>Ga0065720_1002967_pt1 | contig 32927 bp, 13 predicted proteins | sample Thericmetagenome_FD_59107 | JGI IMG/M metagenome (GOLD analysis project Ga0065720, IMG submission 59107) | Thermophilic microbial communities from the Joint Bioenergy Institute, California, USA of rice/straw/compost enrichment - eDNA_2 v2... | ecosystem: Engineered > Solid waste > Grass >... | reverse complement strand
ATTATTTGTTGATGAGAATTTTTTTTTTTTTTTTGTTGCCTTAGAATGGCCTATAGATGATTTTGGATGAAAAGGACTAAACATCCAAATAAATCTTGTTCTGATTGTGAGCATCGTATTGCTATTATGAGACCTCGATATTAACCTATCTTCTACACATGATTGACATGATTGAAGGTATTCCACTTCTATTTCCAGATCTTTTTCTCTATCAGACATAATGTCACAGTCTCACATCAACTCTACTCTCTCAGTTTAGAGGATCCAATCAGAAATGACCCTTTGGTAGATATCTAAAACAATCTGAGGAAATAGCCTGTTATAACACAACATCTACATTTGATATCAACATATGACTATGCCCATACATTTTCTGCCCAATTAACCACCTTATCAAGCATGGATAGAGTAATATTCTCGCTCTCAATCTTGAACTCCTCAGTAAAGAAGCTGGCTTTGCAGAACAAGATCTTTTAACAACATTAGAGTCAAGATTCTCTAAAATTTCCAGTCAGGAAAAACATATGTGAATCTATTTTCAATTGGCTTCATAAGTCTCTCTTCATCTGTCGTAGAGTCCATTTAGGAAAAATATAGTGGCTAAACCTTTAGCTATTCTGGGTGTCAGGAAAATATTTATTTTTCTCGTCTAGTTCATTTAATAAATTAATAATTGTTCTAAGGATTCAAATACCCAATAAAATTATTCTTGCTTATTCTATAGAATAGGTCTAATCAACTTTTGATAGAGAAAAGTAAATGGGAATTGTTTTAAAGCATATATTTACAGTGCACTTTGTGTGTTTTTACTTAGAAAGAATATATATTATATAGGACACCTAAGTTATGCGATTTATAGATGCAGGTATCAAGAATGCTTTTTGAAGAATAGAATAGTATTAGCATTATGATCCTACAATTGTATGATCAACTATGGATTCAACAGACATCATCAATTTAACTCATTTTGAAGCTTTGGAATGATTCTACATCAAATTAAATGGCAAAGTAGTTAGTTGAGGTGTGCCTACTAGTTTCTTGTTGAATCAACAAATAATAGCAGAATCCGGAGGTGTTCTTTCAATCGAATTCTTTTTTCTTTAATCCCAACAATTCTCTCGAATTAAGGGGTTTTTCAAAAAAGGGATTAAATGGTATTTGTGGCCTGCTGATCACTTATGGCTGGCGAATGCTTTCAAATATTGAGTATGATACTTTTTAGATATGTGCTACTCAAATACCGATTAAATCATGAATTTAAGATAAATTATATTGATACATACATTGAATAGATTTAGGCAATATAGAAACCCTCCTTTCCTTCATACATAGCTTGCAAAAGCTTTTCCCTAAACATTTCCTTCGATCCATATGCAGGAGTCTCTAATTCGAAATAACTAACAGTTTATTCAAAACTATAATTTTAGTTACCAAGTATGAGCCAATGGAAGGGACTGCTCTGATTGGTTAGACTTTCTTAATCTAATTGAACGCTGTTTATCTCCATCATATGGTAGCTTGGTTGAGCCTAAGGGTTTGAGGATCCGAAACTAAGTAGTACCTGAAAGGAAATAGATAAACGAAGACAATTCTTCTGGTTGAAACTCGTCTAAAATCTCCCAGAACCATTTAGCCAGTTGTGAATCCGGGCTACAATTTTGGTAAGAACAGGTTCTTTTCATTGCTTCCTTATCAATCACCTGAACTCCGGTGATCAACAGTTCAAATTCACTAGAACTTAAATGTGAGATATATTTGAGCGGGATAAGGGATCTGAATCCTTTTAAGAAAGCCTGAATCTGGGGTTCGATTTCTTTGACCATCAGGGCTCCACAGAACTTCTTGACATATTCCTTCTTGTTGTCATTATCCACCTTAATATTTTCCCCCTTGGGAATTAATTCTCTGGTTATAGGCTCTCCGAAGACTTCGGACTCATAAGTAAACGTAAAATCAAGATCAGTAACGTCATTCTCTAAGCACCAACGCAAATTCTTGGCCAGCTCAGGGTCCTTGTCCTCAAGATCAGCCACACTGATCTGTTTACCTTATATTTTAATAAAGGATTCTTAACGATTACCCAAAATGTGCTTCAAGAAGGGCTTACTGAACTGCACATCAATAATCAAATTATCACTTATGGCCTAATCTGTAAATTATTAGAGGTCACTACTTTACCTTGGCTAGGAAAATACCCGCAAATTCAAACAACTTCAGGTGATATGGAACCATCCAGGAATATGGACTTGGCTCGATATTCATTTTATTAGCAGAGAGTCTGAACAGGCCGTTGTTAGGGTTAAATAGTTCCTTAGCACAAATGTTAAAAGCCTCTCTTCTTAATCCTCCATCATCAATTCCTGCCTCTCCTTCAAAGTTTATTTCCAGCTTCTGTAAGAGTTCTGCCCTGGATTTGCCGATACAATGGGACATGAAAGACAGGACTATGTGATTTCTGTCCACAGTGATGTCTTAAAGATTAGAGAACATTAGAAAGTCTTACTTTCACGATAGTCGGCGCTCTGCTCAACCAAATACTCATCAACAAATTGTCTACCATTTATTAGGGCGAATAGAAATTTACCTGAAGATCTCTCTTTTTGTGGAGAGTTCGAAAATCCAAGGGAATTTTTGATTTAGGTGCCAGATTTCTGGTTTTATGTTGCCGTCCCTATTTAGCAGACTGGTGATGACATGACTATATTTCAGACCGAAATTGGAGTAGACAAGGTCGAAGTCTATGTCACTTTGCTTTCTTATTTGTGAGAAAGATCGGGAAAGTCTCATCTCTGGGGCAGGGAGGTCTTCTGAAAAGTCTCTGGAGACTATCTTTGAGAGGGGTGGGGAATCACACTCTTCATCGAAATCAGGGAATAGAGGTTCCTTTGAGACTTCTGTTTTGACTGTGAAAAGAGAACAATAGGAAATTCCAATATTTACTAAGGAGTCAATCAATTTTTCTCGAATCTTGGTCTTTCCGTAGACAGTGTACAGATGCTCCAAAATCTCGAATACACGGAGGATATATTGCTGGACTTCGTTTGTCTGCAAATTTTCACAGACTTTGTATAGAGAATTTTCTACTTTGGTATAGACCACTTTGTGGAGCTCCTTTTCGTCCTTTCTGCTTGAGAGACTCATGTCGTATAGTGTATAGACATAGAATGAGTTTAGATTAGACAAAATTAGCTCAATATTTAAGAGCTCTGGGGTGTATAGTTGGTCTAGGACCTTAGGATCAATCTCCTTTGTCGCATTGTCTCTTATCATCAGCTTGTAATAGGTGATGACCTCTGAGAATTTGGGATCTGTCACTTTAATAGACTGAGAAATAATGTTGAACAAAGGTGAGATAATATTCAAAAACTGTAAAGGCTTGGGCTCCATTGAGACAAAGAACAATTTAATCATACCTGTGACACTCTCGTTTGAATTCCAGTGGGTCTTTAGAAGCTCAAATAGGTACTCAATACTTCCAATATTAAATTTAAATTCATAGGGAAGGTGCTTGTTGGGCTCTCCTAGAGTTGGTGCTTCCTCTAATTTTCTGTAGAAGTCCAATATCTTTTCGCATTTGCCGTAATCTTCATTGATCAGCTTGACCTTAAGAAGTCCTATGATAACATCAAACATTGATGAATGACCTCCGATCTTGTTCTCATAATTATATTTCTCTTTGAGATTTCTGACTTTCTGGATAGAAAGGTTGTCAATAACTCGAGTAGGGACCGACATAAAGCCCACGACCAAGTTCACATTAGCAGCTAGGTATGCCAGGATATTTTCTGCTACTAGCTTGTAGGCCTCTAGTCCTTTCTCATCAGAATTCCAGATATGGGTTGGGAACAAATCGTTATCTCCAGATTCAAAGCTTTCAGGGGTGTATAAGATAAACAGCATGGCATCCAGAAGTCTGGCTTGATTGTAGGGGTTGAGAACAAATCCATCTCTGAACTTTGAAAAAGTATCGTGTTGGTTGTCTTGCATCTTAAGGAAGAAGAAGTTTAGCAAGGCTTCAATTTCCTCTTCATCTAGGACCAATAGTTTTGGAATTACGGCCTTAAGGGACTCACTGAGAGGTTTTGGCTCAGGAAGAGGCTCATCCTTAACACCTCTTTTCAAGCTTAGGGGTGGCCTAAAGTCAGCTTCGTCCTTACAAAATGTTGCCTGTTCAAAGAACTTCATAGGATTGTCCAAATAATCCTTAGGGGCAACCTTATTCTCTCCCCCACCATCTTCGTCATCATAACTGTTTTCATAGCTATCTCTACGAGATGTCTTCCTTTCTTCTTTGGGCGGCAGAGGGGCTTTGACTTCCTCCAAAGGCTCACTTTTTTCTTCTTCTACTTCTTCTGGGCTCTCTTTCTTTCTAAGATCCTTTAGGAACTCAAGATATGAGGGGAAATCTTGTTTAATTCTTTCGTATTCTTCCTCAATAGGAATTGCTTTCTCTTTTAAGTTGAGGTCCGCGTGAGACTTCATATATAAATCAATCATGCATATGAGCATATTCCTTTCAAAGTCATCAGAGAAATTAAACAGTTCATCCAAGAGGGCCTCAGTGATGATTGTTTTTGAGGGGCTGCCACAACTTCTACTATACAAAGCCACATAAATTGCCTCAATTCTTCTCTTTAACTTTTCTTCCTCTTTCTTTACTGCATTCTCAAAGTCTTCTTGGGTCCTAATACCCTTCCTAACAAAGTATTTATACCCTTCTCCAGTCTCCTTCGTATCACCTTTCTTCTCTTCTTGTTCCTCTGCTCTCTTATCTTTCTTCTCATTCAGTTCCTCCCCATCAGCTTCTACTTCCTCACTGCTTGAGCTTAATTCATCTTTTTCATCTCCTCCACTCCTGCTTCTTGATACTGATGAGCTTTCCTTAGATGGAGAAAGATCATGTTCTCTCGTCTTCCCAGAACTCTCAGGCTTCTTTTCTTTGATTTCATGTTCTGCCTCCTTTTCTTGTTCTGTTCTTTCTGCGGTTATCTTTTCTGAAGAGGGTTGCTCAGACTTGTTTTCTTCATCTTCGAGAAGCTTTTTCTTCAGCTCTTCTTCTTTATATTGGACCAATAATTCACCAACTGAAGGCTCTGTTACTTTGAATTCGATTTCTGTAAAGTTTTGGCCACCTATAATATGATTTATTCCATTTTCTAAACGATGATTGTAAGCACTAAAAGGAAATCTTGATTTTTGATTTGTAGCGTAGATCTGTTGTTCTGGAGTGTATTCGGATTCAAAGATATGTGAATACCTCTCGATTCTCCTGTTAGTTTGGTCGACAGCTGTTCTGAAATTAGAATACAAGGAACATCTTTTGTTAGACTCGAAAACTTTTTGCAATTTAATTTGTTTTTGCTGAATAAGTCTCCACTTCTTCTTTTCTTTTACAGATCCAATATAGGAAAATGTCTCAGAATCAAGCTCGTCAACCTCTTCCGGAGGGTTTGTAACTATGAACTCATCAAATTTCTTGTTCAAAGTCTCTAAAGAGGCAGGCAGGCTTGTGGCCACTTCCTTCTTCTCAGAAAAATAAACAAGGCACTCCTGATAGAATTGAATCCTTTCTGCTGATAAAGCTCCGCTATCTAAGAGTTCAGGAGGATGACATTTTTTTATTATCTCACTCAGAGCATTGAAAAAGTCTTCATTCAAGATTCTTCTAAGAGAAACAAAGTGTTTCTTAGTGCTACTACCTAGCCAACGAACGATTTTCTTCAAGAATCTTCGGATGTTTTCCTTAAAGTAAACCATTTCTTCTGTGGCTTTTTGTGAGTAATAATCAAGGATGATCACAAGAGAGTCGAAAATCTCTATAGAGTCCAAAGTTTCTAAGCCAATTCTTTCTTTGGTCTCCTTGTCTAGTAGTTCAAAGATATTTTGGAAGAATCTAGAGAGCAAAATGTCAGAGAAGTCAACATACTGTCCCTCGCCAGGGATGCTAACTTTATAATGAGATTTTTCCATGATAAAATTTAGTAAGGGAAGTACCGTGACTTTATCTCGCTTGATCATGATTCTTGTCAAGAAGTCGAGGAAAGTGACTTTCTTGTCTACATCATTGAAATTATGATAAATGTCCTTTGGGAGTTCTGAGTTTATTTTGCTGAAATTAGGGATTTCTCTCAGGAAGAAATATGGAATTAAATAGGGATACTCTTTAAGTATGTAGAGAAAATCCAACCAGATTCCCAAAGTTGGCTGAAGATTGCTCTCATAGGGTTTTACTTCGACTTTGCCTGCATAAAGTGCTTTCAAATTCTGTGCATAGTTGTTGGCTAGGGTATGTAGTATCGTATCCAAAAATTTCTTTGTGAAAGGAGAAAGAGAGGTAGTTAAAGTGGGGATCAGCTCTGAAGTTGTGTTAGTTTTCTTGGAAAATAGGCTAGAAATGGGATTTTGCAACTCGATGAACAGGTTAGATACTTGAAGTTTGTCCTCAAGCTTAGTTATATTCTTGTTTGTTTGGATGGAGAAAGCGGACTTAATGACCTCTGCGACTCTATTACTTTCACAATAATCAGAAAGAGGGTTTATATCCTTCATATAGACCTTATCAGTCGGGGTCTGGAAGAAAGGCAAGATCTTTGTTTGCACATAATATTCAAAGGGCAGGGACTCCACTAAAGCTTCATAGTAAAAGCTTCCATATCCAGTCACACGAAGATTATTTTTTCTTAAGATCGGCTTGAAATCTTCATGGACAATAGTTTTCCAAATATTTTTTCTGTCAAGTATTAATAAAAGCTTCATTACTGCTAGAATTGAGGAATTTTCATCATCCAAATTGAATGTATCGCTTATGGTGTCTAGGATTTCCCTTAGAGACCAAGTTAAGCTTGTAAGGTTCGATATATATTCTTGACCTACAGAGTCTCTTATGTAAGCCTGATAGGTATATGTTTGGACGACATCGAGGACATCAAGGACAATACTACGATAAATTCTAATTTGAGCTTCGATCTCCTTTTCATTTTCTTGCTTTGTAGTAAACTCTGTATAGAATTTCTTTCCGATAATGATTACTCCATGGAAGTAGGCCTCGATGAGCTCAGGATACCAGTATTTCTTATAATTATCCCAGGTTCCGAGCAGGTTAGGGTCTTTTTGAATATTTTTCTGTGGTTTCTTATCATCTTTGTCATTTAGAGGGAAGAGTGCTGCAATATTGGATCTGATGGTATCAAAGTTAGTGTAGTCATCCACCTTTTTCAAGAAGGATGTGAATTCATCAAATTTAAGAGTATCTTCCTCTGTTGGGGTAAAATCAGGATCAATGGGTAGACTAGAGGAGTATTTCTCGAGAAGACTAGGCTCCTCTTTTTCAAACAGCTTCCTGAGGAACAATTTCAGGAGATTATAGTAGTACTTCAGATATTTATGACTAAGTTGTGTAAATTTCTCATTGTTCAGGTCTAGGAAAGCATCAGTCGCAGGGTCTTCTATGAGCCTTTCGAACAGAAGATATCCAACAGAGTCCATCAAGTCTTCTGTCCACTTAGTGAGATCAGCCTTCAATTTTTCAATTTCACCTGGGAGAATCTCTTTTTGAGACTCTCCAACCTTTTCAGGAACAGAACTGACATTTTTTTCTGTTTTAATGTCTAGGTCCATGGTGGGGAGCTGCAATTCACTTTCCAAAACAGAGTCTAGGGTTAGTTGAGGTTGTTCTTCCTTGATATCTCCAATGCTAGGTTGTGGTTCGAGCATTCTCTCTGACTTTTCTTTTTCAATGTCTTCCTTGGACTTGTCTTTTGAGAGTAAATTCTCGAGTTGTGCCTGTTTTTCTATATACTTCTGATAGAAGAGTCCAATCTGCATCAAGGCCTTCTTGAGGTATGTCTCGGTAAGATCTTCTCTGTAGTTGGATTCATCAGTATAAGAGTATGGAATTTTTTTCAACACCTCAATGAATCCTATATGGAAATACTGATCCTTGCTTTCCACTAGATCGTAATAGCTAGAAACAGTCTTCAAGAATTGGGAGTCAAACTCAGTCCATGCAGGCTTTGGACCTGGCTTTGCCTTGTATAGTTCATAGAAAAGTGTGTCATAGATCCTAAAGATGTCTATTTTAACGATATTATCCTGGAAAAACTTCTTTGTATCTCCGATGCCAAGCTTACTGGCAAGGTCGCCTTGGGCCAAAATTGTAGGGATATCCACAGCAGCTGCTCCAGCCAATTTAACCCCAAGAGACAGACTCTGTGATTCCTTAATGTTCTCTGCTTCCTTGAAATATAATTCCAATGTTTTACTTATTAATTCTCTAGATTTCTCCTTGAAGAAGCTTTGCAAGAAACAGATTTCTTTGAATAGCTCTCCAAATTTTGAAGTTATATGACTCCATGCCTTATCAAATATATCTTTTTTAGTGCTATGAATCTTTTCCAGCTCTTTGAGACAGAAAATCACGAAACTCATCTCGAATTTTAGCAAGAGAGGTGCAAGCTCTTGAACCCTCTCATATAGCTTCTTATTTTCTTCCTTTTCAGGGTTTAGATGATTGGCACTCCAAAAGGCAAAGACTGTGCTCGATCTTAAGACAATTGATATTATAGACAGATACTCATATTCTTCTCGCTGGAACTTGAGTTTTGTCGTATAAAGAGCTACAAAAGCAGTATAGTGAAATTGTTCTATGAAATTTTCCGCATTAGCTATGCTGAAGCCTTTTTGAGCTGCCCTTTCTATTTTAGGAGCAAGAGTATTCAAAAAGCATTTGAAGAGTAGCTGTCTTTTTCTATCTGAGCTTCTGAATATTCCGGCCCACATATTACTCTGATTTCTGAAAGTAGTATCATCATATACGAATAGTACGTACTCTGAGAACAGTAAATTCGAGTATCTTTGGAATAGTGGTTCAAATTCTGTATATATTTTTTCAAAGTTATTATCACTGATATCCCTGAGGAATGCTATCAGAATATCCGAGAATCCCTGATAAATAAGGAAAGCATTCCCCTCCATTGTGTATGCCCATGATTCTAATTGATCATCTGGAATGGAGCCAACTTTAGCTAGTTGTTCTTCTAGCTCTTTTTCAAGGCGAGGGAAGAAGTAATCTGCGACTTTAACCAAAAATTTGAAAGCTTCGAGGTATTGATCAGAGTTGTCATAATAATCAAAGAATCTCCCAACCTCGAAGTCATTAATTCTGGAAACTGTCAGCAATTTTTCCACGAGAGAAACATACAGATTGAAAAATAGGTCAGTACCTTCAAAATATTGCTTGACTTCCTTTTGTTCCATGAATAACCCTAGGGCATCCACAAAATCTTTTCCTCTTTTGGTTCCAATTTTTAACCCGAGTAAAACTGAAAATGCTTCTTTTATACTAAGGCCTATATCAGTCTCCAAGGCAGTTGGCCTTGTTATGACTAGCTGCATCATGAATTCAGTTATCTCAAATAAGAGGACACTATGTTTTTCGAATAGCTTCCTTACTTTTTCATCCTTTAAATAGATGTGGAGATCCCTGAGCAAAGGAGCCTGGCAGAGATATTCCACATACTCATTCCGTTTGACTAAGGCTACTGCAGTCTTATCCCATTGAAGTGACTCCTGGGCATTTGAAAAGGTTATCTCATAACTACTCAGAATTTTGTCTCCTTCCTCTGGATTTTTGATTGCAGAAAGGACCTTTTCAGCTATTAAGTCAAAATAACCTTGCATATTGGCGTCCTTAAGACAATTGCTTTCAAAGTACATAACCTCCCAATAATAGTATGCAAAATCAGAAGATATGCTACGAGGAACGTCTCTGAGAAGAAACTCTGCTGTCGTGAAGTATTCTTGATATAATTTGAAGCACTCAATTGCTTGTTTCTGATATTCAGGCTTGTAGTGTCTTTCAGCGGGGTCTCCTTCAGTAGCTTCTCGCATGCTATGATTCACAAAGGAGTTAAGGATAACATTAAATTCGGCAATAAAATCAGTAAGGAGGGAACGATTATAATAATGGACTGATTTAATTTTGAACAAGTCTTTCTCATGGTGAATCAGAAATTTGAACATAACTTTGCCGAACTCTTCTTCATTAATGAGTGGTCTCGTCAACAAAGTTTTTCCATAATAGTTCTGAAAATTGTTGTCTCCTTTGGGGTTATTGACTATTGCGACAAGTAGATAGAATATAACTGGACATAGCTTGTCTGCATTCTCAGGCTCAGTCTGTCTCATTATTTGGCCCAGTGATTCGATAAATAAATCTTGCATGGGGAAAATAGGGTTAAAGTCATCTCGTAGATTTACCTTTGTAGAGGTGCCTAATAATTACTAGAATTAAGATTTTGATTACCATTCATGGCCCCCGTTAGTCCATATAGCTCGTGGATCTTATATTGTTTGTTAGTTTCAGATAATACAATGGAGTTCCAAATAATTAAATAAGCTGCAATTTCAAAGAGAGTATGTTGTTGACTTTCTTCCTTGTTAGAGATGAGAAGCTTCTTAATGTCTAATATATTCTCGTTAGTTATCTTGGTATCACTATTCAACTTGTAGTTCAATTTTTCGAGGGCTGATCTTAGTTTTGCTATGCAAAATGTCTTAGCCTCCTCATATTGCCATTTTTCCATAAAATATTGGAAGTTAAACTTTGAGAAAAAGTTCATTAGGGTTAGCAAGAATGTGAAGAATCTTTTAACGGGTTTAGCTAACTCAGAATCAAAAGAAACTACAGATATCTTTTCAGATATCAACAATAACAGGGTGGGAAGGGCACTCCAGTCATGAATATATAGGATAAGATCGATCACCTCAGTGAGGTTCTCAGGGGTCTTCGAAAAAGACTGGTGTAAATTATACTCCTGTTGCAGTAAAAAGGTAATTTTGTCATTTTGATCCTGCTTATTGTAATCTGAGGAGGTCTCGAGACTCTTAGAAATCTCAGCTTTGACTTGCTTGTAGTAGTCATCAAATTTAGCGTAGAGTGAAGCATATATGACAGTTCTGTAGTTCTCGAAATTAGTGGTATTGTGTCTGACTTGATCAACATATTTCAATGCTAGTTCTTTAAGCTCTTCAAAGTTTTTAGGAGTTTCTAAGAAAAGTTTTCTGAACTCGGTCTAAAAGATTACGAAATTAATGTTTACTTACTGAGATATGTTTTTCTGTCTGGAATTTCTGGAATTCTTTCTCTTCAAATCTCATTAGATATTGAGATAAAATTTTATTTCGAAAGAAATCAAAAATGGTACTGATAATAAACCCTGAAAAAAAAATCCTTGCTACCATAGCCACAATAATGAATTCATAATGCAAAGCTCTTCATTAACAAAAACAATTTCCAATTAGCTTCTCAAAGCTTATATTGGTGGAGACAAAGAAATTTAATCAAAGTTGAAAAATTTAGGAGTATATAGGATGAATGCATCATCACCCTAAACCTTTGATTTCCTGTGAATAGAAAAATATTCATTCTATTCTCTCAGGATGTATCAAACTGTTGAGAGCCTATCATTTAAATCTCAGGTTCAAACGAAGCAATAATAAGGAAGATCTTTCTATAGCACAATATGAAGAGTATTAATTTTTGAGATCTGCAATCCAGCACCAAAAAAAAAAAAAAACTATTGGAAATTTACTTTGAAACTCAAATTATGACTTCAAAGGTAAAGTTATCAAAGTGTGTCCGAATATGATTCAGAAATAGTTTCTAAGAGTTGGAAAGTTCATTCTTTTTTAATTTCATATTCTTACACTCAAGAGGAATTCAGATACAAATAATTATAGATGTGGATATCTATTTCCACCATCAAGTCTTATAACAGCTCCTGTTATATAGCTAGATTTGATCATTCCAATACAAGTTTCAGCAAATTCATGGGCTTCTCCAAATCTTCCCAAAGCAGTAATTTTCTTAAGTGTTTCAGTTTGAGGATCCTTGCTTTCCAAAATTGGTCTTGCCATTTCAGTGATCATGATTCCTGGAGCAATGGTGATAACTCTCACACCACTTGATCCAAGATCTCTAGCCATAGGAACAGTCATTCCAATAATGGCACCTTTGGAGGCACTATAAATGGACATTCCTCTGGCTCCTTCAAGTCCTGCAATACTTGAAACATTAATTATAACTCCTCTTTCTTTTGTTTCTCCAATAGGTTCTTGTTTAACCATGACATGAGCTACTGCTTTGCTTACATTAAATGTTCCAATGACATTAACTTGCATGATCTTCTTGAAAACATCTGCAGTAGTTGATTTTGAAAAGATATGCCCATGGGCAACAATACCAGCGCAGTTAATAAGCACATGAATTTTGCCGAATTTCTCCAAGGTCTTATCAACCAAGTTCTTCACATCTTCTTCCTTTGTAACATCAGTTTTGACAAAAATAACCTTTGAAGAATCATATTGTCCAGCCAACTTGTTTCCTCTTTCTTCATCCATGTCTGCTATGACAACTTTGCTTCCCTCTTCAACGAGCCTCTTGACTGCTGCTTCTCCGAGACCTGAAGCTCCTCCAGTAACGATAGAGACTAAACCTTCGACTTTCATGTTTTTATTATTTATTTAGAAATAATATGAAATATCCCAATTCTTAGCTGGTGAACTCTTGCGTCATTCGCGCAGTAAATGGCTCTAAGAATTGCATCTAATATATGAAAATTGTTAGTAAATTGATCATGAAGATCGGCAAAGATCGTTTAGGATTCTGAGATCTCTTCTAAATGAATAAATAGCTCAAAGCGTGTTGACATATATCAAGAATGTTTATAATTATTCTGACAGGATTCTTTTCGACTCGGTTTAAATGACAAGATTAAATAGATTTTCTGCAAATGATGAAATAAATAATTTCACTACTCATGAGTTTTCAGAGACTTCTTCGAGTTCATGCTCTACTAATCATCCTCACAGTCATATTGTTTTGCCCAATAATTAGAAGTCAGATTCCAGAGCATATTAGTCTAGGCTCCCCTGTTGAATATACGATATCAAGCACTAGTGATCCATATCGGTATTTCATCTTGCACAACACGAAGAACAAATACTCTGAGATAATAAGAATTGAGCTCAAAAGCTTATCAGGCGACAAGTTAATGAACATTTATGTTAGTTCGGAGTATAATAGTAATGATGTGGTCCCTATGTCTAGTAGCCCTAGAGTGATTTCTGCTTATAAACAGCCGACTCAGACCACACAGATAAAGTTTGAAGTTGGAATTGATAAACAGGGTCCAGTTTATATCACAGTCTTTACCCCTATGGAGGGGAGCTATAAAGTTGTTGTTAAAGAACCTTGGAGTTTAATTACGAATATCCCAATAATGATTCTAATATGTTTTGCTGGACTTGTTGTTGGAAGTATGATCATCTACTTTGTTGGATCATTATTAGTTCTCATTATTAGATTGCTATCCTATCTATTAGTTGGGGTACTGGCTATTATTGTTGGTATTCCTTACGCAATATACCAAGGATTCTTGGAAGTATTATATCTACTTAAATTAAAAAGAAGACCAGGCCCAGAAGACGCCGAAGTGGGAAATATTGTGAGAAGTGCGACTGGTCGTAAAGCTGCAAATCTCAAGTCTGTTGAAGGTATAGAGGACTTGAGAATATCTAATGAAGCTAAATCTGTTGCAGACGAAGTAGCTTGTGTCATATGTATGAGTGCTAGAAGAGATATCAGATTTAGTCCGTGTAAGCATATTTGTGCTTGCACACGGTGCGCACTTTTACTCATTGAAAACGATCCAAAATGTCCTCTTTGTAGGGAAAAGATTCAAAAGGTTGAGCAAAGCCTAGACATTTAAATAACACTGAAAATTTTATACATGTTTAGTCAAATGATCTTACTTGTCTCAATTTTTCTTTGTACTTTATTTGTGCTTCAAGATATTTTATATTAACAGGAAGAGTCCTGTTTGCAAAACGACATTATCTTTGATTATTATATTATCTTAAGAATTCTCACAATTGTGTATAAATATTTTTACTGGAATTGAGTTTTAAGAAATTGCTTAATAAATTTAAAAGATGTTCAGGCTGAATATCTTGCAAAAAGTTTGGTCTTCTCAAAGCCAACAATTTCAAAAGTGTACATTTATTAAGCCTAGCTATCTCCCCTATACATCCTCATATTTCATTTTTAATATTTTCAAGAATAAGAATCAAGATAAGGAAAATGAGGCTAAGAAAAAGTTTGAAGAGGGAGTAAATTATATGAAGCAAAGAAATTTTAAGGAGGCGATCTCTTCTTTTAATTCGACAATAGAATTACTGAAAGGCTTCGGAGAAAAGAACACAGGAATGCTGAATAGCTACTATCAAATCGGAAATGCTTATTATTTCCAGGAAGATTATGAAAATGCCATAGACTATTACAGAAGAGCTCTATATTTAGGAGTGAATACTTTTGGAGAAAAGAGCATATATTTACTGAATGTGTACAATAGTATTGGAATATATTATGAGAATCAAAATGACCTTGACCAGGCATTACAAAATTATGAAGCTGCCTTGCAAATAGGTGTCCATAATTACAAGAAAAAGCATCCTACTCTAGGTAATCTGGCAACTAATATTGGAGGAATATATCATAAAAAGGGAGATTATGACACGGCCTTCCATTATTACAGTCAAGCATTGGATGTTTATTTAGAAACCCTCCCAGAAGAGCATCCTGCAATAGCAACTGTGTATAATAATATCGGGAGTGTCGCCCATAATCAAGGTGATTTTTCCAAAGGCTTGGAATTTTATCAAAAAGCGCTCAAAATCAAGGCGAAATTAATGGGAGAAAATCACCCAGCCTTATCCACGATCTATGTCAATCTTGGAAGTGTTTACTACAATATCAAGAAATATAAAGAAGCAAAAGAAAATCTGGAAAAGGGTCTGAAACTTGAAATGAAAGTATCAGGTGAAAATTCAATAAATGTGGGACACATATATAACAGCCTTGGCCTAGTTAGTGAGGCTGAGAAGAATTTTGAAGAGGCCTTAGCTCATTATAAGAAGTCCTTGGAAATAAATGAAAAATTGGGTCCTAATACCAAAACTCAGATTGAAACAATTTGCAAGAATATTATAAATATTTATGAACAAATGGGAGCACCAGAGAAAGCCAAGGAATATGAATCAAAATTGATGCCAAATAATTCATAGCTTGCCATAGTCAACCTTGTTTATTTGTAATTTAATCCTGTGTATAGTTCTTTGTTGTCTTGTCAGAGAAATTTATTGTGAATTATTAGAGAAAAATTATTTCTCATGCAAGAACCAGCTATACCACATCTAGATATTTGAGCCTTAGAATGGCAGTTCTCTTTTCTGAAATTATATTGAAAAGAATTTAAACAATAGTTGAATCCAATATACTTTATTTATGGATATGAATGATAAAATACTTCAATATCATGAAGGACATATTCATGAAAATTTATTCTTTGCAGCTTAGATAGCTTCCACAGCCTCCTTTTCAACGCAACAGTAAGACTTGGTACGGAAAGGTGAGCAGGCTTGGCCACAGGCTAAGACACATGGCTTAATGTCGTTCCAGATCTTGCTGCAGCACCAGTATCCATTATTAGGGTTGAATTCACATGGATAGCAAGCATTGTTGCAGGTGCTGTTCTGAGGATAGCAACCATAGCAAGAATAGCAGATTGGCTCTTGCTTTTGGCATTTTCCAGTCTTGCAATTGGAATCACAGTCATCCTCAGTGTCATAACATCCAGGGCAGTACAATTTGCTATCTTCTATGATATCAAGGAATCCAGCAGCAGCGACAAACCCAACAATGGTAAGAAGGACCAAAGCAGCAGATGAGATCTTCATTTAAATGAATTATCTGAATTAAATAATTATTATCGTATCGTTAGTCATTCCTAATAGAAGAATTTGCTTACATAGATGCCATAATATTCGTGAAATTCCTTCCCACTCTCCAAGAATCATACACTTATGCCTGGCCACTCGGTCCCTGGTACATAAGACAAATGGCACTGAAAATGATATCACAGTCTTCTTTGGTTACATATCTTAGTTTATGGTCCAATGTGTAAGGTATCATGGTACGAGAATATGGTCAGTGCCAATATATCGAAAATATTATGATTGAACATCTCAAGAACATGGCTTTACTGGTATTGAACAATGTTCCTTCTAGACTTACTCAATTTTGTTCAATACCAATTTATTAAGATGGTGGGTTGATATATGATTTCCTTTTTGGTACAGAGATTTTAAGGTGATAATGTATAAACCAAGTTGAGTCCTTAGGCGAGCAGTCTATGCTTTAAGCCCTAGAGAAATGGAGGCTGGAATAATTTTACTTCTATTGTGAAGAGAAATTGGTTTCTTGTTAATATTATATAGTCAGAATACAAGTTTCAATGATAACTTAATTTTATTTGATACAAAATTAGGGAGAAAAAAATGAAAACGAAGCTTAACTGTATAAATCCATCTTTTGAAAGTGACTACATCAGTTCTATGTCAACTGTTACTAAGCCTTATATGTTTTCCCTCGTTCTCATTAACCTTGGGGTTGGGCTTTACCATCATATTCAGAATGATCACTCTGCACCGTTAATCATCATTGGCATAAATGTTGGTTTGGTGTTATTCATGATCTGTAGTAGAGGTCTAAGGAGTCTCTTTGACTTGATATCCCTGATCAGCTGTGCGGTCTTTTTTATGTGGAACTTGAACATTCGCAAGGATAACTTTGTCTCCCAGACTAGGGATACAGCTTTCTTGCAAGGATACAATTTTGGTCTGATTCATCAGCTGTTCTTGAGAGGGTACTCCCGAATCGAGCTAATCATTGTCATTGAAATTTGTATCACAATTGCCAAAATTATATATTTAGAAGATGTCTCCACTGAAACTCTAGTAAATCAAGTAATAATTGACTTTGTGTTGTTTGCTGTAAGAATAGCAGAGGAAGTAAACCTTAGAGTTCTCTATCAAAAACTTGATCAATCTCACAAATCACTCACCAAATTCAAAGAACTACTTGCAACAAAACTACCTTCTTCTTTGATAATTATTTCCAGAGAATTAAATAAGAAATTCTTTTCCAACCAAACCTTCGACATAGAATTCGAGCTAGATAAACATGATATGACTTGCCTTGAGAAGCTCCAGGAAATTAAACTTGATCCTGATGATAAAGAATCAGATGGCCATGAGCTATTTAAGAAATGTTCTTCACCCTCACTCATGGATTATCTCTGGGCCAAGGTCGAAGATACTGCTCATGACTTTACAGGAATTCAAAATTGTATCTATCTTAATGATAATGCAAAAAAGGTGACTTATGAGGCCAATATATTTTCCTTCTTATGGGATGGGAAAGACGCTATTGCTGTTATTCTCAGTAATATTACTCACCAAACAGATATCTTAACCCTCAAAATTGCTAATAGTAATAAAGAAAAGGCGATTTCTATAGTGTCACATGAGCTGAGAAATCCTGTGAATGGACTCATGGGAATGGTAAAAATCATGCAAAAACAAAATAAAGATCCTTCAATTCAGAAATCTCTAGACTTGTTGAAAATTACTATTAGTCTGCTACTTAACATTCTGAATTCTATATTGGATATCCAACAAATAAACGCAAATAAATTAAGACTGAATATCTCTAAGATCAACTTAATGGAACTTCTTTATACAATCCAAATGCTCTTTCAATTTCAATGTGTAGAAAAGGGCCTTGAGTTCAGGCTCGAAATCGATAAGAATGTTCCTAAATATATAAAAACAGACAAAGACAGGTTAAGCCAAATTTTAATCAACCTTTGTACAAATGCAATAAAATTTACCATGAAGGGAGGAGTCACATTGGGAGTGAAAGTCGATTCTCAGGATCCTCGTAAATTAGTCTTCAGTGTGGCAGACACAGGTATCGGGATTAAAAAAGAAGATTTAGGAAAATTATTTAAAATATTTGGAAAGCTTGAAGCTTCGACTGAGTTTAATCAACAAGGGGTTGGCCTTGGGTTAGTCATCTCGAACTCCTTAGTCGGAATCCTCAAAGGAGACCGATTAACAGTAGAAAGTGAAGAATCAAAAGGAAGTACTTTTACATTTAAGCTTCCAATCGATTTCTATCAGGATTTTGCTGAGACAGAGATACCTGATGAAGCTGTGGAGGATTCCTTGGCTATTCCTGATACTAAGAACTACTCGTTATTGAGTGCTCACAGCAACAAGGAGGGGAGCACTAGACACAGATACACTAAAAGCCTACAAACTCATCAAAACACTGATTTTCTTTCCGTTCCTTTGGCTCTAGAAACTACAGGGAAACATGTTCTTCTTGTTGATGATAATCCATTCAATTTGCTAGTCACTAAACACTTGATAGAAGATCTCAGAATACCTACTGTGCTCGCTCATAATGGTGTTGAAGCGATCAATAAAGTTGAGCAATGCTATAGGAAATCTATATCAATTGCTCTAATTCTCATGGACTGTGAAATGCCTGTGATGGACGGACGTGCAGCAACCCAAATATTAAAACAAAAGATGGCTCAGGGAGAGATCCCTGAAATTCCAATTGTTGGATTATCAGGACATGATACTGAAGAGTATATTCAGGAGTGTTATAATGTGGGAATGAGCGATTATATTAAAAAGCCTGTGTCTGAGGGGAATTTACTTAAAATGTTTAAACAATATAATTGTATTGAGTAACTCATTGTATTGAATACTATGTGTGTTTTAGCTTTGTCATCATATTTAACAATCTTTTATTCAAGTCAAGATGGCAAGACTTGGCCTATATCTACTTTTCAGTGGTTTGGTAATCCAGGTTAGTGTTCCATGAACAAATGCTCTGTAATGGTCTAGGTCGTAGTTCCGCATACCCTTGTCTCTTCGAAAAAATGGGGTGCTTTTCAATAGTGTAAATATCATAACTTTTTAAATAAAAAATAAAATGGCATGAAGATAACAATTGAACTTTTACTAAGTTTAATGTCAATTAAGGCTGATCAGTAAATGTACAGGAAGATCCTAAGGGAAAAAGAATGAAAAGCTTGATAAAGGGAAGGCTATAAAAGTAAAGGTAGTTCGATCTAACTCCAGTGTTTGGGTTAAGTTGTCTTTTTAGAGGCAGTAACAAGGAGCAAAGTGAAGAGATTGAACTGTATTAACAGGTTATGTATAATCTGTAAATCGCGTTGCCGTATTAAGATAAATAAAAATCAACAAAATATAAAATGAATAAAATCGGTTTGAAGTTTTCAAACGCAAAGCAGGAAGAAGAGTTCAACGCCTTCAACAGGGTTGTTGCAACACCCTATCTTTTATGTCTCTTAGCAATAAATCTGGGTGTGGCTATTTCAATCTTAGCAAAAAATGGGGAAAATGCATCCGCACTAGTCATCTTGGTTACTATAACTTGGGGCCTGGTCATAATTTTCAACAAAAAACTCAAGAAGTGGTTTGACATAATAATGCTGGTCAGCTGTGGAGCCTTTATCTTCCAGTTATTAAGTGTTCGCAGGAACTCCTTTGCTAATTATACCCCTGACACCTCTTTTTTAAGAGGATATAATTTTGGTCTCGTCCACAAACTTAATCAACAAGGATTCAGCAGAGTAGAACTAATCCTGATACTAGAAATAGTCCTAGCTATAGCCAAAATTATCTATCTTCCTGATGCTGATGATGAAAGTATCTGGCTTCATGTGGCCATAGCTGGTTGTCTACTTGCTATGAGACTAAATGAAGAGATAAGCGAAAGAAGACTTTTCAAGAAATTTTATGACTCTCGGGAGTCCTTAGAAAAGTTTAAGAATTTGATGGATGATTTTCTCCCTACGAGTATTGTTGTAATCGATAAAAAGCTCGAAAATATTCTGTTTTCAAACTCAGAATTCAAAAAGCAGTTCAATTGTGAGGACTCAGAAGTGATGAAAAGACTCCAAGAGATTAAAATAGACCCTGATGATGATGAGAGAATGAATACAGAGAGCGAAACAAAAATGAAATCATATCAAGATGTAACTCTGAAGTGCCTTATTGCTGAAGAAATCAAAAGAAGTAAAGATATCTTCTCTTTTTCAAAAGGCTGCATCTATGCTGAGGGAGAAAAACAGGCCTCATATTTCAACGCAAATGCATTTTCATTCACTTGGGATGGAAAAGATGCTGTCGCTATCACCTTAAACAACGTTTCTCATCAGAGAGACATACTTTCGCTTAAGATGGCTAATGATAATAAGGAAAAGGCTATATCCACTGTTGCACATGAGCTCAGAAATCCAGTTAATGGCTTATTGGGAATGGTCCAAATTATGGAAAAACAGACCATGCAACCTACTCTTTTGAAGTCGATATCCTTATTCAAGACGACCATCAATCTTCTTCTCAGTATTCTAAACTCAATTCTTGATCTCCAACAAATAAACGCCAACAAACTTAAGCTCAACCCAACAAAATTAAAACTCTTCGATGTACTTCATACCGTACAACTCCTGTTCGAGTTCCAATGTGCCCAGAAAAATCTCGATTTTAAGCTCAAAATCGACCCTTCTGTCCCTAAGTATATTTTCACAGACAGAGAAAGACTCTCTCAAGTCTTAATAAATCTCTGTGCCAACGCCTATAAATTCACCTTCAAGGGAGGTATTTCCTTAGGTGTCCAGTTAGACCCAAAAAACTCTAAAAAGCTGCTTTTCTCGGTATCGGACACCGGTATCGGAATTAAAGAAGAGGATGTTGGGAAATTATTTAAGATGTTTGGAAAGCTTGACAACTGTAGTGCTCTAAATCACCAAGGGGTCGGACTAGGCCTAATGATATCTAATTCTCTTGTGAAAGTATTGAACAATAACGAAGATGTACGAATGGAAGTTGAGTCAAAATATGGAGAGGGAAGTACGTTTAAATTCTCTATACCAATTATCTACTCTGATGGCGAGCAAGATTCCTCGTTGAATGAGATCATCATTGCCGAGGAACAGAATGATGGTGGGTCATTGGAAGACCTTACTATTAATCACAGGATAAGAGCTTCGAGTTTGCTCAGAGTTCCCATATTTGGGTCCTCAGTACCCTCACCTAGATTGAGAGGTCACTTTGGAGGAAGTATAATGAGTGACACAGGCATAGCTATGCCTGCACTTACCCTCCCCTTACTGAACAATAGCAAAACAGTTTTAATAGTTGACGACAATGCGTTTAATGTTCTTGTAGTCAAACAATTAATAGAAGACCAAGGATTGTCTGCAAGTGTGGCGTATCACGGAGAGGACGCCATAAATCAGGTCGAAAAGCTTCTATCTAGTGGCGTTCCGTTATCTTTAATTTTTATGGATTGTGAAATGCCAATTATGGATGGTATGAAGGCTGCTTCCATACTTAAAGAGAAAATGATCAAAGGAGAAATGCCCAATATACCTATAGTTGGACTCTCAGCCAATGACTCAAAGGATGTAGCAGAATCTTGCTTGGCTGCAGGAATGGATGAATATATTAGGAAACCTTTGAAGCAAGAGGACCTTATTTCTACTCTCAGAAAATATTCTTGCATATAGAAGTGATAATTGCTCTATGAATCTTAACAATTTTTATATACTTCTCTATATTCTCCGTCTTTAGTTTAGATGACCACTTTCCTTGAAAGCTTTTGAGTACCTGGGAAAAAAGTTGTTCTTAGATGGAAAGTATAACATCTTAATCCCTAGAAAGTATTTTTCACTATTCAGCTCGTTAGTTCTTTGATACTACGTGGAAATGTGCCAAAATTTGATTTTAGACCTAACTCAAAAGAGTTATTGAGAGTTAGGACAGATTAATAAATAAACTAAACAAGATTGCAACTTATTAATAAAAAACTAGTATGCAGTCAAATACCAACACCATCGTTGTAGGCCCTGTGATCGGCAAGGTTACCGACACAACAGCCAGAATCTTGGTTGAATTCAAGATCAAAGGTTATATCACCTGTAAACTTTTCCTAGACGATGGCCAAAAAGCTGATGAATTAACATTAGAAGTCCCTGCAGGATTTCCAATTGTATTTAAGTTCAATAACTTAAAGCCCAACACAAAATACCATGTCAAACTTGATCCTGTCTCAAATCAATGGAAGAGCAGTTTTAGAACTCTACCTGTTGCTAAAGATTGTAATAATCTAAGGTTTGCAATCTTAAGTTGCAACGAAGGTAGCATAGCAAGATCCAAAGCCCCTCACAGAGACCTATGGTGTGATCTGCAGACTAGAGTCGAAAAAGGAGAAGTGGATTATTTATTGATGATTGGAGATAGTATCTATACTGACATGGGATTAAAGGCCGAAGAAAAGCCTTATCAAAGATCAATGGCTATCTTGAAGAACCTCCCTAAAGAGAAGTGGACTGAGAAAATCCCTCAAATAAAAGAAATTATCAGAGATGAATATCGCTGGACATGGAGCCACCCCTTCACTGCAGCTGTTTTGGCCCAAGTCCCAACCTTGACTATCTTCGATGATCATGAAATCAGAGATGATTGGGGTTGGAGATCTGAAGATTACGATCCTAACTCTGACAAGCCTGATTATCTTTTCGGTCAACTCGCCAGAGAGGCTTATTATGAATATCAGAGACAGTTGAGAGAAGATATTGACTTCAAAGATTTCTCTAAAATTGATAGGGAATATCACTATCATGTCTTTGGAAGCATTGGTCTTTTCTTTACTGACTATAGAGGAATAAGAACATGGCATAGAAGCCACAGTGGTGTCAAGCCTAACTCACAACTGGGAGAAAAACAATTTAACGACATCCAACAATTATTTACCAACGGAGAATTTGCCAATCTGAGCACAGTATTATTTGTGAGCACAGTCCCTATCGTTATTTTCACCAGAAAGACTACCAAATTGGCTTCTTATAAGGTCGATGATGCCAAGGAACAATGGAATTATTCAAGTGGTGAAGAACAAGTTAAGCTATTCCAGATCTTCATGGATTGGAAAGCGAAAGTACCAGGAAGAGACTTGACTATTATTGGAGGAGATATACATATTGGTGGACATACTGATATCTACTGCAATGGAGAGAGGGCTTTCAAGCAGTTCACTACTTCAGCCATAAATAGTGAAGAAGCCAGCAGAGTTCAATTCGGAGTCATTCAATACATGCAGAAAATCTCTACTGAATTGAGTGGGGGCTATACATTCAAGCACCATCACTGGATCAAAGAGAATAATTATGGGCTAGTTACAGCTTCAACAAAGAAAGAAGGTGAGAAAGTTACTAGCACTATTGCATGCAAGCTAGTCAGCTACTTTAATGATGAAATGCAAGCACTTGAAGAGTTTGACAATCATACCTGGAAGGCAGCTGGCAGAGATGGCTGCTGCAATACTTTTTAAGCGTAATATATATTACCATTCAATATCAGAAAAATTTATGAAAGGTAAACCCATATTATACGATTATAAGAACCATCCATGGAGAATCCCTCCGACAGAGCCAGTATTTCTCATTTATGAAGTTCACAATTTTTCTGAGAATTGCTATGTAAGTTCAATAATACGCTATAAAGAATAAAGATAAATTCTCGATTAAGTGTCAAAGATAAATTTTTCAGAATTCAAAGGAGTTCAACCTTCTATCCTTTAACCAGGTAGGAGAAAATTCCTAATAGGATTATCATACTTTACTACTCTGGTTTAGGTCCTCATCTTTTTCTCACAGGAGTGAAAAACAATAACTTAGATCTTTTTGAACAAAAGCTCTTTCTTTTCCTGGTTTCTATATATATATAGCATTCACTCTATACCGGTGATGGAATAAATGGCTAAGGAAATAAATCCGTGAGAAGTGTGCTATTTTATTTTTCTTTTTTCATTTTGAGGTTTAATTCTTTATTGAAACGTGAACATTTTAAAGGACAGTCTCTAAGGTGTTTTTTTCTTACAGGTGGCTCAATCCAAAAGTTTTACTTTGATGACATGAACAGTTTTGAGAGTATCCAACAAGTACGGGCATCAATTGGGCAGGAGAGAAATGCTAATCATCCTATCTGAGTTCATTTTTTTATATCAAGCTGTATCATTTAACAAATCATGAAATAGCATCACTTCATGTAGAAATCCTCCATTCTTATACTAAAATAGTTCTGAGATAATTTTTTAATTAGTTGTGAGTGCTTATGACTAAGTCTCTATCTCTATAGTAGAAGATTAAAAAAAACTTCTCGGACTTCTAAGATCTGGTCCTTTATAGATAAATCCCTATTCATCTTCTACATTTGAACTCAAACCGGATGAATTTTTATCTTGTAGTAGTAATAATAATGATCGATTGGATAGATTATCCTCCAGGCTATAATAAGGAACTTGTTTCTAATGGAAATGCTTTTTCTAAGGAAAGTTTTTGGGTATGTCGTGGATAATTCATCATTCAACAGGTTTCTATTCTCAAACCAAATTCACTTGAAACTCTAATGTTGGTGTGTGAGAATCTAGCCCTCCCAATGTCAGCTCCTCCTGATTGATGCTAGTAAGACTGTATTTTCTGTTATTGTTAAAGATTATCTGTCTTTTTTGAATTCTATTATTTTATTGGATGATCTGTTTCAAATAAATTGATAATTGAACCCGAAAAGTTCAGTGGTTTGTGCCCTGAATTCACTAAACCCCAAAGATATTCTCTTTGAATCTAGTCCTGTCACAAACAACTCAAGCGCTTCCTGAAGAGTAATTCACTTTAAACATATTTTTATTGTGGAAAGCAAATTTAGTATTTGACCTTTCCACAAATAATTCAAGTATATTGATATCGCTAATAATGTGAATTCTTTGAACTCCTAAAATATTTTCAATATTTCCTTCGAGCTTACATTTCGTGATTGCATTGTGTGCCCAGTAAGTCAGTATCCAAGCCAGATTTTTAATCCCTACCTAGTTTATCTTGAGTTTCTCAATTTAACTACGCTATGATTGCTTTAAAATCCATTCTGGCTTAAAACGTTCTTAAACCCAATGCCAGAGTCCGTTCATTCACAAGTGCATAACCCTTTCCACCAGAAGGAAAGCTGGTGACTCTCTATTGGTCATCTGAGAGGACCTTAAAATGTCTCTTAGTTAAAAATCTAGTAGTTCCTGTGTCTTAGCAAATAGAATAGAAAACTGTGAAGCAGATAACTTATCCTTGCAGAGAAAAAAGCTCTGTCGTAATGATTGAATTGAGAAATAATTCAATGATTGGATCTTACAATTATTTTAGTTTCAGAATTATTTTATCGATGAGACATTTGAAAAAGAAGATCTCTTGTGTCAAAGATGTGAACACTTACGAAGAAACCTCTGACACCGAGGATCATTCCTTTCATGACAAACGAATGCCAAATCAATCTGTTCTCCAAGTTAAGAAGATTGTCATAAAATTAGACACACAACCTATCAAGCGAAAAAGGAGAAAAAGAAGGACTAAGGCTCGTGAGAGGAATCTTCGAACTAAGAACATCGTCAAAAATTATGGGAAAGCGATCGCTAGCTTTGCTGTTTCCGGCTTGGCTACACCTTATTTAACTCCGCTCTGTGAGGAATATAAGATCTCTTCTGAACAATTTGTAGAGTACGTTATCAATAGAAAAGAATATCTCAACAATATTGGAAGTTTTAGAAGCGCCTTTCTTGCTGAGGAAGGGGACTCTGACCTTGAGGTTATTTTTAAGAAAGTTTTCCAGCAAATCGCTATAATATTTGTAAAATATTTTAGCGTGAACTGGATCTATAGTGGGAAACTCCTTTACAAGAAAGAGCATCTAGATTTTAGAGGAAAAATATTGAGGAGGATACAAAACCCAGAGTCTTTTACTTATCTTAAAGCAGGAAGAAGATAATGTGCTTAATTTTTGATTATCTAATGATACACCGCACTTATTTGTTCATATACGTCTATACCTAATACAGAAAAAGATATACTTTGTAAAGATTTTGCTTCCTGAATGAAGCATTTATTTAAGAAACCTGAACCTCAAGTCAGTTTCCTTGCACCTTATTTCTGTAATTTCTCCATATTTAGAATTTCTTGTAGTTTATACAGTTGTTAACTACATTGGATACTTGGAAGTTGAGAAAGATATGATTGTCTAAAACTTTTCAGCTGTTATAATTGCTAAACAAGCGTTGTGAAGTTTTTTTCCTTGCTCCTGAGAAACAATAGAGCCTTTTTATCGGTGTTGTGTCATAAAGTTAGTTAATATATAGCAAGTTTTATAAGTTTTCCAAGAGGCCCAATTTTTTCCAAGGATTATTGAGCTCTTGAAACCTCTTCTATCTCAATTCGATGAATCTCTAGGGATTATTTAAATAGTGGGATAAAAATTAAATCAACCCTTGATGGATTTCTGTTCCAAGCTTCCTCCTTAAAGGAACTTTGGATTTGATGAATTATTTCAACAGCCCTTATCCTATTGAAAAAAGAAATGGAAATTCCCAAAAAGATTATAGCTATTTATGACAAACCCAAATATTATATATGGACGAAGAATTATCTAACATAAAGACAGATATTAATTAGTACATGTTAGAGCTTCTTCTAAAGGTGTAAGAATCACATGATTTACCTGACACAAAGATCCATTAATGGCAGAGTCCAAGGTGTCTCACTCCTGTCTGTTAATCCAATCAGATTCAATCTGAAACTTCTTTTATAATAATTCGATCTCAGATTGACCATTAATTGGAAAAGTACACAAGTTTAATTTAAACCAAGCCCAGTTGTTCGAGTACTAGACTCCTCAGAATACAATTCTAACAAACTCAGGTCTGTTTCATGACCTTTAGCAATAAGAAAATGGTCGAGGCTATTTTCTCATTAGGTTAAGTAGAAATTGATTAGATAAGAAAGTGTCATTCTAGTTCCAAGCCCTGCTAGATTTATACCCTTACCTTAGCAAACTTGCATGTGCTTGATTCTAGCGTATAGATTGTGGCTCTATCAGCTCTTCAATTGACGAAGACTTTCATAGACTTATTATTGGACTAATATATATTTCATAGAAATGAGCCTAATATGCCTGAGCTTTTATTTTTTGAAGATAGCTAAGCGATGCCATATTCGAAAACACTGTTCTTTTGCTTCTTCCTAGACCTTATTGGATATGGAAGAAGTTTCAGGTTCTAAATCATGTAACTCCCTTAGATAAATACTTAATTATTCGAAGAAAAAATGTCGATAAGACTAATAAATTTCGATTTTAGGCTTCGAATTCCCTTCTAGGGTATGAAGTTAAATTCTGTTTGTTACAAATTTTTTTATACAGTTTTTTGCAAACCATCAGAAAATAAACCAAATTTCTGGCCAATTCCTAGTCTGATAAATACTAGATGCTTTAGCAAGGCACTATCTAGTGTTATCTATGTGATTCTTAATTTTGTCTTCCAACAAATTTGATTCTGATCTGCATCTAATCTCCTTTCTTTATCAGAATTTATTAGGCAAATACTGTTTATATACTCAAAGTTCCAAATAATAAGTAATAAACAAAAAAATTTCAACTTATCTAACAACGAGCGACAATACTGTTTTTAACGATATGCCTAACACTCACTCTAACCCAAGCTATAAGAGATTCTTGCTCAACAATAGAGAGAAGAAAGTTTTCGATTCTGCGGACTACTTCATGCAGCCAAAAGATGGAAAAGAAAAAATTGTTGAAAAGGGTCCCTTCCCATTCAAGTTTGACAAGCCCAGAGAACCTGAAGTCAACGAATTTTCCCAATGCTCCAGTTCGTCTTAAGATTCCAAACTAATCAGTTAGAACAAAATTTCTCATTGACCCTCTGTATATATACTTTGAACTACATGGACTACGAGCACTCGTTATTTCTATAAGACTTATATTCTATTTAAACTTGTTCCATTTTATATCTATTTCTAATTAGTAGTTCCATTTTATTGAGTTCTTATTTGCTATTTCAGTTGAAAAAAAGAAAAAAAGTCTCTCAGAAAATTCTTTCATTAATGCTAGCTCTGTATATACATTTTTACTCTACTCGTTGAGGAGAGTACAATTCTCTCCTTCTCGATACCAAATATAAAAATCATTAAAATTATATCTTACAATGACAAGCTTTCATCTAAAGCAGCCAATCTGTAAGCTTCATTCTAATCAAATGATGACGATGATCTGCTTTCATGAAAAATGCAAGAAAAGGATATTGTGTCCAAAATGTTACAAGCTCCATAATCCGAATCATGCCCAATATATCCAATCCATAGATGATTTCAAGGAATTTGACATGGCGTCGCAACTGGAAAAATTGGATAAATACATCCATCAGACCAACAATCTGTATAAGAGAATAATGGCTGACCTAGAGCTCGGATTTGAAAAGGCCAGAAAAGAGTTTGACAAAATCCTTCAAGAAATTAAGGAAAAAGTCAAAATTCAAATGCAACTCCTCTCCCCACAAGGCCAGGAATCTCTAGCCAAGCTAAGAAGTGATATTAAAAATATCTTTGAGCTTAGCAATAGCAAGCATGACATTCCTGAACATAATGATGAATACATACTCAATAAATATATTGATCTAAAACAAGCAATACGAGAATATGAGATCCTCACAGAATCTTCTCTTGAAAATCACTGCTTTTCTCTGATAGAAAAAATCAAGACCAACCTTCAAAATTTTCAAAAATCTTTTCTCTTCCCAGAAAATCTCCTTGCGCCATTTCCTGAAGATCCAGTATTTTCAAATGAGGATGAAAATATAAGTCCTGAAAATATGATCACCGAGACGAAGCTTTTTGCAACAGGAAAAATATATCTAAGATCACTAACCTATGTTGAACATTTTGATATTATTGCCTGTGGAGATGGAGAGGGAAATGTATTAATTTGGGACACTGAATATTTTACAGAGCTTTTTAGGATGCAGGTACACCATAGTCCAATCACTGTGATCCAATTTTCCCCCACTCAGAGAATATTTTTAACAGCCTCTCATGACAAAACTATTGCAGTATGTAAATGGACTAGGCTTGGGCTTAGGAAAATAAAGACTCTAGTAAAGCATGATGATGAAGTATGGTCCCTCCTGATAATTGAGAAAAAAGGAATACTGATATCAGGTGGAGATGATGCAAATCTCTACATTTGGGATCTTAAAAAATTGAAAAATATAGCACTGATTAACACTTACGGGAAATCGTCAGTTAGGGCTGATTTAGTGTATATCGAAACCGAAAATTTGCTGGCTGTAGGCTTTTATGATGCAAAACTGGCCTTATATAACCTCACAACTAGGGAAGAAGTTTGTTATATAGAGACTAATATGGAAAGGGAGCATGTTCTTTCTATGTGCTATTTAGAAAGGAGGGGACTTCTGGCGGTAGGATGTGGAGAATCTTATATTCAGCTGTATAAAATAAAAGAGCATACTATATCTTACTTGAAGGAAATTGAAATGCCTGATGACACACCAAGAACTCTGTTGCCAGTGAATAACGAGACTTCCTTACTAGTTTCTAACTTTTCTTCATTTATATATCGCCTTAGTCTTGATAATAGTTCTAAACTTGTGGCAGGAGATTATCTTGAAATAGCTGAGACTATTTCTATGATCTTAATTCCAAAGAAGAGGATGATTGCTGTCGGAGATTGGCAAACTGGGATCATAGTTATACTAAATTATTAATCTTACAAACTTCTTAATTAACTATGCTTCTAATAAACCTTCAACAATTAATTTAATGTTGCTATATGCTCTGTTCTTATTAGTTGTTGATCTCAATGATAAAGCTGGAATCTTTACACTTATTTTTATAAGACATTAGCCTAAAAGAATATCATACCTCATCAGCAATCTGTAGAAACTCTTTGAATGAAATGTATATTCAATGCTCAATCCACCTTCATCCATTTCAGAGTGCTTAGCACTGATTTATCAAGGAATAAATAACTTAAGAGAAGTTTTGAGGATTGTTCAATTTAGGCATATGTAATGCTGGGATCAATACAGTATCAAGCTACTTCCTTTTTTTTATAGAGCATACTCAATAATGTAGATAACTGAATTAGTAACAAGTAAAGTCATTAAGTAACTTACCATGATGTGGGGTTTTTCTGTTCGTGATTATTATTGCGGGAAAAGAAAAATCGAATTATAGGTCTAAGAAAACGGTTTGTGGCACACCTCTGGACCTCTCGTCTTTCAAAGCTAGAAAGTGATTTCTCTGATTTAAAGGTACATTTTATCCCATATTTCTTGTTATCTGAAGCTGAAGACTTTAGGGAGTACTTGCAATTTTCTAAACCTTTCTTAAGTTTATCAATCGAGTCTGTACGCCAATTATTAATGTCTAAAATTAACTGAGCTTCATCTTCTTGGATTAGATCTAGATTTAAAAGATATTCAAAAAGTTTTTTCTCAAGATATTTCCCGGTAGATCCATATACTTCATGGGTATTGAGATAAGATGGTGTATCCAATTTAGAATGATCATTTTGAATTTGACATAATAGTCTGATTTTGTGACACATTTCATGTAGGAATATTAGTAACAGGCAGGCCTTCTTTACGGGTGTTGTCATATCAATAAAGAGTGAGGAACTAATATACATATCCCCATCGATATAAGTGATGCCCCACGAATTGAACATTTCTGGGATGCAAACAAAAGATTTCGGAACATAATCCAATATTCTTTCTCGTAACTCTATTCCTTTTTGCGGATCGAACTCATTTTTGTAAAAATCTTCTGTCATATTGCCTTCTGCAGTGCTCAAAAGTGTATATACCTGAGCTAACAGATTACCTTCCAGGAAGCTATTCTTTATAATATTGATAGTCAGATCATAAACTTCTTGATAAGATTCACGATTGCAGATAATAAGAGGGGCGGATATAGTAGTCACCCAATCATGAAAACTCTCTTTGAAAACTTCAGTCTTTCCAAAGAATTCTTCACAAGTTAATATTAAATATTTAAGCCCAACATAGTCATTGGATGTCTCACACTCTTTGATTATTTTTATAATTCGAATATCCAGAGTTCCGTAAATGGTTGCATGAGTGATTGTCCTTAATAAACCGTAAGATTTTGATGGAATATGCTCCAGATCTGTAATACCCTCTGATTTTTCAACGATGGTCCAAATATCAGTAAGTTTCTTTATGATTTCATTTTTTTGTTGAGAAAAATCCATGAGTTCTTGTTCCTGAGTGTTTGTAGGTGGAGTAAATTGAACCTTAATTATACTGTTTAGATTCGTAGAGTCCTGATGAACCTTCTTTGTAAGATTTGGCTCTTCTGTCTTATTGAGGTTCTGAAAAATGGATTGAAGCTCTTTAGAATTTTCGGAAGCAACTTCAATGATGGGAAGTGAGGAATCGACATCTTCAATAAATTTTCTTTGAACTGGGCTTATTTCCTTCATAGCTTTATTTCTAGTTTCTTCTAATTTCTTCCATGCACAATACACAAACCCAAAAATGTGAAATGCTAAGCTACGGTAAAGAATAATTGAAAGGTCTTCAATGGACTTTTCTTTTTTGAAATATAGAGAGTCCATAGGAGGATACTGATTATTAAACGTTTTTCTGAGATCATCTAGAATGTCGTTGAATTTTTTCAATTGGTCTTGATATTTGGCTGCAGTGTCTTCAAATAGCAGAATATTCCCTCCGAGTTGTCTAAGCACATTGAAAATGTTCATTATGTCAGTGTGTATTCGTTGATCTATCATTTTGGTTTGAATTGTTTTTGTTTTTATTTATTTCGCTTAATCAGTCTGAATATTAGAGTCATGCTACTGGGGTCTCCAATTTCTTGATCCATTCTCAAATATGCTAAATTAATCTTACAGTCAGAGTTTAAACTCTATGTAAATATCCTTGAAAGTCTGTCTTGGTATTTTTTTGTTTATTGAAATTCCTTACTACCCTGATAACTTTAATAAAAGAATGAAAATTTATTACTTTTTCTTTTATAGTCATGAAATAAAATGTATTATCTTCCACTAGAGCACCAAGAAAACAATAACAAATGTAAAAAGAAGCTCGTTACACTCCTAATTTTTTTCCACATGAGTTTGAATCCTTGGCTGAGAGATGTCAATCAACGAGATCTGGGCTCATTCAAAGATGGGTATAAAGCCATTTAACATTTTGATGTCTTATGTTCTCAAAAATCCAAAAAGTCTGTTCAACTCAGAAAGTGGATTTATTTTAAATAAATGTCCAAATCCAAGCGAATCTTCATATTTTCCCCAAAGCTCACTCCTAATGAACTTACAATTAGATGCCCAAAGTACCTACGAGAGATTACCTTTGAAGGAAAGTCCATAGGATGTAATGCTTTCTCAAGGCTGAGGAAGCTTAAATTATGTAAAAAGATCCATAAACTTGAAACTCAATTTACCTATGACCATGGTTTCAAGGCATTATATATGCAGATCATGAAATGGCTAGCTAAAATGCTTCATTATTTCAAGAGCTACGAATATTCCTTCACAAATATGATGTACTCTCCTACAAAATATAATGTGAATATCTACAAGAATTCCAGTTGGTACTATTTTTTTCAGAAAAACTCCATTAAAAATCTCACATTATACAGCATCCCTCCACAAAAGTTGCCAGGCCCTCAAGAGGCCAATAAGTTCCTGTATAAATTCAAGAGGCACCATAAAGCTTTAAGAAATATGAAAGATTTGGTTCTAGAAGGTCATTTGCTGAATCCTTATAGTAAAAAAGTCATACAATATTTAACACAAGAATGGCAAGCTTCAAAGTCATCAGGAACAATAGAAATAAAATTATGGGATCATAGTACAGGAAATGAATTCTTTTCCAAGGATGAAATTCTAGAACGAAGAATTTACTCTTTATACTTTGTCAATAGATGTAGTGACTTCGCCTTTATTGGGAAAGTTGTGGAGAATAGCATGAATTATATTAACCTAGCTAAATTGGAGTGGTGGTGCAAATTTAGTAATAAAGACCATGC
>Ga0065720_1019201_pt1 | contig 32938 bp, 21 predicted proteins | sample Thericmetagenome_FD_59107 | JGI IMG/M metagenome (GOLD analysis project Ga0065720, IMG submission 59107) | Thermophilic microbial communities from the Joint Bioenergy Institute, California, USA of rice/straw/compost enrichment - eDNA_2 v2... | ecosystem: Engineered > Solid waste > Grass >... | reverse complement strand
ATGATAGCATGTTTTTGGAGAAGCTTTCTCAGCTTAGTTGACTGTCTTGTTAACTTCTCTTTTTGTTCTTTCCTAGCCTTAATCTCCTTCTTATTCACATAGTCACTTTTATCATTAAGAAGCTCATATTCCTTTTGGCTCATTAGTTTATTTCGATCCGTATTGGTCCTAGTGAACATGGACCTCAAGTTGATCTTGCCAATTGTTGTAAATATACCACTCCCTGTTTCTAGTAGTCCTGTTTTAAGCTGATTAAATAAACTCTTTTTTCTTTCGGGCGAGTTTGTGTTTACTGGAGACACTTCTTCTTGAACAGTTTTTGAGTTATCACTCTGCTTCCTTATGAATTGAAGCTTATTTCTAAGTTCACTTATGCTATATCTTCTTTTGGATCCTTTAAGACCACCTGAACTTGTATCACTAGAAATTTCCACTACTCTCTTACGTGAACTATCAATATTTTCATGCTCTTTCCTTTCTGGTAAGGTTTTCTTCCTTTTAACTTCATTATTCTGTATTTTATTATGACTCGTCTGGAGACTTTCATTCTCTGACTGTAAAACCTTTGCACCATATTTCCCTGATAACAAATAAATATCTTCAAGGAACTTGGGAACTCCATATTTATGTAAACTGCTCATTTTTGAGTCTCTATCTTCACTATTATCACTATCAGTGTTCAAAACGCTTGGAATATTTTCCTCTTTAGTTGCTCTTCTCTCTAAACTGTTCTTTTTGCCCTCTAAAAGATCATTGCGTTTTGCCTTTGAACTGAGCATAACAAACTACACTAATCTGTTTCTTCTTAAGTCTTATTTCGTAATAATTTTGCGTTAAAATAGCTTAGGTTTTTCCATACATGAAACTACAGTCATTACACATTCCCAAATCACGCAAAAGTGGTTAAACCACTCAAGAGATTCCCTCTTTTTTTAATTTAAATCCAACTCTAGAAAATTGAATCTTCACTGGATAAAAGGTTTTGAAATCAAGGAAAGATGGAAAAATAAGTTAAAGGTGTAAGTATCAAATTGATTGAGATTACAATCTAGAGTGTTTTGCAACAAGGTGAATTAAGAAATGAATAAAAATCATGAAAGTTGAATCTTCGAAATAAATAGGAATCCTCAAGGGTCAATTATTTCTGCTCAAAAAGGATACTATCCCTTTTATTCTGCTCTTCTTCTGGTCCGATAAGTGCAATTTTCCAAATTTTGGATTCTAGAATTCTGGAGGCTCGAGAATTTGGTTCTACTGATGTGTTGCGAGGAGAGTTAATGGAGAATGAATTATTCTGACTGATGAACGAGCTTTCAGTAACTATCTTTTCTGTCTTTTCGCTATTGAGCGCAAGAAACTCTACAGATTTTGCCTTTTGATCTTTTTTCTGGAAATTTATAAGTGCATTTAGTGTTTCAGTCTTAGAATTCTTTGGCGGGTTCTGGGGTGTTTCTTCTTTTTTGTCTGGCTTCAAATCATCAACAGAATATCTTCGTTTTGGTTTGCTTATTGCTTCAAACTCTCTGTCAGCTTTTTCCTCATAAAATCGTTTTAACTTTTTCACAACATTTGAGATATTATTATGAGGGAAATATTTCGTGAAAATTTTGACTCTATCAAATTCAAAATCGTCAAATTTTGTTGGTTTTCTAGTAGGCTTTGATAGGACAAAAGGAAATTGCTGGAGATTCTCAAACCCTCCTTGCACTACTTTGAAAGCGTTCGATTTAGGCGAATATCGGAAAAGTGGTTCTCTAAGATCTCTGAGATTCTGATTGCTATTTTCCCCCATGGAGATATATGAACCTCCTTTTTCTCCTGAACTTGATTTTCTTCTAAGATTCATTCTAATAGGTTCAGAAGCTCCACTCAGAATTGAACTGTCCTGTTCCGCAGAAAGAAAAGAAAGATTAATGAAGTTTTTGGAACTTTTTGCCAAAGAAATAGATCTTTTATAAGCTCCAGTTGGTGTGGAGTTTACAACATCATGACAATACTCTTTTGCTGCCCTTTTGATTTCTTTATGATCTGATAGCGCATTGAACTTCCTCTTGGGTTTGCGTATATAATTAGACCTAAACGTCTTATCCATGATGTTTATTCTTTTCATGATCGCATAAGGATCTGGCTGGAAGTGTAGATCAGGACATTCTGTTACGACATGGCCTTCTCTGTCACAAGCATAACATTTGATCTTTAGTACTCTGTAGTCAGAGTACAGATTGATCTTATCCTTTATGTGACAATAAGATTCCTAAAAAATCAATATTCTTTCTCTGACTAACTACCTTTTCCTCCGGGTGTTTCTCAAGTAATGCCATCAAAGACTTCCTCTCAAGATAAAAGACATGTGCGAAGTTTAGACTTCTGGCACTTGCTGTTCTTGGCCTTCCACTCAAGAATTTGATTTCTCCAAAATGGCTTCCAGACTTCAACATTAGAATAAATCATAACATCTTACTGTTAGAACGTTAAGACCTTTTCCATTTTTCTCCAAGAAAATCTCAATTCTTCCTCTCGTGATAAAATACACAGAGTCGTCAGCATCCGATTCCTACAATCTCAATGAAAAATCCACACCTAGGTAAATTACTTTGAAAATTATTTCTCCAGGTCCTAAGGTTCTTTCGTTCATCTTGTAGGATAAGTTACAGAGAAATGTCTTGGCAAAATTGATGTTGAAAATGAAGTTTTGTGTCAAAACTTTGCTGTTAATATCGATAAGAACTTCCATTCTTATATGCTCTGGGATATACGATAAAAAGACTTCTTGTTCCTGCTTCTGTGTACTTTCTTCTTCAAGCAAATATTCAATATAACTCTTCAGTTTATGCTGGATGTCCTTGCTTAAATTTTTCTTCTGCATGAAACTATGGATCGCATCAATTTTATTCCTGATACATTAGACAATAAACAAAGGAAATACCTGGTTTCTGATCCCTTCTCACTTATCTGCTTCACAATAAGACCAATTGTATTCAGAGTATATGCGAAGACACCACACCCAAAGAGAATGGCGAAGATTGCAAACCAAGTTTCTGATATAGAGATTGGAACAATATCACCATAACCAACAGTAAGCATTGTTGTTACAGACCAATATAGAGAGCGGACATATCTTGTTCCGGGTGGGGCATCTGCTATATTCTGTTCAGCTAACCATGTATTTTCATAATTATTATCATTATCAAACGTTGCAGTCAAATGCCAAGCACATGCAAGCCAGTGGGCAAGAAGCATGACGATAACAAGTAGTTTAATGAGTTGTATCGGTCCATGTGCACTCTGCTGAAATTCTGCTAGACCCCTGAAGCGTCTGAATATACGATTTAGCTTGAAGAATCTGAGAGCTCTCAGTACTTTGAGTAATCTGAGAATTCTGAATAGACGGAATACCCTCAGCGAATCATCATCATTATCAGAGAAATAATCGATCATACCATAAGGGAAAGATGAGAGTAAGTCGATAAAGAGCCAAGTCTTGAGATAATTTAATGCTATCATCTTATGATCTGTTACAAGTTCACCCTTTAGATAATAGGCTGTGTGAAAATTGAGAAGAATATCTAAGAAGAAAATAGCGTCATTGGCAAATTCGAATTGCTTGATATCTTCCCAAACTGAAAATGACAATTGTAAAGGCAATACGACCATGTCTATCAGCAATAAGATCATAAGGAAAGCATCCCAAAGCAGCCTGAATCTCTCGCTGGGGTTTATCGGTCTTTTAAGCTTGTTGAAAAATTGTTTTATTCTCATTTTCAAAGGTAATCTCTTTTGCTTGACGAAAAGTTGTCTTTTTTTGCATTTCTTTGGGAATTTTTTCTACACATTTTCAACAAACCAATAATACCTTACCTGAAGCCACCTCCCTATTCTAGTGTGCATAAATTGATTCCAGAAAGACTCTTCTTCAGAGAAATTCCTCACTGTATATGTGGTGTACACTTGGTATTCACCATCTCTTTCCTGATGCTTAACTACAGTAAAGTCCTCCAAGAGTTCTAGTTGTTTAGGCTTGAGTTCAGCTGCTCTCAGCCTCTTGAAACGGTTCATTGCTTTTGTGATTAGATGTGTAGCAAAGAAACCAATATGGGGTTTAGTATCTCTTTCCTTTGCTTCTGGGTTAGTCAATCTCTTTTTAAAATTCCAGAACTGCTTTCTTTTATTGATGGATGAAGGCGGTTCTTCAATCACAGAATGATCAGACTGAGGAGAAAATACTTGATTTTCATTCAGATTGATCAATCTGGCTGAAGGAGTTCCATGTGAGCTTACTTCAGAACGATTACTTTGCATGCCCAACATATTTATTCTCGCTTCAGGACTTGCATCATCTCCAGCTTGCAGATCCTTAGGCTTCTTTCCAAATGAGATCAACCCCATTGACTTAAAATTTTTCCTGGGTGCCATGAGCTGATTTGCTTGGGTACGGGCTCTAGTATTCTTTCTAACAAATTTTCCATGTGAATCTTCATCTTCTTCAACCTGCAAGGCAGTTGCTGGGACGTTTCGAGACGATCCGTATCTTTTGAACCTAAATTCATCGTTTTGATTCAAAAATCCCCCTGGTGAAGCAAAGTCTAACTTCTTTATCTTCAGTTCTGTATTGCTGTTAAATCCTGCTGATTTGTATTCTCTCCAGCCACCGGGATAACCATTATTTTGATCCTCTCTCTTAGGCGAAAGACTGATTGATCGAATTCCTGTATTCCTGTGAAGTAACTTTGGGTCAGGCGTCTGTATTAAAGATGGTAAGGGTGTAACCTCTTCTATTTCACTCAAACTTGAATTATTGTCTGAGGAATCATCCATGCTTTCAATTACTTGTTTAATTTTTATTCGATAACATGAAAACTATCTAGCAGCATACGGAAGAAAATCATCGAAGAAAAATCCATAAAGTATTCATCTTCATACTCGCAACTTACGATATCCTTTGAGAATCTATCATAAATTAAACTTATTTGGTACCAAAACAATCAAGCTTAGTTTCCTATTTATATATATCATCACTGTTAGGTACTATACTCAATCAAAAATGTTTTGAAGTGCGTCGGAATGCTCTTAACGTAAGGCATGAATAATTATGATGATTGTAGCTTATTTATAATGACTTTACCTAAAGCCAAAAGATCCTTATAATCTAGGCTCTATATTGGCTAAGGTAAGGAATATCTCATGAGAATACACTCAGAAAGAGGATCAATAGTTCAATACTGATACGATAATTTAGACATAGAGGATTTGCAGCCTGGATACCAAACAAAGAGAAAAAGAAAAAGATAGGAGCATTTCAATTTGAGTCTCCAATCATTCACTAGGAATCAAAGAGAGCTCTAGCTATTGACTTGTTTGAATTTTAATATGTTGTGCTTAAATCTTCACCTACAACGGAAACAAATTTCTTAATTGTATTTGTTTCTGGATTACCATCTTTAGAAATTTCTAGTTCTCGATTCAAGGCCTTATGTTGAATCAATAATTGCTGGGAGCATAAGTCCTGTTAAATGAAGTTATAATTTCCATAGAATTTGATTTTTCAATGGCAGCCTGTTGAGAAATGTATTGCATCCTATCTACTTATATTTTTCTTCATAGAAAGTTAAATTTGGGCTAACCCCAGGCCAGATACTAAAATTCGAGAACAAAAATATGTTTTCCAAAACTTCTGCTTTTTAATTGAAGAATTTGAAGCAACCCCAATGCGTTAAAACAATACTCTTGAAACTATCTTGCGCTAAATTTTTAAACAATTTATACATTTATTAAGTATTCGTTAACACTATTGAAGCTATGGCAAGTAAAACCCTAAATGAAAGGCATCATGCCTCCTCTCCCGAGGAAAGAGATCCAGAAAATATCCAAGTTTGTGTTAGAATGAGACCTCTTTTGGAACAATATGAAGACGAGGCTGTCTGGGAAATTGACTACAAGACAAAGACGATTTATACCAAGCCAGACTTTAAGAATTCTCTTGATCTCAATAAACTAAAGTCAATTAACATCAATCATACTCGTCATTACAGTGAGCTGTTCCATAATCAAAGTTTCACCTTTGGTAACTTGATTTTGATTCCGTTTCATATAATTAGATAACGTCGAAGGCCCGGAAGTTAAGACTAAGGATATCTATAGCAAACTATGCAAGAGACTTGTTCAATCTGTTCTCAAAGGGTATAATGGCACCATATTCATGTATGGCCAAACAACTTCAGGAAAAACATACACAATGCTAGGAACCGCTAAAGATCCTGGTATCTTGCCCCATTCTCTGAGGACCATATTTAACGAGATCCAAAGAGTACTTCCTTCCAAGGCATTTTAACACCTCTTAGTCACAGGAATATGATTATTCTGTCTATGTTTCATATCTGGAGATCTATAATGAAACCTTGAATGACCTATTGGTTCCAGGAGTCACTGGATTGAAGGTTGTTGATGACCCCAAGGTAGGAGTATGAGGCTTAGATTGACTTTTAGTATGGTGTCATGGTCAAAGGATTGAAAAGACAAAAAGTTAAAACGTTTGACGAGGCTATATTCTTAATGAACTATGGCGAGGATCACAGAATGTATAGAGAAACCAATTTCCACGAGCACAGTTCTAGATCTCACACCATCTTCCAGGTGGTAAATCCTACTGTGAAAAACAATCAACTTTTAGTTCATTGAAAGCGTCAAGAAGGATGAGAGTGATCTAGAAAATAAAAGAGTCAGATACTCATGCCTCGTAAGCAGAGGTTGTTACTTAAAATAACTTTATAGAATCTTGTTGATCTGGCTGGTTCAGAAAGATTGGGTGACACTGACCCTTACGAAGGACATGTTGAAGAAACAGGGCATATTAACAAGAGTCTCTTGTTCTTGACAAATTTGATTAAGAAGCTAGCTGAAGAAAAACCGTAAGCTTAGATCGAATTTTTCTTAGCTCTAGAACCCATATTCCTTATCGTGACTCGAAGCTAACAAGAATTTTAAGTAATGCTCTGGGAGGAAATTCCTTGACTACAATCGTCTGTACCATCTCACCTGCCTTGATGAATTATACCCAAACTCTCTCCACCCTGAGATTTGCTGGAAGAGCCAAGAAGGTCAAAAATAAGCCAAGAATTAATGAGATTGAACAAACTGAACACCATCTCCAACTAAAGAGGGAGATTAAGTATCTGTTGGAAAGACTACATCAAGTAAGGATTGATAGTTAAAATTTTGAATGTTTAGAGCGAAACAGAAATCTTGAAAGTCAATAACATCAACAACAAATTGGAAGATAATTTACAGATGACAAAGCAAGAAATAGTTAACCTACAGAAGGATTTCGAAGAATTGAAAGCTACTTTAATCAAAGAATCCTTCAAGCAACAAAGCGAAGACTCAAATAACAATAGTTTTCTCGATATGTCCCAAGAAAATGGTTCCGGTCAAAAGGCCCGTGGTAGAAGAGGGCTTTCTGGAGAATTTTTCTTTGGTGACCACTTTATTCTATATGTGGAACAATTGCTAAACGAAGGACAGCTTTTGTCTCCTACCCCTTCGGATGCTTCTTCTGAAAAGATGACACTTTTAAGAGACTGGGGACTACAATCTCTTAGGGCCAAGCATCGATATTTAACAGAGCTTAGAAAGCTTCAGCAGAATTATATTGAAGGGCTTATCACTGAAGCTCTTCGATTTGTTGACAAAAAACTCGCAGAACAAGCAATCAAATTCGGAAAGAATTATATTCAAAATGAATTGGGAAAGAATGAGCTTGTCGCCAACAGAATAGGTGAAGCACTTAAAAAATATGATAATTCTGAGGCTTCATCGCCAGAGACCCAAAAAGGAGTTTTTAACTATGACTTCAATGGCAATGAAAAGACTCCCCTAAGGACTTATGAAGAAATTTTGAATAGAATAGAACAGAAATATGAAGAAGTTCGCAAGCTTGCTAGCCTAGGTCCTAAATCAAGAGAAAGCAGCACTCCTTCAGAGCCAAGCGTAATTTGTGAATTTTTTTATTGAATGGTTAGCCTGATCTTAAATTCAATGACTACAGCTTTTTCAATGGCAAAGATGAAACTTTATCTAGAGGGACTGATTCCTCATCACCTGGACTAATGTCATTAGATATCAGAACAACAAAATCAGAAAGCAGCTCCCTCCGTACTTACAATTTTTCCAATTTTTAATGAAGTTAGGTCCCTCAATCGCTTCACCAAAGCTAGATTCTCTCTTAAAAGCAAGATCTGAGAAAACGTAATATAGAGAATATCCTTTTTAATTAATTTTAGTAATTTCAGTATCACAACTAATCCTATGTATGGCAACGCATATCTTTGGGGTTCAGGAAAGGATGGTAGATTGGGTAATGGAAAGTTCAGCAATGAGCCCTACCCAGTCGCCATCTCAGATATCAGATTCTCAGAGATAGTCTGTGGGCACCATAACACATTCGGTATCTCACAGGAGGGATTAGTCTATGCCTGGGGAAGAAACGAAATCGGACAATTGGGTGTTGGAAACTTCGCAAACTCTCCAATTCCTATTAACATCTTCTCATTGAATAATCAAAAAATTGTCCATATTGCCTGTGGCTGGCAACATTGTTTAGCTCTTTCTGTTGATGGCCGCATCTTCTCATGGGTATCTAGCAAATTCGCATAATTTAACAATTGAAGGGATGTGGTGATGATGGACAGCTTGGCCATGGAGATACTAGCAGCTCCAATGTTCCAAAGGAGATCAAGTTCTTTGAGAAGACATATGTTGCCAAAATTTGTTGTGGACACTCCCAATCAGCAGCAATTACTAGTAAAATTAGTGAAATTCCCACTAAACCTTAGGCGAAAATGAATTATACACCTGGGGCCATAACTCGGACTATAGAATTATGAATTCCAATCCAAAGAATCATCACATGTAACGAAATTATTCATTGTATTATAATAATGATAGACCTTCTTTGACCGAGTATCACAAGCTAAGCAAACAATCAAAGGACTTTGAGATAATTTCCATAAGTATGGGAGTTAGCCATATGTGTGTTGTTGCCAGTAATTTAGGTCCTTATTTTATTAAAATATAAGAAAATGGTATGGTCTTTGCAGCAGGAAGAGGAAAAGAGGGACAACTCGGCAGAAGACTAATTGAAAATGGAGAGAATACCAAAGTCTACAAGCCCGAGCCAGAGAAGGAAGACGATAGCGAGGAAAAATTGTGCTCTTTCTTCTGCCAAGCACAGGAGTTTGGTCCAAACAATAAAGCTATAGTTGTCGCTTGTGGTGAAAAGTTCACTTTGGTCCTGAATAGTAAGATCCTCTCAGCTTTTATTTACAAGTTAGACAAAAATCAGGTATATAGCTTTGGTGATGCATCAGATGGTTGCTTGGGACTAGAAACCTCTGAAAAACAACAGTGTGTTGATACTCCAACCTTGATAACAAAACTTGGAGATAAAAAGATAGTCTCTATTGCTGCAGGACCTAGACATACTGCCTGTATTTCAGACGATGGAGAATTATACTGCTGGGGTTTCAATTACTATGACCAGCTTGGACTTGGTGAGACCCAGAAGAATTATCATATGTAAAATTTCTGGTTTCTTTTATTAATGTTTTAGCCCTAAGAAGGTCGATAAGCTGTCAGGACATAAAGTAGTTTCAGTCTCTTGCGGTCTTTTCCACACAGCTTCAATTGTGAAATAACAAATTCTGAATTAAATCTGTGAATTGTATATGAAAGAATGGTTTTAATTCCCTGAGATAAGTTGATTTTTCATATATATATATATTCGTATTTTATCAAGTTCTTACTTTTATAAATCATTTAAAGTCCTCTAGGTTTAAGAACAATGTGAATAGTGGATTGGTCTGGAATGTTGTAGTCCCCAAAAGTTCCATCTTTCATTTCCTTGCCAGCAAAGAAAAGTCTTTGTTCATCAGGATGAATACATAGGCCATCATGAATCATGTCCTTAAGAGTTTGAATTTTGTAATGAGATTCAACATTAAGAGTGGTAGTCTCTCCGGTCAACGTCTTGAAGAAGATCGTCAGACCTCCTCCTCGAAGTCTGAGGACGAGGTGAAGAGTAGATTCCTTTTGAATGTTGTAGTCAGCAAGGGTTCTTCCGTCTTCCAATTGCTTTCCCGCAAAGATAAGTCTTTGTTGATCAGGAGGAATACCTTCCTTATCCTGAATCTTGGCCTTGACATTTTCAATAGAGTCAGAAGGTTCGACATCAAGAGTGATGGTCTTTCCGGTTAAAGTCTTAACAAAGATTTGCATTAGTTATCTATCAAGATGCTTTTTGGAAAATAATTATATAATTTGAATTCCTTATTAAATTGAAATAAATTGGAAAATCAGCTTGATAAATTTTCCTATCTTCTTGATGTGTTTTTTTGATACATTTTTTCATCTATTTTGCTGTATTTTCACAAACCCGTTTGTTATCTTGCTCTTGTTAAAATCTATATGCTGGAGAAAGCAACAGAGCATGATAAAAGAGCTAAGCGATGTGAAAATTTCTTAATTATGCCTGCAAAAATATTTCGGATAATAAGAAAGTTGTCAATTTGGAATTGTATACTTTTTTTGTCAAGTAAAAGTATAGATTCATCATTTTCAGGGATTCAGCCTAGCTGTTCTCCTTTTAAGATATATTAAAGTTTTCAGGAGTCCAAAGTCTTCAAACACATTTCTCATGTGAAAACATTATAAAAATTTTGCAATAGGTATTTTGAGCTGTCAGAGAATAGCAACCATGTATGCCTCTATGTTCCTTACTGCATAGTAATCATCGAAAGGAGAGCCACATTTTTCTATGCTCTAACGACATAATGACAAAAAGGAACTCGTAATTTACACTCCAAAGAAGAAACTTTCTGCAGAGGTTCCCTTGAATGATCAGATCTTTCCAATAAAAACTTCTCAAGGAATACGTTTGATGCAAAACAATCATAAGTTTTTGATTGATTTCACAACCCGATATGCACGCTAGAAGCTAGTGTGTACTGTGGATCAAGGTAGTTATGTTTTTATATAAAAAAAATGGGTAACTAGGTTTCTAGACAAAATATTAAACAGGAATCAGGTCCAAAGTATTTTTCCGTTGATCTTCTAGCGAAAGAAAAATGATTAGCATAATTGATGCTACTAGGTTTCTAATAAGCACCGGAGTCTAATTTTATTTTTTCCTTAGCGGTTTTATTTCAGCTTCAATACTCAGTTTGACAAAATTAAGCTTTAGAAACTCAAGATTATATCAAGAGGATGATATATCCAATATGCTCGGTGTAACCAAGAAATTCTCCTTAACATTTCTGATGCCTTCAGTTTTTGAGTATATTTTATCCTTAAACTTGGACATATCTCGTCGGTTAGATCAAACTAATCGTTCAAAGTGCATTTGAAATGGATTGTACTAACCAATGAGGAAGAGAATCATTCCTGGGTTAAGAAGCAATTTTTTCAACAAAAAGGGAAATATGAATAAAATCGAGAAACTATGACATAAGTTATGAGAGCAAATTGCAACCAAGGATTCTGTGTAAGATTCATTGATCGGTAGTATCCGAAACTCGATTTGGCTTCTAGATCTGATAACTTTTGATATTAACACGTATCTGTCAGAGTGCACTTAAACTGAATTTGTCAGAATTGATCAAATGATCTTAAATTCGTATACAGAAACTTAATTTTTATCTTAAACCTTCTAAAAATATAATTTCAAAAGAAACATCAAGAAAATAACCAGATGAGCCACTTCTATCCCATTGACAACTTCGACTTACCTTTTCTCTTTGAAGAGAAAGAAAGACAAGACAGCTTTTTCGTTTTTGACTCTACCCCTTTAACTTATGAACCCTCCAATAATTTGACTCCAGGAAATCCTTACCTCGACTTCCAAGCTCCCTCTAGTGAATATGGAATTGACTTAGAAACACCAGGAAACCCTGATACAACTCCTGGACAGAGTAATGCCGAAAATTGTGAGGGCAATGGGCAGCCCCAGACTGATCAAGTTCAAAACTTTTATCAATATTCCTTCCCTGAAGGCTATACTCCTGGAGGCCCTGACTCTGAGCCAATTGAAGGAGAGGATCTTCTCTTGGATGAGCCTCTAAGATTGATCTCGGGTTACGAAGAGGCTCCTCAGGACTTAGCTCCTTTTGACAAGGATGTTTGTTTCCAAAACTTCTTGAACACAAATATTCCAATGAATCCACAAGAAGAAAAGCCAAAACAAATGATTACAATCATAATTGAAATTGATGATGCCTTTTATGCAAATACTAATCGCAACAATGACCATAATCGTGATGAATCCGAATGTGAGAAAACTGTAACTGAAGAGATCGCCTCTCTGACAACCAAGGCCGATACCTATGCAGGAGTCACAACCTTTGATTACGAAACATCATCAGTTGCAGAGAGTCTCTTCGGAGAATCTCATGTTCGTGTTGAGTTAGAATGGAAGACACATATTGAAAACTACGTCAGCACTAAATCCGATGAGGAGAGGGCTTATATCAAGGAGGTTCTTCCTCATTTGATCGAATCCCTTCAAGAAGCTTCATTGGTATATAATACGACATTGAATCAGAGGATTTTTGAAGCCATTATCCAGAACCTGCTTCATGAAAGAGAACTTAATATTACAACTGAGAATAAAATACTAAAGAAAATGATTCAGAAAGAAATGGATGAGATTGCGAGCTACAGGCCAAAGGAAATTATTGATTATGAGGATTTATGCGAAACTAAAAGAAAGACTAAAAAAGCCATCAAGGGCAATAAAAATAATAGTTCAATGAATCATATGAATGAAAATTATGTCAGTAACATCTTCCAATTCTCGAAGCAAAACTACCCAGCAGATAAAGAAATCCAAAGAATAGCTAATACAAGAAATGTATCTGCGAGTAATTTTAAGAAATTAACAAGAATCAACTTGAAAGATGGGCTGCTTGTACGAAAAGCGAAAGTTAGAATTCTAGCGTGTGGAAGGGAGTTGGTAAATAACGTTGAATTTTGGATGAATGATGGATACTTCAGTCAGTGCACTGAAAGAGAAAAATATATAAAGAATAAAGAAAAGGCCTTAAGTGATCTTGTGCTTGAAAAAGAATTTTAAAACTACCATGGCGGGTTTTAAGATTTCGTCTTTAGAGTGTACTATAAACTTGTGATGTTAATATGAGATTTCATTTTTGTGAATCTTACTAAAATGATATTCCTCTTTTTCTTAAATCAACTCTTACAATTTTTGATAATTGGGATGTCACTTTACTAATGATAGATACCAGAATAAATAAAAAGAAATAGAACAATTATGCAGAATATTTATTTTTTCATCCATTCTAGCACAACTGCTAAAAATTCCTTTTGCATCGGAGTTAAAAATACTTCACAGTCCTGTTGAACCTGAATATTTAGTCTCTCATTTGTCTGTATTCTATTAACAAATTCACTCTTTTCTTTTGCATTACTCTCATCAAGAATCATTTGATTCAATGCAAAGTTCAGAATCTCAATCCAACCCTTGAAGTTATGCTTGAGGTAATAAGACTCTATTGTAGTCCATCTACTGATTCCTTCAAACAGTCTCTCAACCATTCCTCCACGTGCTATATCATTGTAATTTTGATCCATATTTTTGAAATTCTCCAATATCCTAGATACTCTACTTCTTAATCTTTCAGCAGACAGATGTTCCTGTCTTAATTCCCTGATGAGTTTATAGATAGTAGGAAGCAGCTTATCTCCGTAATCTCTTTCTTCTGTTGAGTTAAAGAACCATTCTGTGAAGAAATGTTCGTTGAAGAACTCAACTCTTTTTATGATCTCTAAGAACGTAATTTTATCATTCTTAATCACAGTTTCGATTCCTTCGACAAAGTTGTCCATTCGTTCCTTCATTTCATGGTAGTCACTTTTGATTGTAGAGATCTTGTCGCTAATTCTAACAAAGTATCTAAATACCCAGTCCTTAACGAAACTGATCCAATCTTCTCTCAAGAAGATAATGTGATTCTTATATTTCTTTTTCAGTTCAAGGTAAAATTCTGAAACCCCTGTGAGATTGTCCTTTACTTGCTTTAGCCAATGTTTTGCATCGATATAGAAAGTCATCACATCATCTTTAAGGATCTTATCGAAGCTAAACTCCAAACCATACTCTATTTTTCCAACATTCTTTGAATCATCTATCGTCTTTGACAAATGCTTGATAATATCAGCAATCAGAGAATCAACTTTGGGAATTGATTTTACAATTTCAACTGGATTTCTACTCTCTAAGATAGGAGTGATGTTATCATTGAATTTTCTGTTCATACTATATACAATAGCAAAGGTCCCAAGCACTCTTTTCATGGCAGTCATATGCTTCACTTTCTCAACAATAACATTCTTTAACTCTGGGCGGCAAATAACCTCCTCATTCAATAAGAAGCTGTTAAGTGTTTGAATGATTTCAGCAGCTCTTTCTGAATTTCTATCGCATTCTGAAGGATCACTTAATTCTATATTTTTATATGCCTTCTCAGTCAATATTTCACCATTGATGAACTTTTCAATGAATTCCTTAGAGAAGTTCTGAACTTGGTGACTCTCTTCATATAATCTGGTAAAAACATGTAGGTCTTTCAAAATTATATCTTGATAGAACCCTTCAATGACAGTGACAATCCATGTCGATTTACCAGCCCTTATTCCTAAATCAGTCAATATGTCCTCGAATTCTTCTGCGAATTCTTTCATAAGATTGAAGCTGGTTTCAATATAAGAGACGAAATCACCTTCATAAGATGATAGTCCTTCAGCAATCCTTCTAAATAAGGCTCTGTATTTCAATTCTGACGTCCTCATCAGATAGATAACTCTTTCTATAAACTCATCTGCTTTCTCTATTAATTTTCCAGTCTCTTCATCTACTAAAGGCTTCTTGGCAAGATACTTTTTCTTAATCTCAGCAAACTTCCTCTCAATTATAACTAGGAATCCTTCAACATTGCCTCTTTCAACCCTTACATGAGGACTTAGGTTTACTCTAATCTCCTTTTCATTCAAGAAGTTACCCAATTGGAATAGGTCTATCATCAGCTCAAGAGAGTTACTAATCATTTCTTGAATTTGGCAATATTTTATGACATGAAGGTCCACCCCTCCTCTGAGTTCATTTAGGCTCTCAAATTTCTTAATGGCAGCCAAACAAGGAGACATATTTTCTTGAGCAACTCTAAGGCTATGAAGCTTTTCGCTCCATTTGTTTAACAAATTAAAGTACTTGTATAGTCTCGTGAGTGGCCTGATTTCCTTGTAATAAAATACTCTATTAACTTGGACATTGAAGATGGCGATTTGGATCTTTTCAAGCAATTCTAGTTCATGAGTTGATATGCTATTCATTTTATTATAGATTTCAGCAAAGATCTGGTGATTGGATACAGAAGGCACGATATAGTCATTGTAAAATGCCTTGTATATGGCTTTCAATCTGCTGATAAACTCAACCATTTTGTTCGGATAGTCCATCTGGCCATGATCAGCTATTGTAATAGGTCTACTTGGACTCGAACTCTTTGGGTTCATGGCCTGCTTATAAGAAGCCCTGTCAGTAGATTCCTCCTGGTCTTCAACAATGATGCTTGGATTCGTATTATCACTCACGTGTTGAATACTTTTCAAGTTTATAATCGAGACAATTTTAGGATATTTGTCTCTGTTAAGTTCCAAGATCGCAGAAGGATTCGGAACTGAAAAGTCTTTTCCTAGACTTTCATCCTCGAAGATAGTATATTCTTTGCTGATTTTGTCCTCAGTTTCAAGTGTTTTCTTAAGAAGCAACCTCAATTGCAGTAAGACGCTCATGACTTCAGTCACCATTCTCTTTATAAGCTCTGAGTCTTTCTCTAAAATGGCCAGTACTTTCTCCTTCTCAGCGACCTCTTCTTGAACTCTCTGATAAAGTGGTGAGAGTTTCTTCTTGAAATTTGCACTACTTAGGCTAAGGAAGTAACTGAAGAAAGCCTCAGGCTCTAAAGTCCTTCCAGTAGAGATCATTTTCATAAGACATTCGGCTCTTAATTCAGCTGCTTTTAGTTGCTCTTTCTTTTCTTGTGGCCTTGGTAAAAGTCCTACACTAGGAGGATATTTTTCTTGAAGGTATGGAGTGAGGGCTGTATTGAGCTTGACAAGTTCAGCTCGAAGGGCATCAATTGCATTAAAATTGGCTTTCCAGGCAGAAAAGTTCAAGTGTTGGCTAGTAGCAATAAGACGCTTAACGTGACCATTAAGCTCGTTCTCGACTCCTTCGCATTGATCCATCAAGCGGTCATAGTCATTTATGAGGCTTTCTTTAATTTTATTAAGAGTGTTTCTGAGTTGAGTTTCGGTAATATCGATTTTTTTGACTAGCTTGATTGAAATCTCGAGAGGTTTTTTGATAAATTGACTAAAAATAGTCAACTTAGAAATCATCTCTAGTTCATTCCTCAAGGCCACCATTTTGACATTGAGAGCACCCAAATTCTTCAGCGCATCTTCACCCTCTTTGAATTTGTCTGCAGAAAGTAAGGCTTTATTGCTAAAGAAGTCTTTCAAGGAATCTGTAAGATCCCCAGCAGTTTTGCATGTACTATAGGCTTTAGTACTCTTTTCATTGAAATCATCTTCGAGTTGTGGGAATCTTTGAAGGTTGAAAATGACCCTCAAAAACATTTTAGATCTGTTCACAAGATCTTGAAGTTTTTCTGGAGTTGGTTCAGGGATGGGTTTAAGTTTTGTTATGGTAAATGGATTCTGGAATTGCTCTGCTAAAAATAACAAAGTTTTTCTGTCTTCAGCAAGAGCATCCTTAAATTTCTTAACTTGCCCATCATATTCTTTTCTTAGTCTTTTGTCAGTAAGATCGAAAGCTGTGAACTTTTTGCAGTATTTTTCAATGTTAGCTAGCTTTTCATAGGATTGAGTAAGGATATTTTTGAGTGAGTTCAATTTCAATAGGTTCGAGCTATTTAATTCTTCTAAAGTAATAAAGTAGCCTCTAATATCATTGAGGAAAACCTGCCTAGTGTTTTTGAAATCTTTAGTCATCTGGTTAAACTCATTCAATAGATTTTCAAAGCAATAATTGATTTGCATGGTCAGGAGTTTCGTTGATTGACTCACAGTCACCTCATCGAAATCCTTTTGGAATAGCTTAGTTTCCTTAAGAACCCTTGTGATCTTATTCTCAAGTTGCTCCAGCGTATCAAAGTAATATGCATACAAGACAACAGCACTTGAAAGAAGGCTCTCAGCGTCATTGAGCTGATCTAGTTTTCCAAAGGAAGCAATTTTCATATCAGAGTTATCATGCATCGAGTTATCTTCATTGTGAACTTCCTTAATCTGGTCAATTTTAAGTGTAAATGTTGGGGTATATTCCTTGGCTCGAGGACTTGGCTCATTGATATGAAGAGAGTTTAATCCTTGTACTGTAGTTTTATGAGGCGAGGAATCCTTATAAGTGAGATCAAAACGAGTAATCTCATCCTCCAAATCTGATGTATTAAGTCGATCAGTGGATCTTGCAGAGTCGAGTCTTCTCCCTGATTTCAATCTTGTCTGCGTTTTTTCCTTATAAAACTCAATTCGCTGACTGTGTAGCTTATTTACATCGTTCTTGAGCTCTTCAGTCTTTGCTTTCAATTTTTCCAAGAGCTTTTGAGTTGTTCCCGCTTTGCCTTCTTCAGGCAAGAAAGCCACAGAGCCCGTGACCCTACTCTCATTGATGATGGAGTGGGTTTCCATCCTTGAATTTGACTGATCCATTGATCTAGCAAACCCAATGGGAGAGGAGACAGTTTCAAGGGTAGTCTTTGCTAGACCAGAAGAGTTTATTAATGAAGAGATCTGTTGGATTTGCTCTTGAATAAGTTCCTTTTCAGTACTAAGTTCTTCTATTTTATTTTCTATGTTGAGGAGACAGACCTTGAGCTTGTTATTAGGAGTTTCTTTCTTGGGCATTTTCTCAATTTCGTTGACTTCTTCGACAAATGTGGAGACAAAGTGGAAGAGATGGCTTTGTTGGGCTTTGGCCTTTTGATAATATTTTTGCGCGTGAGAAATTATTTTGTAGAAATCTTTGAGAGTGTTTGTAAAATATTCCACTTGCTTTGTTAGAGTATGATAAGCGCTGTCTGGCCCAGCTCCCTTTTTAAAGAACTTGTCAACAGTGGTGTTATTCTCATTAGCCATTGATTCATCTTCTAGATTTCCAGATCTTTGCTTTTCAGGAGCATTATTCATATTGTCTCCAGTAACTTCTGAAGTTTGTTGATTGTTAGCTGATTTCTTTTGAAGGTTTCTCATCTTGAGATATTCATCCTCTTCTCCTTCTGCAGGATTGCTGAGGGTATGTTGCCAAATCAATTCAAGATTATTATACGACTGCTCTGTAAGATGTAACTCAGTTTGCTTTCTGTAGTGATCTATCAAGATTTGTCTCTGTTCAGTAGGAAGCATATGGCGCTCGATTTTCTTTGGAAGAGTTTGACTGAGAATTCCTGGATCTAGTGATGCATAATTCTGAGTCGGATCAGGACTTTTATTCCTATTTTTAGCATATCTCACTTGCTTGGTTTTGGGAGATTTCATTTCAGTATAAACAGCTGTGACATCCTCATAATCCAAGATGTGGGTCTTAGGATTATGTTTCAAGTAGTTTAATTGTGCTAAATTATGCAATGGTTTTGGTTTTCCTGTGCTTACTCCTCGGAATAGCTTGGAACTAAAATAAGTCTTAGACATTCTTGACGAGTCCATCGACTTTGACGGCTTCATGTCTTTCTGTACTTTTTTAGTAATTTATTGGGTCTTTATTAATTATTTATTTTCGTTACAGTTCTTCTCTGAGGATTGCGTTTTCCTGGTACAGATATCCTGCTCTTTGCTATATATTGAGTAAAATTCGCACTTTGTCTTGGCAAAAAGAATTTCTGATTTATTTCTTAATGAAGTTAGACCTTCATTAATAAGATAAGTATGAATTGGTATTATATATGGTGATGACAGGCTATTTAGGTTTTTTGAAAGAAGAACAAAATCCCCAAGTCATTTTAGAGTTATGGTTAACCTTTTCTCAAGAAAAGAAGTTTTTTTGTTGTTTTCAAATTCAATATCTTTTAAATTTGACTAATAAACAAAGCTAAAGATGTTTAAACCTACTCTTTTCTTGAAGATCTGTGTCTTTCTGTTGGAAATTATCTCAAATTCAAGAGCTGCGGTAACTTTCATAATGTGTAATCTCTAATATTTACAGATTGGATCATTTACTGAGAATCGTCCTGAAAAAACAATTGCATTGACAAATAATGCAAGAAGATTTATTATGGACTTGGACTATGAGAAAGCTTTCAAAGTTAACATCACAAGGTATGAGTCAAAGAATCCTGATGTTAAACAATTTTGCTGGGTTTATCCCTCTATTATTGAGGCTGAGCTCCAATGGACTACTCCATATCCAACTGTAGAAACATGGTATTATGACAACATAGTTTATCACAACGAATATTACTTTATGTTGGATTCAAAATCCCTCAACATTCTGGTTGCCCAAGATTTTGAAAAGGGAACTTTTTACACTATTGAGTCAACATTTAGTAATCCTGTTGTCAATGATAACTATGAAGTCCCTTACCTCATTTTAGATGAAGTCCACGATATCATTTTTGTTGTTACAACCCAGTTCATTTTATCATATGAAACCTTCAAATTCTTCACAGCTCTCCGTCAAAATCGCCCAATCCCTAAGTTAGACTTCAATGCCTATCAAAACTACCAAAAGTTCCAGGCTATCACTTCAGTAGAAGTTTATAAGGATCATTTGTTCATTGTTGGAGACGGCAAAGTCAACGCTTATTTGATTGACCCATCCAAGGGTGAAGTTGCTCTTGAGAAAACTATCGATGAGAATCTAATTGGAATTGGAGAGGTTAACATAGTTGATATGACTTTCGCCACTCTGCGCAAAAGAGATTATCTCTTTGCTTTAGATAAGCTACAGGGAATTCATGTTATTGATATCACCTCTATCCAATCTATGCATCCCTTACTTGGCAAACGAGCCAAAATCGATAAAGGTGACTTCATCATTCGTGTAGAAAATTCTCTCAGTGTTATCGTCGCCCAAGGAAAAAATCCAGCTATCGTGGAGTATGTTTTGAGCACTGATGAAAACGGAGACCCAACTATCGAATTTAATAGAAGAACTGAGTTAGCAATGGCTGTCAGAGATGTTTATACCGATGGAGCTTATCTATACCTCTTATCTGGATATATTAATTTGGTAACTAAGCACTCTATTCCAGGACGATATAATTCAAGTGAATTGGAATACCTGGACAATACTTGGATATCATTGGGTGCTAAGGCAATTGTTGCTAATCCACAGAATGACTATAGTGAGGTGATTGTTCTCACTGAGGACTTTATTCAGAACTTTACCTTTAAAGAGATCAATCCTGAAATGGAGTGTTCTATCAGAAGAATCCCACCAGGCGAATATAAGTATGAGCTAGAGGCTGTTCAATCTCAATGTGAACTTAAGGACATGAATAGTCAATCAGACTTTAACACTGTGTGCATCATCAAAGAAACATTCAATTTTATAGTTGATGAAGACAATGCAAACTTGTCAAGCGGCGGTATAAAGATCTCTACAGGAAGTTTGTTAGTAGCAGTCGCATTTATGGTAGTTTTAGTGTTAATATTTTGTTACATCGCCCGACTATACATCAGAAAATACAGAGCTTTGGAAAATCAGATCAAATTTACAAGACTTAGGGATGAAGAAAACAAAGGTCCTTCAAGTATGACTTCGGTAGATCCTGAGGGTGGGGACAGGCCAGCTCCTGAGTTTAATAAGCAGCCAAGCATTGAAGAAAATCAAGAACCTCAAGAGATTCCAAAGCCAGAAATTGGAGAGATTAAGCCATTAGATCTTGATGAGATTTACGGAAACACGGAAGGTAAAAATGATGCAGAAGATTTGTAGTATAAGATTCATATATGTTCATTATTTCTTACATAAGTAAGCTTGTTGTGGATTAAGCTTTAAACAACTACATGTATCTATCTTCTTGTTGCAAGTTTGGAATATTCCAAAAGACATCATATTTTTACAATAATATCCATTCTCATACTACAACATATTACAACAACAATTCAAATCTTGCAGCAGACACATTTATTTCTTACCCTTTCCCATCAACTTCTTCCTCTTGCTTCTCTCCATATTCTTGAACTTTTTATGAATTGTCTTCTTTTTGACCTAACATGTTTATTATCCATCTTTTCAACTCTTACTTTCATAATTTGGTCTGGTCTCTTTATTTCATTTTTGCCTTTGCTCTTGTTAGATCCATCTCCTCCCTTTGTTCTTCTATGCTTGAATAACTCTCTGGCTTTATTGACTATATCTTGATTTTCAATCTCTCCAACCTTCTGGTATTGTAGTTTATGCTTCTTCTGCCACATATTGAAGGTCTTTTTGCCCTTCTCATCCTTCATAGTTTTATCCTCTTTATCTTTCTTGAACTTTATCTTTGATTCTGATTGCTTAACGACGTACTTTTTCTTCTTCTTATCCCTGAAATAATTATTGGAGACAATTCCCTTCATACCAAACATATTTCTGTGTCTTCTTTAGATCTTCTGTCTCATCTGCCACTACAAAAGGCACAATATCATCCTGGTTAATTTTATCCGTAGCCAGAAATTCATTGAATTTGGAGGGCTCATCAGAAATATACTGAGTTGGATGTCTGAAATCTGTTATTTTAGACTTCTTCACCTTCTTCTTGGGCTTATCTAAGTATGAGATTTCAATCTCATCATCTTCAAGTTCTTCCTTAAGTTCTTCTAATTCATCCTCCTTCTTGTTGGCACCACTAACCATTCAGATATATAAAAGTTAAAAATACTCTTTGTGATTCTCCTCATTCAGAGAAATTTCATCGTCTCCTAAGCTCATTTCTTCATCCATATCTTTCTCTTGTTCCTTTCTTAGTTTCTTCTCCATCTTTTGCTTATACTTCTCAGCTGCTTTTCTAGCTTGACTAATAAAGTTCAAGGCACTTGTGTTAGCAACAATCTCTTGTTTTTCACTTTTGAATTCCAAATAGCTCTGTTTAGGTCTGTAATTCTTTAGTTCATTAAACACATTCTCAATTTCAGGGTCATATCCCTTTTCCTTGAACAGAAGATGAGGGGCTTTATCAAGAGTTCTGGCCTCACGAATTGAATTCTTTGAAGCTGGGGCTCTAGTCTTTTTGAATAATTTGATAGCCTTGCTGCAGAGCTCTTCCATTTTCTCAATCTCTATATCTCTTTTAAGAGCATTTTTGATAGCTTCTTCATAACTATCAAGGAGATAAGTGGGAACGCTTCCATAGTGTGCCTAGTATTTCAAATTACAGACAAAGATTCTTACGATGCTGAAATCATCCAAAGCGCCCTGTGTAGAGAGGGTCTTTCCGAGATAAAGTTTCAGATCGGCTAAATAGAGGACTTCATCAGGACTCAAGAATGTGTAAGTAGTACCCTTCTTGCCAGCTCTGATTAGTTAACAAGATCGTTTTGCTTTAATTACCTTGCAGTTCTTCCTGATCTGTGAATGAATAGCTTTGGCTTGGTAGGGAAATCCCAGTTAATGACATTGTTCTTGTAATGTTTGAGATAAAGTCAGTAAACTGCTTACCACAAATGGAAGATCTATACCTCTTGCTGCAAGATCTGTAACGACCAAAAGGTTGCATTCTCCTTTTTTGAACTAATAGTTATTACATATTGATATATTCACTCTACTTTCATAATTTGTTCTTTTCTGGTAAGCTGATCCATTTTACCATATACTCCTACAGCTTGGACACCAAATTCATGCAAAATTCTGACGAGATAGTCAACATGATATCTTTACTCTTAGAAGGATTTTGGAGAGTAATTACCTGGTTGCAGCGAAAAGAATTGTTTTTTCTGATTTATCTAAGAATTCTCTGATAAAATAGCATACTGCCGACAATTTTTGCTGGGATTTCGTGATAAAGAAGTGCAATTTCATTGTGTCGGGGATAGTATACTCTGAATCGAGCTTGACAAAAACATAATCCTTCAAGCCAACTTTCACAAAGCTGGACACAACTTCTGGCAAAGTAGCAGAAAGTAAGATGGTCTGTCTATTGGCTGGTAGCTTATGTAAAATGATCTATTCACATTATGAGGATTTATTCAAGTAAAACTTTGAGTTGTTCTTCGAAACCCATTTCCATCATTTGATCGACTTCATCAATGACAAAATATTCAACTTTTCCCAAGGATAAATTGGTTTCACTCTAGAATATTAGTGAAAAATAATGCACTTGATACCAGATGCTGCATGAGTCTTCCTGGTGTGGCAATAATGACATCTGGATTAGATGCCAAGCTCTCATATTGTCCTTCAAATCCATGTCCTCCCACAATAACTGAATGGATCAGATCTGTGTACTTAGCAAATTGTTTGAAGACACTCGCAGTCTAAACCAATTATACAGGGAAAATTCCTTCTTACTTGTAAAGCTAATTCTCTTGTGGGCAGCAAAATCACTGCTCTGGCACCAACAATCTTAGAATGGGCCTTGAGTTTGTGGATCAAGGGTATCATGAAGGCAGCTGTCTTACCACTACCAGTCTTTGAACTGGCAACCACGTCACGACCTTCGAGAATTAATGGGATAGTTTTTCTTTGGATGGGGGTAGGAACATTGAATCCTTTGGCAAGAATGGCTTTGTAAACTTGTGGAATTAGGTTCATTGACTGGAATCCACCAGACTTCTTCTTCTTTTGGCTTGTATCTATCACGCCATCATCGGCTATATCCAGATTCTCGTCCATTTAAGTTTTATTTGGATAAAAATTCTCTCAAATTAATTCTGATGTTTATCAAGCACATGAATCAGATATAAGAATCAACATGAAATAGTAAACGAACCAAACAATTTTTGTTAGAATTTACAAAAGAATACTAATTCGCATTAACTAGTGATTCTCCTTACAAACTCTATAAACCTGTTAGAATAAGTCAGCGGGTCTTGAGTAGATGTATCAAGATTAATGTCAAGCCTTTGGAACTTTTTGAAATATTTTTCTAGCTTTTTTTCGAAGTTATATGGCTGTAAATAATCGATAATTCCAATATTGTAATAGATTCCTTCCTCTTTCTCACTCGGAATTGAAGCCAAAGGATTCTTGGCAGTATGATCTTGAGCATCTTTTCCATTTTCCTCCCAATATTTTTTCTTGTTTATATAGAAGATCATTAGAGAATAGTCGATGAGCTTCACTTTTCTGAAAAATAGAGAATCAATTTCAATTTGTCTGCGAAGCCCCTCAGCAATCTCTTGTTGAATATAGAGTTTTGTCTCAAATTTTTCAAAGTCTTTATCCTTCAACACTCTTATTTTTAGTTCTTCTTTACTATTGACTACACCAGTTTTGAGGACCTCCCTATCATAGGAAGATCCCTTTAGGTCATAAGCTCTTTCAATATAATTCTTTGAAAATCCACAGATATTCTTAATAAGAATAAGATTGAATTTGAGATCAAGGTCTTGATTTTCAAAGGTATAGATTCCATATATTTTTGAAATCAAAGTATTCGGATGCTCTTTGAAGTGATTAACATATCTTTCAAGAATGCTGACCAACATCTGCTTCTCTAGGTCAGGAATCGTTTTTATAATAAGTTTCCTATCCTTAGAGAAAAAGAAAAACTCTCCACTCTTCCCTCCATCACCCCCACTAGCATCCTTAATCTCTTCTCTATTGGAATTAAAGTCAAGAGATTGCGAGATACACAAGAAATCTTCATCTGCTTTAATGAACTCTTCAAAAACTTCAGGAGCATAAACCTTCAGTGTACCAGGTAAGATACTAAAATATGACTTTTCTAGTTCTTCTTTAACTGTAGGGACAGTGTCTTTGATTAGCTTGTCATCAATCATATAGACTTTTTCATGTTTATATATGTTTCTTGTATGTTTATTGGAAGTGACAGACTCCTCAACTTGTTTATTTCTCTGATTAATATGGGAGTATAACACTCCTGACAACAAAGTATATGTTATTTCAATCTTTCTTCCCGAAGAAAGAGAATTAAACATAAATTCACTTGAGAAACTTTGCGATTTTGCCTCAAGACTTATATCTCCTGGCTCTAAAGAGGTTCCTCTTCCAAGACCGGAAATGTTAGAGACAGACTGACAATCCTTTCTCCAAAAGAATATTACTCTTTTCATAATTTTCTTAATAAACGGGTCATTATAACGAATCAGAGATAGTACTAAAGGGGTACAGAGTTTAGCAGCATTTCCTACTGATTGGATCCAACTCCATCTTGAATCATTTGAGTCCTCAGTTCCAGAGGACAAACCCACATAGAAGAAGTTTGTCACAGCTATAGCTAAAAAGATGAAAGATGCGCATATGATGTATCTCAAATAATATAGCAAGAATGAAGTTCTTTTAGCAAGTGCCTGAGAGCATTTTGGGGTATATTTACGTATGTAGTAGTAAGTATATCCTCCGACTAGAACAAATAGCGCAACAAGCATACCACCAAAATAGCTGAAAAATCCTCTTTTGCAGCTAGATTTGATTGAACACGTTCCAAACAGTGTTCTTCCGATAAAGTGGTTGGCCAATAAGAAGGTAACATAACACCCTGAACACAATATATTGATCACATGAAAAGTTTTTCTTGGAACTTTTGATTGAGTTAGCGCGTTCCTCAAACTGATAATCATGAAGAAGCAGAAACTTAAGTTATACAGAAATTCGTTTATGCCTGCTGTGGTACTGAAAATGCCAATTGTTGTACAGAAAGTGGGATCTGCAACCTGTTTTGGCCATATGGCAATCACAATCCAATGTGCAGATAGAACCAAATCTGACAAAGAAATACCCAAAATAATGTCGCCTGGTGGCTTTCTAAGCTCTTTGAAGCGAATAAATCCAACGATCAGGAATAAACTTGCCAATAATGCAAAGCTTCCACCAATCCAAAAGATCCATCTATCCATAGTAGTTAAATATGCATGATCTAAGCAATCATCTATATTTTCTGCCTCAAGATATGTGAAACTCACGTATTCCATATAAATTCTGACTTATTTTTTTCGTCAATAACTTTAAATTTCAAGGTAGCAAAGGAAATAATACTATATAACTCTGAGACCAATTTTTTTCGAGAAATAAGATATCTATACAGAATGAACCTCCTAAAATTAGACAACTAAGCCTTTTTTTCCACTTCGTGAAGGATTACCCATTTTTTTTTATTTTCAGAATTCGTGTTGGTTCTAATCAATCTTGGGCTGAGGGGAACTTTTCAATTTTCTTTGTATTCTTAAAGGCCCTGGGGAATTCCTTCTTAACAAAGGAATAAATCCTAATTGTAAAATTTATCTGTTAATTAGAGAGTTTTTGCATAGTTATCTAGCCTATGGAGTACCGATTAGCATGCTTGTTCAAAATGATCGGTGAGGGAGAGCTCGAGGTATAGTAATGTTAACAAGCTATAATGGTTCTTAGATAGAAGTCGCAAGATATGGCCTCTTTGAAGCAATTGGATCAAATGTTGAGGTTGCATTTAAGATTCTGGATAAGGATAATAGAGGAGCTATCTCTGCTCATGACATTACTGAATTTCTTAGGTATAAAGGCTCTATAACCAAAATAAATATGTAGGAATCAGAAGATCGCTGCTGATGAGGAAGAAATTAAGCTAATAATTGAGTATTATGACAGATTAGGAACTGGAAAACTTACCCTGAAAGAGTATGGTGCATAATAACTCGGGATAAGTATCTAGATTTGGAAACGCAATCACTCCGAAGGTCAATAACTTTATCCGCCCAACTGGTTTAAAGGCAAGAGAGGTTCAAATCGAACATTCTCTAGCGACATTCTTCCTTAGAGAACTTGAACTTTTGAGACTAGCATTTCCCTTGAGACAATCAATGACTAAAGGATTTGAATGGACTACTTTTGATTATTTTAAGGTGCTTGATCCTACAGGAAAGGGAAGCTTTACTATGAAAGAGTATAAATTTCCCAAATCCCTTATTAATTTCAAGGCTGGATGACTTTTTGCAGAAAAATGGAATTCTGGTTTCCAATTCAGAATTGTTAGCGATCTTCCGTAGGGCTGATAGAGAAGAAAAGCATAGAATAACATTCCATGATTTCACACATTATATTATCCCTGATATGCCTGAGGACAAAGTTTTCCATGAAGGCACAATCAAGCCATTCCATACAGCTCTCATACAAGATGACTTGAAAAATTATGAGCTCAACATAAAGCCAACCCATGTCCACAGACTGAGCCCAGGATATACAAGTACTTCTACCAAGGCAACTTGGGGCTATCATAATAATTACACTCTTTATGAATCTCCCCATTATTATCCCAGTATCAGAGCTCAAATCCTCACTCCTGCTGATAGCTTTCAACATGAATATCATTCATCTCACTTAAAGAATCTAAGCGATACCAACTTGGAGAATTACAGTTATCTGAAAAATAAGCTTAAAGAATCGACATCTAGTCTCTTGAAAAAATACGAAACAAAGAAGAGGGACGTCTACTCATCCTACGCTGCTTCTCCTATAACTAAGAGGACAGAAATCCAGGCATTATCACCTATCAAGATAGAACAAACAGAAAGGACCTATAGATATAATCCTGATACGAGGACAATAACTCAAAAAACTCAAGTTCATCCTGTTACAAAATATCAAATGTATTACCCATATTTCCTCAGCAGACTCCCCAGCTATTATCTGCCATACTACTATAAATATTACCCTTATAGCTCAGACTATGCCTTGAAACAACACTGGCTTAAAGATGAAGGAGCATCAAAGACATTTACCTATTTTGAGCCGGCAACAACCACCAGATACTCGAGCCCTCATTATAGAGGAGGAAATATCCCTCTACGCTATTCCAATTATTATTCTCCTTACTATCATTCCTATCCCGCTTACAAGTATAGACATGAGCAAGTTGATGATCGATCCCCATTTTATATGAGAAGTTTGTATATCCCAGATTACAAGCCCAGATCTTATTGGAAAATGTATGGAAAGCTGCCAACTTTTTATTCTCTTTCTGCAAGAGGCAAACGCTATTATGCCGGAGATGAAAATATCAAATACGAGCTTCCATATGAGAAAACTTTCCAAAGTCCTCAAAAGGAGCAAAAAGATCTGACAAAGTCCTACTTTGATGATAATGGTTTTGATTATCAAGCTCCCACAAAAAGAACAACTGTTGGCCGAACTGTCGCTTCTCTTTATGAGCAAAGCATTATATCACCAGAAAAAGCTAAAGCAAGCCCTTCAAAGCTTTATGATCTCAATTCTGTGAAAGCTAAGTATGACAGTTTGAGTAAAGAAGAATTGTATCCAGGAATAAAGTGATATTAGATTCTGATATATCATTCTTATAAGTATACATTCATACATAAATAATATCGATTTTGCAGAAAATTCAATTAGAAGATATTGTTAACTTAAAGTGCACTTAATCATCCTACTTAAGCTTATCTCTAGCTGCTAATTGGTCTCTGACCTTTTGCAATCTGGCTGTAATTTCATCAAGCTCTTCTCCAACAGATTTACTGAATCCTTCAACCCTATCCATCAGTTGGAATACACCCTGCTCAGTAAGGTTCAACTTATTCTCAATTCCTGGTAGTTTCTTTTCAAGTTAATTCGTTTGAACAGAATACATACCTCTGCTTCAACAGTTTTCTTTACATATTGATGGAGCAAAGTGTGAGGCTTGGCTTTCTCATTTACCACTTCCTTGAAGATCTTATCCAACTCGTCAGGAGTAGGATAGGCCTTTCTTTCTTGATATAAATGAAGCTTGAGCTCATGTTTCTAAGCTATCAAGAAATATAAATAGAAAACTACCAAAACATCTCTCAGGGAATTGGCATTTCTCTTGGAGTTTTCAGCCATACGAGAGCAGATTTCAGGATATTTAGAAAGAAGTTTAAGGAGTTTTGACTTGGGGATAGCCAAGACTTTAGTACTCTGAATATTGTCTATTCATGTCAATTTGATTGATGATATTAGCTTACCTGCAGCCTTGATAGCTTTGTAGTTGAACTCTGCTGGGATGTTTCTGAAGATATTGTAGTTTCCGAAGAAGTATCCACGACTGAAATATTTTCCAATGACTTTTCCGTTGTATTCAAAATAGATATAAACCTTAGAATTAGAGAAATTTCAGTATTAATAATACCGAGCCTTCCTTGATCAAATAGACTTCATGGACAGCTTCTCCTTGTTTAAGGATCATCTCACCAGGGTCATACTTTCTGGGAAGAAATTCAAATGCCAAATCATAGTAAAATGGAGAGTCTCTGAATTCATTAATCAGTAAGAATCCTCTGAACAAGGAGAAAATGTCATCGAATAGGTATTTGATGAGTTGATATTTGAGTGGTTTTGGCATTTGCTTAAGGTACTTATCATCAGGAGTCAAGGATGAGAGTCTATCGTTCTTCCAGAAAAATTTGAAATGCTCGTCAATCTTTTGCACAAGTTCTCTGGGAAGAGGTTGATTGTTTGTAAACTTGCTTAAAGAAGTCATCCAAACTTGTAGATCAACACTCTTGTCAACGATACCCATTTGCTTGTCATAATTTGTCAGCACATCATTGAAGTTACCTGATGATGTTCACTTAAATTTCAAAGAACTTACCCATGATATATGAGAACAAGGCGATACCCAAGATCATAATAATTATACCCACAATCTTTTCGACATTACTTTGTGGTGAGAGATCACCATAACCCACAGTGGAAAGGGTTGTCAGGGCAAAGTAGCAGCACATAATAAGTCTAAAACATGATATAAGGAGTTTAAATCTATACCTTCTTGCATCTGAGAATTGATAAAGTTCGTAGTGATCGAAGAATCCAATTTCACCCTCATGGAGGGCTTTTGTGCTAATGATGAAGTACCAGAAGCAGCCAAGGAAGTAGGTTAAGGTTGTGGCAATCAAAACCAATCTGATGATCTTATAGATATATTTCGAAGCATAAAGATAATTCATTCTCTTTTGTCTGCTGGTATTCTGCAATAGAGAGTCCAATAACTGATCGAATCGAGATTGATCTAAGAAACGAAGGAATCTTGGAAGTCTCAAGATTCTCAACAGTCTGAAGAATATAACGTTTCCGAATATTTGGAATGGAAATACTGCAAGAAAATCGATTATGAACCATCCTCTAAAAAGGTTAAACTCCTCTTTGGACTATTACTTCAAGTAATGCACAGCTATTTGCTTTATATCCTTAATATACTCAAAATTCTGAGGATCTCTATACTCGTGGAAGAATCTGAGAATGATGTCCAGAGCAAAAGAAATTTCAACAAAGATTTCAAAAATAAACAATCCGTCTTCTGGCATATAGTCAAAGGCAATACTAGAAGGATTAGTTCACAAAAAAGGCCAACTATTACTAGTATGCTGTAGTAATTGAAGAATAGCAGATCAAAAACATGATATAGATATCCCATATCGATTTGTAAGTGTTGTTGTATGGGATGACATACTTTTGGAGCCAGTGTTCATTAGATTCTTTTCTTCTTAATGTCGTTTCTTGCGTTAATTCGTTTGAACTCTCCTGAATGATGGGTTTATCCACATTTGCAAGGTTAGGTGGCTTGGATGTTGTCCATTCAGCTACTCCTTTTACGGCATCACCGAATAATAGCTTTCTGTCCCTTTCAGACATATTCTTCAAATCAAGAAAGCTCGCTTTCATGACTTCAAATTATTTAAGTAAGAGTTCTATTATTTCTTATAACGAAATAAAATAATTTTGAGACTAAAATTTCAATAAGACTAGCTCTAGTTATAGACATATCTGAAACTATTTCAATAAGGGATCGGTTCAAGATATATTATATATGAAATAAATTTTTGAGTTATTGAGTAAGTAAGAGTCATGAGCAGGGAAATTTAAGAATAGATTAAATAATTTATTTGTACAAACCCATATCAAGATGCTTTCTTTCACAAGAAATCAAAAGCTCATTGCCAAGTTGTACAGAAGTTTTGCTTCCTTGGAAAGGCCCACTAAGAACTTAGATAACCCTAACTCGAGCGAATATCATATGGCTTTAGAATATGATTATGGATGCCATAATTATCATCCTATCCCAGTTGTTATCTCAAAAGCCAAAGGAGTGCATGTTTGGGATGTAGAGGGAAAAAAATACTTTGACTTCTTATCTGCTTATTCCGCTGTGAACCAAGGACATGGTCATCCAAAAATTTTGCAAACCTTGATTGATCAAGCTTCCAAACTTCATCTAACATCAAGAGCCTTCTATACTGACCAGCTCGGTTTGACTGAGAAATTCTTGTCCGAAACTTTTGGTTACCAGAAGACCTTGATGATGAACAGTGGTGTCGAAGCCGGAGAGAGTGCCATAAAAATCGCCAGAAGATGGGGATATGTAAAGAAAGGTATCTCCAAGGATAAGGCCGTCTGTCTCTTTGCTAGCGGAAATTTCTGGGGAAGAACCATTGCTGCTTGTGCTTCAAGTGACGATCCCGAAAGATACCATCTATTTGGACCCTTCGGAGGCTTAGGCTTTGAAATAGTCCCATACAATGACGTTACTGCCCTTGAAAATAAATTTAAATCCAATCCCAATATTGCTTCTTTTATGGTCGAGCCCATTCAAGGAGAAGCTGGTGTTGTTGCTCCTTCTGAAGGATATTTAAAGAAGGTTAGAGAATTATGTACCAAGTACAATGTCCTCTTGATCTGTGATGAAGTTCAAACTGGCTTGGGAAGAACTGGAAAGCTCTATTGCAGTCAATGGGAAAATGTTAAGCCTGATATTATCCTATTAGGAAAAGCCTTATCAGGAGGCTTCTATCCCATCTCTGCTGTTTTAACTAGCAGAGAAATTATGGATGTCATCAAGCCCGGTGAGCATGGTTCAACTTATGGAGGTAATCCTCTTGCTTGTGCTATTGCCAGAACTGCCGTCAAAGTTTTGATCGAAGAAGGAATGATTGAAAACTCCTTAAAGCTTGGAACCGTTCTTTTCAAAGAACTTCAATCAATAAAGAAAGACTTTATTAAAGAAGTCAGAGGTGGAAAGGGATTGTTTGCAGCTATTGAATTCCATGAAAAGTCTAAAGTCACAGCATGGGACTTCTCCATGAAGCTAAAGGAGAATGGTTTATTAGCTAAGCCAACACACGGCACAACTATCAGGTAAAGATATTTGAGTAATTAAATTAATTCTTTAGATTCGCTCCTCCTTTGATCATCACAGAACAAGAATTAGGACAATGCTTAGATATCATTAAGAATACTGTCAATTCATTCTAAACATTTATATGCTCATATTTAATTTGTTTATAACAGAAACTCATTGGGGCCTCAAAAATACTCTCAATATATACTTACAGCTAGATTCGCTTTAAACCAATTAATTTCTTCTAGAAAAATTAGAAACTCCTATCAAATAAGCTAATTTTTATAATAAAAGGCATCTAAGAGAATAAATTACTTTGATCCTCGATCTAATAACAAATAATTTTTCATTCTCCTTTCTGGTCAGGAGGAGACCACTATATATAGAAAATTTTAGACAGAATGTTATAATATTAAAAGGATAATTTTAATTTGGGGGAGAAAATGCTAAGAACTTGTTTGTCCAAAACCTTCTCTATTTTCAATGTTCTAACGAAGCCAATGAGTACATTTGTTCGTCCAACCACCAACCTTGATAATCCAAACTCAAATGAGCATTACATTGCTTTAGAATACGACCATGGTTGCCATAATCCTTTACCAATTCCAGTCGTTCTCAAAGAAGGA
>Ga0065720_1002955_pt1 | contig 32940 bp, 28 predicted proteins | sample Thericmetagenome_FD_59107 | JGI IMG/M metagenome (GOLD analysis project Ga0065720, IMG submission 59107) | Thermophilic microbial communities from the Joint Bioenergy Institute, California, USA of rice/straw/compost enrichment - eDNA_2 v2... | ecosystem: Engineered > Solid waste > Grass >... | reverse complement strand
CCAGCCGCCGTTTCAGGACCGGCGGCTAGCCTATCCGGACCCGATGTGTGGCCCGCACCACGTGGGGCGTCGGCACCGGATGAGGACGCAGCGGGACCTCGGCGTGCCGGCGTGACGTCCCGCGCAGGGTGCGCAGGAACGCCTCTGCCCACGTGAAGGTGTGGTACGAGGTCACGTACGACCGCATCCGCGCCATCCGGGCCGGCCGCTGCTCACCTGCGGCCAGCGCGGCGGTGATGCCGGCCTGCACCTGTTCGGAGTCGTGAGGGTTGACCAGGAACGCGTCGGTCAGGACGGTCGCGGTGCCGGACAGCTCGCTGAGCACGACCGCTGCATCGTCGCGCGCGGCCGCGACGAACTCCAACGCGCTGGTCGTGGCGCCCTCGCGCAACGGTGTGGCGAGCAACAGGTCGGCCGTGCGGTAATAGGCGACCCGTTCGGCCAGGCTCGGCGTGTCCACCACGTAGTGGATCGGCGGCCGGCCCACCGCCGCGTAGCGGCCGTTGACGCTGGCCGCGGCCCGGGCGATCTCGTCGCTCACCGTGGGATCCGTGGACCGACCGAGGACGATCTGGATCACCACGGTCTCGGCCGGATCCAACCGACCGTCGGCGAAGGCCTGACCAAGGGCCAGCAGCCGCTCGGCGACACCCTGGGACGCCTCGGGCGGGTTGACGCTGAGGATCACCGTGCGCGGGTTGCCCAGCCGGGCCCGCAACTGCTCCGCCGCAGCGACGACCGCCGGGCTGTCGGCCAGCTTGGTGATCGTCGGCGTCAGGACCGCCGTGGGGAACACGCCGACGCTCGGCGGCTGGTCGGTCAGGTCGTGGGTCCGCCGCAGGAAGTTCTCCGCTGCTGCGGCCGTCTGGAAGCCGACGAGGTCGGCGCCGAGCAGACCACGCATCACCTCGCGGTGCACCGGCATGGCCCGCAGCAGGTCCCCGGCCGGGAAGTGCGTCGGAAGATACATCCCGATCCGTAAATCCGGCCGTCGGCGGCGCAGAATCGCCGGCACCAGCTGCAGGGTGTGGCCGTACACCCACACCGTCGCCCCGGGCGCCGCCTCCACGGCGGCCGCGTCGGCGTAGGCGGTGTTCACCGCCCGGAACGCCAAACGCCACGCCGGGTCATAGCGCCCCGGACCGAGATCGTGGTAGACGGGCCACAGCGTGGCCGCGTGACCCGCGTCGTGGACGGCGGCCGCCGATGGGTCCACCAACCGGCGCCGCAACGGCAGCGTCGGCTCCACCTCACCGGTTCGACACACCCACACGCCCCGGCCCCGAGCGGCCACGTTCTGCAGCGCGATCAGCGCCGGCTCATCGGGCAGGCCGACACCGGGGGCGACCTCACCCGTATGCGGGTCCCGGGGTGGGCGGTCGGTCACCACGACCAGCTGCGCGGTGCCACGCGCGACCGGTCGGTGGGCTCGGGCCGGGCCGTTCAGAGCCTCGTGACTGGCACGCAGGGCATATCGCCTCCTCGCGGTACTGCCAACCCCTCCTGCCGCCATAGGCTGCTCAGCGAGCATGGCGGGCGGTCCGCAGGCGTATGACAGTTAGGTGACAGCCCGCGCCGATCGCGTCATGCGGGCGCCGGACCGAGCACGCAGCGACGGCGGGCGATCCGACCCGCCGGTAACCTGCGGCGTTGCGACGAGCCCTCGGGCCAGCAGAACGGGGCCAGGGCGAACCGCGGGGGCCGGTGAACGGGACCGAGTACCGCGCCCTACCAGCGGTCGGCCACCAGCGGCGCGATCAGCTCGTCGTAGACGGCCCGGACGGCCGCCAGCGTGTCCGCCGGCAGCGGCGCCAGATCGGCCGCGGCCGCGTTCGCCCGGGCCTGCTCCGGGGTACGGGCGCCCGGGATGACCACGCTCACACCGGGCTGGTCGAGGATCCACCGCAGGGCGAAGGCCGCCATCGACACGCCCGGCGGCACCAGCGGGGCGAGCCGGGCCACCGCCTGCAGCCCGACCTCGTACGGCACCCCGGAGAAGGTCTCCCCGACGTCGAATGCCTCGCCGTGCCGGTTGTAGGTGCGGTGGTCGTCGGGCGCGAAGGTCGTCGTCGCGTCGTAGCGCCCGGAGAGCAGCCCGCTCGCCAGCGGCACCCGGGCGATGATGCCGACGCCGGCCGCCTGCGCCGCCGGCAGCACCTCGGCGAGCGGACCGAGCCGCAGCATATTGAGGATGATCTGTACGGTCGCCACCCCGGGGCGTGCGATGGCCCGCAGCGCCTGGGCCCGGGTCTCGACGCTCACCCCGTAGGCCTCGATGCGCCCCTCGGCCACGAGGGTGTCCAACGCATCGAAGACGGCGTCGTTCTCGTACACCTCGGTCGGCGGGCAGTGCAACTGCACGAGGTCGAGCACGTCGACGTTCAGGTTGGCCCGGGACCGGTCGGTCCACTCGCGGAACGCGGCCAATGTGTAGTTCTCGGGCACCTGCGGCACGCGCCGACCCATCTTGGTGGCCACGGTCAGCGCGACGTCCGGGTTGCGCCGCCGGTACTCGGCGATGACCTGCTCGCTGCGTCCGTCGCCGTAGACGTCGGCGGTATCGATGAACGTCACCCCCGACTGGACGGCCGCGTCGATCACCCCGATCGGGTCGTCGACCCGGCCCCAGTCACCGCCGAGCTGCCACGCCCCCAGCCCGATCTCACTCACCGACCGGCCGGTCCGGCCCAGTACCCGCTGTTGCATGCCGGTGATCGTACGGCCCCGCCCCACCGCGTACGGACGACGATCCGCGTACGACGAACGACGGTCCGGGGTGCCGGGACGACGCCGGCACCCCGGACCACGCCTCAGATATATGAGAGTATTCCTCTATCCAATGCGAGGCCCGCAGGGTCGCTGCCCTGACCGATGGGAACGGGCCCGACGATCAGCGCAGCGGCACCGATGACGACACGAGCTCGGTCGTGCCGCTCATCATGGCGATGCTGAACTCCTGCCGCACCAGACCGAACTCCGGCACGAACCAGTAGCGGCCGCGGGCCGTCACCGCGCCCATCACGGAGTTGGTGCCCTCGAACTGGATCTCCACGAGGTACGCCTCGACCGTGCCGGCGGGCACCGTCACCGACTCCCAGCCGACGCCCGTGACGGTGTAGGTCATGTCGGTGCGCATGGTCATGCCCGACCCGGACATCTCGACGAACGTGCTGCCGGACGACTGCTTGCCGGCCTGAAGGTCGGCCACCGACGGGATGACGATGTCGTCACCCTCGGCGGTCACCTCGAAGTTGGGGCCGAAGGCGCCGAACGTTCCGGCGTTCAGGCGCAGGCTCCCGTCCGCACCGGTCTGCAGCGTCCGCTCGATGGTGACCGGCTGCCCGGCGTCCGAGCCGACGACCTCGGTGACCGCGACCGTCTGGCCGTCGCCGCTCGACGTCACCGACGTCACCGTGACGTCCAGCGTGGACGCGCCCGTCCCGCCGCTGTTCTGGTAGCGCAGCGTCGCCCCCTCGACCGGCGGGTAGTAGTACAGGCCGTTCTCGATGGCCTGACCGGCGTCCTCGGTCGTCGTCTCGACCGGGGCGGTGGTGGTGCCGGTCGTCGGCGATGGCTCGGAGTCGCTCGAGCAGGCGGTCAGGGGGATCAATGCGAGGGCCGCCGCCACGGCCGCCGACGACGCCGCGCGCCAGGACCGGCTCACGCCACTCCCAGGGCGTCGATCATCGTTGAGCACACGCACCTCCAGGTCGGTCACAAAGGCTCCTACCAGTCAACTCCAGGTCGTCGAATGACCCGGATAGTCGCCGCCGGCCACCCTAGGGCACCGCAGCAACCACAGGGCCCAACGACGACCGGGGTGCCGGGACAACCCCTGGCACCCCGGTCAGGGCTGGCGGACGAACGCGCCGAGGACCGGACGCGCCGCCACAACTGTGTCTGTCTCCGGAGGCAGACACGACTATGGCTGGCTCCGCACATCGGTCAGGGCAGCGGCACCGACGACGAGACGAGCTCGACCGTGATGTCCCCCAGCGGGCTGTCGATCTCCTGCCTCACCTGACCGAAACCCGGCACGAGCCAGTAGCGGGCGGCGCGGGCCAGAGTTTCGTTGTCCCAGGTGAGCTCGAAATCGATCGCCACCACGTACGCCTCGGCCGTGCCGGCGGGCATCGTCACCTCTTCCCGGCCGGCGCCGCGAACCGTGTAGGCGATGTCGGTGCGTTCGCCGTCATCCTGGATCTCGACGAACCTGCCGGATGACGTCCGGCCCGCCTCGAGGTCGGCCAACGATGGAATCACGATGTCATCGCCCTCGTAGGTCAAGCCCAGCCACGTGCCGAAGGCGTAGGTGACACCGGGGGCGATGCTCAGGTGCAGGCTTCCGTCGGGCGCGATGCGCAGTGTCCGTTCGGTGGTCACCGTCTCGTCGCCCGTGCTGACCTCGGTGGCGACGACCGTCTGACCGTCCGCACTGGACGTCACGGAGTTCACCGTGACCTCCGTGGTGAACTCACCGATATCCATGCTGTTCCGGTACGTCAGAGTCGCCCCTTCGACCGGCGGGTAGAAGTACGTCGCCGTCTCGCTCGACTGCTCCGGCCCGGCGCCCTGCGTGGTGGTCGCCTCCGGCGAGGTCGACGGCTCGGAATCGCTCGAACAGGCGGTCAGGGGGACCAGTGCCAGGGCCGCCGCCACGGCGGCCGACGACACGGCGCGCCAGGGTCGGCCGGCTGCGCTCCCCGGACGGTCGCTGAGCACACCTACCTCCAACGTCAATCACCGAAGCTTTCGATGGTCGGACCCGGGTCGTGTGGTGACCCGGCCGGTCGCAGCCAGTTACCGTACGACACCACGGCAACTCATGCGGGCAAACGGCTCGATCGAGTCTGGACCGATGACGATCAATCGCGCGCGAAGCAGTAGTGGGCCCCGTCGTCGGCCCCGCCGCCGTCACCCCCACCGCCGACGGCGGTCCAGCCACCGGAATCGGTCCAGCCGCCTCCGTCGGTGGCAGCGCCACTGTCGGTCGCCCCGCCGGCCAGCACGACCTCCGACGCCGGGCGGGGCTGGGCAATGCGTCCCTTCTGTCGCTGTCCGGCGATCTCGTCGCGCAGCAGGTCGACGGTCTGCACCAGCCAGAACACGAGGAACAGCGAGGCCAGTACGACCTCGAGCCAGAACAACGTGATGACGCCGCGTACGAACATCCCGCCCGCCACCACCACGGCGGCCACCATGGCCCACGCGACCCAGGCGTAGCTGCCCAACGGCCAGGTCAGCAGGGCCCGCCGCAGGTGCCGCAGCGCGGCCGACCGGCCGGCGAAGACCAGTCGCAGCGACGACTCACGCACGTCGCGCCGCAACGCATTGGCAACCGTAACAACGAAGATGCAGATAAAGAGAAGTATGGCCGCAGCGTGGTGGGTGTAGAAGATGAAGGCATCGGTGAACACCCACAGTCCCACCCACGCGATCCCCCACAGGACGATGGAGATACCGAGTCCCCACAGGTAGGTCCGGGAGACCAGCACGCCCCACGTCAGGTCCAGCCACGCGAAGACGACCCCGACCAGGAGGACGAGAAAGCCGATCACCAGCAGGCCGGTCATGTTGTTCTCCACATTGGCCCGTGTGGCGGCCGCGAGCGCCTCGACCGTGGGGCAGTCCAAGTCGTCGTACGACGCCTGCTCGGTCAGCAACGGTCCCGCATGCTGGCGACAGGCCCGCACCGCCGTCTCGAAGTCCTCGCCACGCGTGGTCGGCACGATGGCCACGACCGCGGCCGCCATGCCAGCGAAGTTGAGCAGGATATCCTCCATCTCGGTCGTGCCCTTGAGTGCGATCATGCAGACGCCCGCCGCCATGAGCACGCCCACGAAGATACCCTGGACCGGGGTATAGTAATAGGCGCTTATCGATCCAAGGATAAGAAAGTCCTGGCGTCGAGTCTGGTGCAGAACCGCTACACCCAGGCCGATGAGCAGACTCACGATGGTCAACCGCAGATAGCGGTATGACTTGGTCTCGATGTCGGACATCCGTGGCCCTCCGCGCGCCGGCGCCCGGTCTGGGCGCCACCGACGTGCACCCGACGCGCGCACGACTCCCGAACCCGGGTCGGGGCAGGTCAGGAGACGGCGCCGCGCAGCGGACGGGGGCTTGGCCCGGCTGGCACGCCCGCAGCCCCGCAGGGGCCCGACGTGACGGAACCACGTCCACTTTGCTCTAAATCAGATAACTTGCTACGGCCGGCCCCGGTAACGCGCCACGGCGGCATCACCCACTTACACCGACCGGGCACCCAGCCCGGCTCTATATACGCCGCGCAATCGAATCGCTACTCTCCGCATACCCTGCGGGCGAGGTCGCCACCCCACCCCGGGGCCACAAACACCGTCGGGGCGCACGCGGTGGTCGCGTTCGCGACCGCACACGTACGCCCCGACCCGACGTCGCTCGACGTCAGACAAGTCCCAGCCGGGTCGGCCCGACCGGTCCAGGGTCAGGCCGGAGCCCTGATCAGGCCACCCGGTCGGTCACCAGCTCCCGGGCGCGGGCGTAGGCCTCGCGCACCGCCGGCGTGGGATCGGCCTCGTAGGTCCGGGTCTCCCCCAGCGTCCACTGTGGTGGATTCTCGCCTCCGAGCACCACCCAGGCCGCTTGGCGGGCGGCGCCGTCGGCCACCGACTCGCCCTCGGGCGGCGCCACCACGGGGACCCCGAAGATGGCCGGCGCGATCTGCCGCACCGCCGCCGACCGCGCCCCGCCGCCCACGAGCACGACCCGCCGCACGGCCACGCCCTGGGCGACCAGAGCGTCCAGGCCGTCGGCGAGGGCGCAGAGCATGCCCTCCACGGCGGCCCGNGCNAGGTGGGCCGGGGTCGANGTGGCCAGNCGCAGCCCGTGCANGGCGCCGGTGGCGTTCGGCTTGTTCGGCGTGCGCTCGCCCTCGAGGTAAGGCACGAGCACGAGCCCGTCCGCCCCGGGCGGGCGCCTGCAGNGCCAGCTCGGCCAGTCGGGCGTGGTCGACCCCGAGGATGGCCGCCGCNGCGTCGAGCACCCGGGCCGCGTTGAGCGTGCAGACCAGCGGCAGGTACCGGCCCGTCGCGTCGGCGAANCCNGCCACCGATGCCGGTCTCGTCGGCGGTCGGCGTNGCGCTGACCGCGAAGACCGTGCCCGAGGTGCCGATGGAGACGACGACGTCGCCCTCGACCGCGCCGAGCCCCAGCCCGGCGGCCGCGTTGTCCCCCGCGCCGGGTCCGATGACCAGACCCGCCCGGGTGACGCCCGGGATGTCGGCCGTGGTCCCGGCTCGCTCGGCCGGGCCGAGCACCGTGGGCACCAGGGGCACCTTGCCCAGCGCCCGCTCCAGCAGGTCGGGCCGGTACTCCCCCGTGGTCGGNGACCAGTAGCCGGTGCCGCTGGCGTCGCTGCGGTCGGTGACGAGCGCGGTCGCGTCACCCGTGCCGAAGACCGGTGACCCCCGCAGCTTCCAGGTGAGCCAGTCGTGCGGCAGGCACACGGCCGCCGTCCGGGCGGCGTTGGCCGGCTCGTGCTCGGCCAGCCAGCGCAGCTTGGTCACGGTGAACGACGCGACCGGCACGCTCCCGACGCCCTCGGCCCACGCCTTGGCGCCGAGCTCCCCGACCAGCGCGTCCGCGGCGGGCGCGGACCGGGTGTCGTTCCACAGCAGGGCCGGCCGGACCACCTCGCCGGCCTCGTCCAGGCAGACCATGCCGTGCTGCTGGGCCCCGATCGCGATGCCGGCCACGTCGTCCAGGCCGCCCGCGGCGCGCACCGCCTCGCCCAGCGCGTCCCACCAGGCCTGGGGGTGCACCTCGGTGCCGTCCGGGTGGGACGCCCGACCGGAGCGCACCAGCGCCCCGGTCTCGGCGTCCCGGATGACGACCTTGCAGGACTGGGTGGACGAGTCCACCCCGGCAACCAGCGTCATGGCGACCTGCCTACGCCGCGATACCGGTCAGGTGCTCGAGCGCCAGCTGGTTGAGCTTCACGAAGCCGAACCCGCGCGAGGACACCGCGTCCACGTCGAGGTCCTCGAACGAGGAGCGGTCGGCGAGCAGGTCGGAGATCGTCTCGCCCTCGGCCAGCGTGGGCACCCGCAGGTCGTTGACCCCGCTGGCGGCGAGCGCCTCCTGCACCCGCGGGTCGGCCCGGAACTCGGCGGCCCGCTGCTTGAGGATGAGATAGGTGCGCATATTCGCGCTGGCCGACTCCCACACGCCCGTGAGGTCCTCGGTGCGGGACGGCTTGTAGTCGAAGTGACGCGGACCGTCGTAGGCCCGGCCGCCGTTCGGACCACCGAACTCGAGCAGGTCCACGAGGGCGAACGCGTTGAGCAGGTCGCCGTGGCCGAAGACGAGGTCCTGGTCGTACTTGATGCCGCGCTGGCCGTTCAGGTCGATGTGGAACAGCTTGCCGTGCCACAGCGCCTGGGCGATGCCGTGGGCGAAGTTGAGGCCGGCCATCTGCTCGTGGCCCACCTCGGGGTTGAGCCCCACGATCTCCTGGTGCTCGAGCGTGGAGATGAACGCCAGCGCGTGGCCGATGGTGGGCAGCAGGATGTCGCCACGGGGCTCGTTGGGCTTGGGCTCGATGGCGAAGCGGATGTCGTAGCCCTGGTCCTTCACGTACTGCGTGAGGATGTTCAGCGCCTCCCGGTACCGGTCGAGCGCGGCCCGCACGTCCTTGGCCACGTCGTACTCGGCCCCCTCACGGCCGCCCCACAGCACGTAGGTCTTGGCCCCGAGCTCGGCCGCCAGGTCCAGGTTGCGGAGCACCTTTCGGATGGCGAACCGCCGCACCGCCCGGTCGTTGCTGGTGAACGCACCATCCTTGAAGATCGGGTGGGTGAACAGGTTCGTCGTGGCCATCGGCACGATGAGCCCGGTCTCGTCGAGCGCCTTGCGGAAGCGCGCGATGTGGTCGGCCCGGGTGGCGTCGTCGACGCCGAACGGGAACACGTCGTTGTCGTGGAAGGTGACGCCGTACGCCCCGCGCTTGGCCAGCTCGTGCACGATCTCGGCCGGCTCCAGCTCCCGGCGGGTCGCGTCGCCGAACGGGTCACGGGCCTGCCAGCCCACCGTCCAGAGGCCGAAGGAGAACTTGTCGTCCTTTGTGGGCACCAGATCGGTCATCGTCGTCCTCCGATGGGCCTGTTGAGGGGAAGGAAACAGGTGGTGCGTGCATCCGGCCCGCCGGGCGAGACCGGAGAATTCTGTATACCCAGCGAACATATTTCCGGCATGTGTCATTGTCAAGGCATGGCCGAAGCCGCACCGGTCGCCCAGCCCGCCGCCACGCGCCAGCGCAACCTGCGGGAAGCGAACCTCGCGCTGGTCCTGGGGCACATCGCGCGCAGCGGCTCGATCACCCGCGCCGAGCTCGCCAGCGCGACCGGACTGACCCGGGTCACCGTCTCGGGTCTGGTCGACGAACTCATGGCCGGCGGCCTGGTCGCCGAGGCGCCGCCCGTGCCCCGCTCCGGCGCCGGTCGCCCCGCGGCCGGCCTCACCCTGGCCACGACCGGGCCGGCCGGGCTCGGTCTGGAGATCAATGTGGACTATCTCGCCGCTGGCGTGCTCGACCTGTCCGGCGCCACCCGCGTGCTGCGCGTCCGCCACCGGGACCAGCGGGGCCGCCGTCCGGCCCGGGTCATCGCCGACCTGGCCCGGCTGGCCCAGGACGCCCGCGCCGCGGCCGCCGACGAGGACCTGTTCGTGGCCGGCATCTGCGTCGGCGTGCCGGGCCTGGTCAACGGCGACGGGCTGGTCCGCGTCGCCCCCAACCTCGGCTGGCGCGACGTCGACGTGGCCACCGCGCTGCGCGCCGCCCTCGGCGAGCAGACCGACCAGGTGGCCGTCACCGTCGAGAACGAGGCGAACCTGGCCGCGCTGGCCGAGCTGCACGCCCACCCCGAGCCCGCGCCCAGCTTCGTCTACATCTCCGGGGAGATCGGCGTGGGCGCCGGGCTCGTGCTGGAGGGTCGCCTGCTGCGCGGCCCGCGCGGCTACGGCGGCGAGCTCGGGCACGTGACCATCAGCCCGGACGGCCCGCCCTGCCGGTGTGGCGCCCGCGGCTGCCTGGAGGCGTACACCAACCAGGAGGCGCTGCTGCGCGCGGCCGGTCTGCCGCCCGCCACCGAGGACCCCGCCGCGGTGCTGCGCACGCGGGCCGAGGCCGGCGACCCCGCGGTCCTCACGGCGCTGGCCGACGCCGGCACGGCCCTCGGCGTGGCGGCGGCCGATGTGGTGAACCTGATCGATGTCGACACGGTCGTGCTGGGCGGGGTCTTCGCCCCGCTCACGCCGTGGCTGTCCGGTCCGGTCTCTCGCGAGGTGGCCGCCCGTACGGTCACCTCGTCCTGGGCGCCGGTGACGGTCCGCGCGGCTGCGCTCGGGGCCACCGCGACCGTCGTGGGGGCGGCCGGCTCCGTGGTGCGCGCCATTCTCGACGCCCCGGCGGCCTGGCTGGCTCTGGCCGACCGCCTCGGCGCGCCCGCCTCCGCTGACCGAGCGACCACCGGGTGATCAGGGATGAGCGTGATTGTCTTCGCGGGCGACAGCATCACCGACTGCGACCGCCGCACCGACCGGGCCGGCCTGGGGTACGGCTACGTGAACGAGGTCGCCCGCGCGCTGCGCCGGCGGGGTGATCAGTCCACTGTGGTCAACGCCGGGATCGCCGGCAACCGGGTCGCCCACCTGCAGCAGCGCTGGCAGACCGACGTGCTCGACCACCACCCGTCGATCCTGTCCGTCTACATCGGCGTCAACGACACCCTGGCCGCGTTCTTCGCTGGCCGCCCCACCTCGCCCGACGTGTTCGAGCAGCGGTACGTCGACCTGCTGGACCGGGCGGTCGCGGCCGGGGTGGCCCGCCGGGTGCTCGTCGAGCCGTTCTACGTCGACACGGAGATCCCGAGCATCCGGTGGGGCGAGGGGGCGGCGTTCATCCACGAGGACCTCGCGGCGAAACGGGCGATCGTCCGCGATCTCGCGGCCCGCTACGGCGCGGCGTTCGTTCCGCTGCAGTCGATCGTCGGCGAGCTCGCGGCGCAGCGCGGGCCGACCATGGTCGCGACCGACGGCGTGCACCCGACCCCGCTCGGCCACCGCCTCATCGCCGACGCCTGGCTGGCCGCCTACGACTCACTGTCTGCGTAGGACTCGCCCCCTGATGCGACGTGGCTCCGAGACCAAACGGGGTCGTGAGATTCGACCCGGGTGGCGTAGGGTCGGTCACTGGCCGCATCGATTGAGACGAACTCATGGGGGTGGGGATGTGTCCAGGCTGACGACGATACAGCGGACGGTGGCCGCCCTGGCCGTGGCCGCCCTGACCGTGACCGCGCTGCCGCTCGCCGGCTGCGGGCTACCGTTCCGCGACCCGTACGAGGCTGCTCACGCGACGGTGACCGGAGTCCGCCAAGCGGTCCACGAGGCCGGATGGGTGACGGTCGACTTTGAGGTCAGCCTGAGGCCCGAGGGCAGCCCCAACGCCGTGTCCTGGAAAGGAACGACGTGGCAGCGGTACGGCGACCAGCCCGCCTCGGAGACCGAGTTCGTCTCCTTCGTGGTCCAACGGGCGATCGACCCCACCCGGCCCCCCGACCACCATTTCTTCGATCTACACGAGATCACCGAAGGCACCCTCCGGATCGAGTCGGTGCGCTACCACCGGTCAGAGGTTCTGGGTGCGTCCGCGGAGCGACCCTGGATACGGCTCGAACCCGGCAACGGACTGCTGTACTCGGGCGACCCGAACCCGTCATTCGGCGTGTTCGATCGCATCACCAACCCGGACCTTGGGGTGCTCGACCCGGAGTGGTACCTGAGACTGCTCGAATCGGTCGATATGTACACGGCCGGCGCCGCCGTCACCGACCGCCGGGAGGAGATCGACGGGGTCAGCACCGACCTCTACCGCCTCTCCTGCTATCTGGACACCCGGCAGTGCCCGTACCCGGACGACCAGGATCCGTTACTGGAGATGTTCCCCGACTACCACGGGATCAAGCTCAGGTTCTGGTTGGACGGGGACGGGCGACCGAGGCGGCTGGAGGCTGAACTCAACCTGCTCGCCGGGAGGTCCTCCGGGGTCGCCTATGTGGGCAAGGCGACGATGACCTTCCACGGCTACGGGGAGCCGGTCGACATCACGCCGCCCCCGCCGGCTGACCAGATTTCGCCGTGGCCGCCCGAGGCCTGAGGTAACGCCCGACCACCGAGCGGACGGCCGATAATTCATCGGTCTCCATCACCAGACATCCGGAACGACTGCGGCAACGTCCCCTCGTTCCACCTCCGGTCGAGGAGATCGAGCAGACCGGACAAGCCGTCGGTCGCGTCGATCTCCAGCCGCGACACCGGCTCGGTGAACTGCAACCCCTCCGGTCGTGGTCCCGTCGTCCCGTGGTACCGGCGACAGTGGGCGCACCACGTGTAAGCGAAGAGAATGGGCCGACCGAAGCGGTCACCGGAGTGCACGAACTGCCGCAGGGCCCGCACCCCGCAGGCCGGGCAGACCTGCTCACCCGGGCTCTGCCAGGGCGCTCGGATGCTCCCGCGGCCCAGCTGGCCGGGCTCGAAAGGCTGCCAGCGGCGNGAGGCCGTCGCCGCGCCCGCGGCTTCTGTTCGGTCGTCTCCCCCGTCCCGGCGCTCGATGATCGGCACCGGGGGTGCCCACCGCATGCCGCGCAGCAGCGGTAGCGGCACCGGCGACAGGCCGTCCCACTCCCGGAGCAGCGGCAGGTCCTCGCTCGGGAGTTCCAGCCAGCCCGGCCCGCCCGGGTTGACCGACAGCGCGTAGCCCGCCGGTATCAGGTTCAGCATCGGCAGGAAACGCATCCGTACGCTCGGCGCCTCCGGGTCGGGGCGGAACTCCGGTTGCGTGAAAATCTCGACGGTCGGCACCGGCCGCCCGGTCGCGAACCGCCACGGAAACTCGCGGTCCACCGCCTCCGGCCGGACGCCCAGCCTGGCCAGCAGGTCACGGGTGGGCTCGTCGACCGGGCCGGGGCCGCGATGGTGGAGCTTCACCGTGCTGAACTCGTCGACCTCGACCGCGCTCACCGGCCGGGTGATGGGCAGGATCACCATGCAGTCGCGCAACGCGTCGAGGTACTCGGCGCCGTCGCTGCGCTCCACCGCGTCCAGCAGCGCCTGCTGCGGACCGCCGGGCGGCCAGGGCTCCCACTCCAGGTTGCCCAGGCGCCCAATCAACAGCCTCGGGTCGAACGGGCTGAGCTCGTCTCGGACGGCGAGCTCGACCAGCTCGACCGGCAGGTAGGCCTCGATCGGCAACCCGGGATTGATCGCCAATCGCCACTGCGGCGACGGCCAGCCGTCCCGCAGGTCCTCGTACCGGGTCACCACGATCACTTCCGGCGGCTGCGCCGCGTACACGGCCAACAGCCCTTCGTCGGAGGTGAAGACCGGCAGCACCGTGTGGCCGGCCACCTCGGCGGTGATCGGTTCCCCCAGCCCGTCCGGGTCACCCCCCTCGCGGGACGGGAGAAACAGGTCCGTGCGGGTGAACGCCCGAAAGTACCGGGTGTAGTTTCCCGTGGACAGCGCCCAGGCCATGGCGCGTTCCGCAGTGTTGGCTGGATACCAGACCATCTCTCCACCAAATCCGTGTCCCGGCTCGCGCCGTCTCAGGCTTGCCGCCCATTCTGTCGATACCCAGTTAAGCAATCAAACGTGTCAGCCCGGACCGCCCGGCCGGCCACCGCGGGGCGACGGTCGGCCCCACCGGGCACGAGCCGCCCCGCGGCATCGGTGATCCGCCGACCAGGGAACGTCAGGTCCAGGGCCGCCAGCGGTGACCGTACGATCAGGGCCATGGAGCTGATCCACCGCGGCAAGGTACGCGAGGTCTATGCGGACGGCGAGGACGTCATCCTCGTGGCGTCCGACCGGGTGTCGGTCTACGACGTGGTGCTGCCCACCCCGATCCCCGACAAGGGCCGCATCCTGACCCAGCTGTCGCTGTGGTGGTTCGAGCAACTGCGCGACGTCACGCCCAACCACGTCGTCTCCGCCACCGACGTGCCGGAACAGTGGGCCGGGCGGGCGATCCGGTGCCGGCGGCTGGAGATGATCCCGGTCGAGTGCATCGCCCGGGGCTACCTCACCGGCCTCGGCCTGGCCGAGTACCGCAAGCAGGGGTCGGTGTCGGGGGTCACGCTGCCCCCCGGCCTGGCGGAGGCGTCGCGCCTGGACCCGCCGATCTTCACGCCCACCACCAAGGAGGTCGCCGGCCGGCACGACGAGTTCATCACCTTCGATGACGTCGTCGACCGGATCGGCAAGGACCTCGCCGAGCACCTGCGCGAGGTGACCCTGGCCGTCTACCGGAAGGGGGCCGAGCTGGCCCGACAGCGGGGCATCATCATCGCCGACACCAAGCTCGAGTTCGGCCGCACCCCCGACGGTCAGGTCCTGCTCGCCGACGAGCTGCTCACGCCCGACTCGTCGCGGTTCTGGCGGGCCGACGACTGGCAGCCGGGCCGGCCCCAGCACAGCCTGGACAAGCAGTTCGTGCGCGACTGGGCGGCCAGCACCGGCTGGGACAAGAAGCCGCCCGCCCCGGAGATCCCCGAGCACGTCGTGGCCGCCACCCGGGATCGCTACGTCCAGGTGTACGAACAGCTCACCGGCGAGCGCTGGACCTGACCGTACGCCCGCGGCGACCGCGCGTTCGCACGGCCGCCGGGTCGGACGGGGGTCGCCGTTGACCAGCCCGCAACCGGCCCGCCTCGTCAGCCGGCGAGGTGAGCCCACCGCGCCGACAGGTCCTCCCAGCGGCCGTGGTCGACCACCTGCCCGCCGACGAGGACGAGCACCTGGTCGGCGTGGACCAGGGCGGCGCGCTTGGAGGTCGAGCCCACCACGGTGACNCCCCGNTCNCGCAGCGCCTGCCACAGCGCGAGCTCCGTGGTCACGTCCANNGCGGACGACACGTCGTCGGCCAGCAGCAGCTCGGTGCCCGGGGCGAGCGCCCGGGCCAGCGCNAGCCGCTGCAACTGCCCGCCGGAGAGGCGGATCCCCTTGTGCCCGACCAGGATCGCCCGCCCGTCGGGGTCGCCGGCGGCNGCGAGNTCGTGGCGCATCTGGGCCGTGGCGAGCGCGCCGGACACGTCGACGTCTCGGCCAAGCTCGATGTTGTCGACGACCGTACCGGTGAGCACCCGGGGCAGCTGGCCGACGTACCCCACCTGGTTGGGCCGCAGGAACACCTCCGGCTCGGTGACCCGGTGCCCGTTCCAGCACAGGTCCCCGGTGTGGTGCACGATCCCGGCCATGGCCCGCAGCAGCGAGGACTTCCCGGAGCCCACCGGCCCGATGACCAGCACCAACTGGCCACGATGGACGGTCAGGTCGACGCCTCGGACCCCGACGGTGCCGTCCTCGTGGATCGCGGTGAAGTCCCGCAGCTGGAGCGTCTGCAGGGGATGGCGGGGCACGGCCGGCGGCGCGGGCCCCGTTCCGGCGGCCAGGTCGACGCCCGGCACCGCCGCCGAGTAGGCCGCCTCGCCGGCCATCTCGACCGTCCGGCGGGTCCACACCCGGGCCGAGGGCAGGCCGGAGACGAGCGAGGCCGTGGTCCAGGCGAACCACCGGGCCGAACCCAGCGTCGAGACCGTCACCAGCGTCGCCGCGGCGCTCAGGCCGTCACCGAGGTACAGCGCCCACGCCCCGATGGGCAGCAGCCCGCTGACCATCGCCGGGGTCGAGCGGGCGAACACCTGGATGGAGATCTCCCGCTGCTGGCGGTCGCTGCGTCGGCGGTCCAGCCGGGCCAGGTGGTCGAGGACCGGACCGGTGGCCCCGGCGAGCTTGACGGTGCGGGCGGCGGTGAGGCAGGAGGCGAGCGCCGAGGCGAACGCGGCCCGGGCCGCGACCGTCCGCCGGCCGGCGCGCTCCAGGATGCCGCCGAAGAGCGTGGCCACCGCACCCGACACGACCATGGTGGCGCCGAAGAACACCGCCGGCACCCAGCTGCCGGAGACCACGGTCATCGCGATGATGACGCCTGCGGCGATGACGTGGTCGACGGTGTTGTCGGCGAGGAACACCACCCGCTCCACGTCCCCGGCCTGGGCGACCACCTCACCGGGGGTGTGGTTGCTCACCCGGCGCGGCCCGGTCTGTCCGTGCACCAGGCGCAGGTTGATGCGCAGCATCTGCCGCACCCACCACTCCGGGAACCAGCGCGCCGTGTAGTACGGCGCCGGGGAGCGCACGGCGCTGGCCACCACGATCGCCAGCGCGGGCCACACGACGCTGCCGACGCCGTCGATGAGGTGCGCCCACAGGAACGGCAGCACCACGCCGTCCGTGCCGAGCAGTGTCATCAGCAGGAACAGCGCGACCGAGGTGACGCCGTAGCGGGGGTCGTTGAGGGTGAGCCGGACGATCTCCCGGAACGTCCGGACGGGTGGCGGCGGCGGCAGCGGCGGCGGGTCGGTCTTCACCGGCGCGGCGCGGTCGACCAGCTGACCGTCCACTGTGGTCACAGTGGTGGCGGTCGCCACCCCGTCGACCGCGGCCCGCGCGCCGTCCGGACGGGCCGCGCCTTCCCCGCCCGCCCGGCCGCCCTCCGCGCCGACGGCCAGCAACGCGGCGAACCGCTGGGAGTCCCGCAACGGCCCCGCCTCGACCACGACGCCGTCCGCCAGCACCACCACCTCGTCGCAGCGGCGGACGGAGGAGAGCCGGTGGGCGATGATGATGCCGACGCGCCCGGCCAGCAGGCGTTCGGTGGCCCGCTGCACCCGCGCCTCGGTCACCGGGTCCATGCGCGCGGTCGCCTCGTCGAGGATCACGATCCGCGGGTCGCGCACCATGATGCGGGCGAAGGCGACGAGCTGGGCCTGGCCCGCGGAGAGGACGTAGCCACCCTCGCCGAGGCGCGTGTGGATGCCGTCGGGCAGGTCGGCCACCCAGGAGGACAGGCCCAGCTCGGCCAGGGCGGGCTCCACCCGGTCCATGAGGGCCGGGTCGAAGAGGGCCACGTTCTCGGCCAGCGTGCCGGTGATGATGTCGGTGCGCTGTGGCACGATCGCGACGAAGCGGCGCAGCGCCGCCAGATCCAGGTCCATGATGTCGGTGCCGCCGAGGAAGACCGCGCCCCGCGGCACGTCCACGGCCCGGGTGAGGATGCGGGCGAGGGTGGACTTGCCCGACCCGGTCCGGCCGATCACCGCGTACGACCGTCCACGTCGGAAGGTCAGGGTCACGTCGCGCAGCACCGCGCCCCGGTTGGGGGCGGAGCCGGACGAGGGCGCCGGGTCGTCGTCGTACCGGAACGTGAGCCCGCGCACCTCCAGGTCGCCGTCGACCGGCGCCACCCCGCCCACCGGCTCCTGCTCGGCGGCGCGCAGCAGCTCGACCCGGCGCCACGATCCGAGCGCGGTCTGCAGCTCCGGAATGAGCCGGCTCAGGTGCTCCACCGTGGCGCAGAACGACAGCACCAGCAGCCAGATCGCGGTGAGCTGGGCCGGGTCCGCGTCCCGGGTCGTGAGCAGGTAGGCNCCGGCGACCGCGACGCCGACGACCGCGGCCCGCACCACGGTCGACGCGATGACCGACACCTCGGCGGTCAGCCGCCACACGCGGCGCCCGCGGGCCAGGACCTCGCTCGCCCGGCGGGCGAAGAGCCCCAGGACGTACGGCCGGGCCAGGCTGGTNCGCACGTCGTCCTGNCCGTGGATGGCCTCCTCGGTNACGGCGGCGACGTCNGACCACGCCTCCTCCTCGGCCAGNCGGGCCGGGCCGAGGGCCCGCAGCCGCGGTCGCAGCCACAGCACGAGGATGCCGGAGATCACGATCATGCCGACCCCGGCCGGCCACCACACCACGAGCGCGGTGAGGATCGACAGCACGCTGGTGGTCAGGAACTGCGCGACGCTGCGGATCTCGCCGCGGATCTGGGCCCCGACGTTGTACACGTCGTTGTCGATGCGGTCCAGCAGCTCGCCGACCGGGGTGGTCTCCAGCTTGGGCAGCGCCTGGCCGAACGCCACCCGGCACAGGGTCCGGCGGACCTTGGCCGCCCAGTCGGACGTGAGGCGGGACAGCAGCAGGCCGACGCCCACGTCCGCGAAGACCGCGGTGGCCAGCGCCACCGCCAGGGCGGCGAACGCGGGAGCCGAACGGTGGGCCAGGACCTGGCCGGCCAGCGGGGCCGACCCGGCCTGCGCGGCGGCGCCGAGAACGATCAGCAGCGCCACCGCCGCGGTACGCCCGGCGGAGGCGCCCCACAGGTCACGCAGCAGGTTCACGACGGGCTCCCCGGCTCGACCACCCAGCCTGACGGCCGCACCGCGCGATGGCAAAGGGGTTTTGCGTCACAGTCGAGCGCCCACGACGCGCCCCGGGCGACCGGACCGCGCCGCCCGGGCCGGCGTACCGGTGTCGCGAGCCGGCGCGTATCGATACATCCCCCCGTATCAGCCGCGCCCCTCCGGGCCCGTGCCGCGGCCGCCCGCGCCCGGACCGTCCTCACCCGCCACGACGACGCGACGCTCACCGCGTTCACCCGGCCGGACGAGGCCGTACCGTCCTTTGTGGAGCGACTGGCCCGCGGTGCCGGCCCGGACCCGACGGTCCCGGACCCGGACCGGGCCGGCCTCGCCCTCCTGTACTGGGCGGATCTTCCGGTCGGCGCCAGGGCCGACGTCTACGCGCTCTTCCCGGCCGGGCTGGACCCCGCGACCGTACGGCTGCTGACCGCCGACGACCTCGTCGCCAGCCTCGTCCGGCGCCCGGTCGCCGACGACGATCCGGCGACCGCCTGAGCCTTCGTCACGGCCGCCAGGCCAGGCGGCGGCCGAAGAGGTGCAGCAGGCGGTCCTGGGTGGCGGCGTCGGGGGCCAGGTCGCCGGTGGGCGGGGCGTAGAACCGGTGGGTCGTCTGGGCCGAGACCGGGGTCTCGACCATGCCGGCGTAGATCGTCGCCAGGTTGGCCTCGACCCAGGCCACCAGCTCGGGATCGAGCGTCTCGTCGGCCCCGATGGCCCGGGCGAGATCCCAGGTGTGGATCACGGTGTCGGTGGTGCGCACGGCCAGGGCCTGAGCCCCGGTCAGCCGACCCGACGGGTGGTCCACCACCCGGGCCAGTGCCCCGGGCGCGGCGTAGGCCTCGGCACAGGCGCGGACGGCCGCGGTGAAGGCCCCGACGGGATCACCGCCCAGCGCGTCGTCGTCGCGGTGCCGGAGGAACTCGGCCGCGCTGGCCCCGTCGAGGAGCCGGACGTAGTTGCGGTTCCCCTGGGCCACGTGGTTGACCAGCGCCCGCACGTCCCACTCCGTACACGGGGTCGGCCCCGACCACTGGCCCTCGGTCACCAGCCGCAGCCGGCGACCGAACCCCTCGCTCGCCGCCACGAACCGGTCCACGAGGCCATCCGCGAGATCCGCCACGCGCCCAGCATGCCCGGGACGCCACCGTCGCGCCAGGGCCGTCGCGGTCGCGCCCGGGCGCCGTCACCGCCCACCGGGACATTCCGGTCAGACATCGGACCTTGTCAGGGTCGCCGTGTCGGCGCTGGCTCGGCGGCCACCCAGGGGCTATGGTCCGACGTATGTTCGACACCCGGTGGGACGACGGTCTGGACGAGGCCCAGCTGGCCGCGGCCACGCACGGCGACGCGCCGTTGATCGTGGTGGCGGGCGCCGGGACGGGCAAGACGCGCACGCTCGTGGCCCGGGTGGCGGCGCTGCTCGACCGGGGTGTCGAGCCCGAGCGCATCCTGCTGCTCACCTTCACCCGCCGGGCCGCCGAGGAGATGCTGCACCGGGCCGCGGTGGCCTGCGGCCGGCGCGACGTGGCGACCCGGCTCTGGGGTGGCACCTTCCACGCGGTCGCCTACCGCCTGGTCGCCGAGTACGCCGAGGCGCTCGGGCTGGGCCCGGGGCTGTCGGTGCTCGACCCGGCCGACGCCGGCGACCTCATGGACCTGCTGCGCCAGGAGTACGGCCTGGCCAACGGCGCGGGCTCAAGTGAGGCGCGCGGCGGGCGCGTGAGCCAGCGCTTCCCGCGCGGCGAGACGCTGCTCGACATCTACTCTCGCGCGGTCAACACGGGCGTGCCGGCCCGGGAGGTGATCGCGTCGGTGGCGCCGTGGTGCGCGCCGCACACCGACGCCATCCTCGAGCTCTTCACCGGCTACGTGGCCCGCAAGCGCGAGCGCGGGTTGTTGGACTTCGACGACCTGCTGCTCAGCTGGCGGGCGCTGCTGAGTGACCCCACGCTCGGGCCGGCCATCGCGTCCCGGTGGAGCCACGTGCTCGTCGACGAGTACCAGGACGTCAACCAGATCCAGGTCGACATCGTCCGGCTGCTGTGCCCGGACGGCACCGGGCTGACCGTGGTGGGCGACGACGCCCAGGCCATCTACGGGTTCCGCGGCGCGGACAGTCGCCACCTGATCGCCCTGCGCGACGAGCTGCCCACGGCCCGCACGATCTGCCTGGAGCAGAACTTCCGCTCCCGGCAACGGATCCTCGACCTCGCCAACGTCGTGCGCCCCGACGGCGGCGGGCCCCGGTTGCGGCTGCGCTCGACCCGGGAGGGCGGCCCCCGCCCGCGCCTGGTGCGCTGCCCCGACGCGGCCACCGAGGCCCGGCTGGTCACCGACGCCGTGCTCGACGCGCTCGACCAGGGCCGCCCCCTGCGCACCCAGGCGGTGCTCATGCGGGCGGCGCACCACAGCGACCTGCTCGAGGTGGAGCTCACCAGCCGGGGCGTGCCGTACGTGAAGTACGGCGGGCTCAAGTTCCTGGAGGCGGCGCACGTCAAGGACTTCATCGCCGGCGTGCGACTACTGGACAACCCGCGCGACGAGCTGGCCTGGTTCCGCCTGCTGCGATTGCACGACGGAATCGGCCCCAGCCGGGCCCGTGCCGTCCTCGATGCTCTCCGCATCACCGAGGACGGCGTCGAGGCGCGGCATCCGGAGGCCGTCGCGGTGGCGCCGGCCGGCAGCCGTACGGCTCTGGCCGCCACCCTCGCCGGCCTGGCTGCGGCCCGGGGTCGCACCGGGGTGGCCGAGCGGGCCGAGGGCGTGCTCGAGCTGCTGCGGCCACTGCTGACCGCCCGCTACCCCGACCACCCGGTCCGGCTGGAGGACCTCGACCGCCTCGTGGGCGCCGCCGCCGGCTCGCCGTCGCTGGCCGAGTACGTCGCCAGCCTGACCCTCGACCCGCCGGCGTCGACCAGCGACGTGGCCGACGCGCCGCACCGCGACGAGGACTGGCTCACGCTCTCGACCGTGCACTCGGCCAAGGGCCTGGAGTGGGACACCGTGCACGTGATCCACGCGGTCGACGGCGCCTTCCCGTCCGACATGGCGCTCGGGTCGGCGGCCGGGCTCATCGAGGAGCGGCGGCTGTTCTACGTGGCCGTGACCCGGGCCCGCAACGACCTGGTCATCTACACCCCGCTACGCATGCCCCACCACCGGCGCGGGCTGGACGACCGGCACAGCTACGCCCCGACCAGCCGGTTCCTGGACGAGCCGGCCCTGGCCACCCTCGACATCCAGGAGCATCGCCGGCCCGCGCCCGCACCGGCTGCCGTACCGAGCGACGCACCGGCCACGGCGACGCCCCGCGTGACCCTGCCCAGCCTCGGCGAGCTGTTCACCTAGCCCCGCCGGTCGGAGCGTACGTGTAGCCGGGGTGGACGGGCCCTGGGCGTACGTCGGCGCCGGTGCGACCGGTGGCCTCGGAGTGCACGTTGGCGCAGGAACGGACGGTGGCCCCAGGCCGGGTCGCCGGGGCCACCTCTCCCTCCCCTGGTCGCGGTCGACGGTCCGTCCCAACCTTCGACCGCTGGGCGCATCCCCAGCATGGCCCCCGCGCCGACGCCCCGGAGCCAATGTTGGACAGCGCCGGACAGCACCGGACAGGTGGAACGTCGCGCCGGCCGCGCCCACCCTCGACACAGGTCCGGGCCCGTGCGGGAAGACCTGGGCCGTCCGGGCGCGTCGACACTGGCGTCACGCCGAGACCACACCGCCGGGCACGAGCACCGGCTGGGCACCGGGCGGAAGCTGGTGCCTCGGCTGGATCGTACCGCCAGGGGTTTCGACGGCCACGCGGGGCCGTCGCCGCGCGTTGGTCGACGACCCGAGCGCAGGTCACCGGGGACTAGACTCCGCTCGAAACGGCTGGATTTCGATGTCGGGTGCGTGGACGTGAAGATCGTTGTTCTCGGTGGTGGGGAGAGCGAGGAGCGCGACGTGTCGGCCGCATCGGCGGCCGCGGTGGCGTCGGCCCTGCGGACGCTGGGTCACGACGTCGTAGAAATTGATCCAGCCAGATGGCCGGATGCGGCCCAGTTCCGCCCCGACGTTCCCTCGGACCCGCCGGACCGGGACGAGACCATCCGGCTGACCCAGCGCATCCGGGCCAACCTGACCACCGACGCGTTCTGGCAGCAACTGCGCGCCGCCGACCTCGTGTTCCTGGCCCTGCACGGTGGCATCGGCGAGTCCGGTCACCTGCGGGCGTGCCTGGAACTCCAGCAGATCCGGGCGACCGGGGCCGACTCCCTGGCGGTCATGAATGCGTGGAACAAGGTTTGGGCCCGGAGCCAGTTCGAGCGGGCGGGCGTTCCCGTGCCCGCGGGGCGGGTCGCCGCACCGGCCATGACCGACGACGAGTTGGCCAAGCTGCTGGACGAGCTGGGTGGGGACGCCGTCGTCAAGCCCATCACCGGCGGCTCGACCATCGGCGTCAGTCGCGTTCGGAGCACAGCGGAATTCCGGCAGGCATTGGCGGAGATCGGTTCCTCGGCGCTCGCCGAGGAACGACTGGACGGTGACGAGTTCACGGTCGCCGTGGTCGCCGACGAAGCCCTTCCGCCGGTGATGATCCAGCCCGGCGAGGGCTGGTTCGGCTACGCCGCCAAGTACCAGCCGAAGGCGAGCGTCGAGCTGTGCCCGGCCCCGGTCTCCCCGGAGCTAACCGAACTCCTCCGCTCCACCGCGCTCGCCGCCGCCCGAGCCCTCGGCTTCGATGAGCATTCGTACGCTCGCGTGGACCTGATGCTGGACGGCGCCGGCATCCCCCGGTGCCTGGAGGTCAACGCGCTGCCGGGCCTCACCCCGAACAGCCTCCTGCCCAAGGCGGCGGCCGCCGTGGGGTGGAGCTTTACGGCGTTGGTGGAACGCCTGCTGGGCCTGACGGGGACCGAACCGGCCTGACCGGAACGCCGGCGCCAGTAGCCCACGCCCCGCGGTGCGCCGCACGGGTCAGCACGCGGGGGTTTGCCGGCCGCAGTCGGGCCCAACGCACGGAAACACGCCGGAAACTGGCCGGCCGTACGCTGCCGGAATGCGCATCGAAGTCGACGACCTGACCGGGCCCGAGATCGCCAAGCTGCTGGCCGAGCACCTGGCCGACATGGCGGAGGCGACGCCGGACCCGCGCAGCCGCCACGCGCTGGATCTGGAGGGCCTGCGCGCGCCGGGCGTCACCGTCTGGTCGGTGTGGGACGGCGACGAGTTGGTCGGCTGCGGCGCGCTCAAGCACCTGGACGACACGCACGCCGAGGTCAAGTCGATGCGTACGGTAGCGCATCGGCGGCGCGGCGGCGTCGCGTCGGCCGTGCTCACGCACATCATCGAGCAGGCTCGATCGATGGGGTACACCCGTCTGAGCCTGGAGACCGGCTCGAACGAGTTCTACGAGCCCGCCCGCAAGCTCTACGAGCGGTTCGGCTTCACCTACTGCGAGCCGTTCGCTGACTACCGCCCCGACCCCAACAGCGTCTTCATGACCCGCGCGCTGTAGGCGCTCCCCGGCCGCGTAGGCGTTCCCCAGTCGCGTAGGCGTTCCCCCGGCCGCGGAAACTTGCGGTGGACAACCGGCCGACGGTGCGCGACCCTGTCCGGTGCCGGCGTGGCCGCCCCGGTGGCCGTACGCCGGCGGCAGCAACACACGGGGGTCACGATGGTTCTGGCGGTGGATCCTGAACACCTGCGCCACGCCGCCGACGAGGTGCGGCAGGCTGCTTTCGATGTCGATGAATTACTGATCCGTCCGTTGTCTCGGCTCGGTGTGCCGGGCCAGCGGACGTGGGAATCGGCCGGTTGCCTGCAGACCGCGGTCAAGGCCTGGGGCGAACATCTGGCCCGGCTGGCCGCCGACCTGCACCGGACGGCCACGAACCTGGCCACGGTGGCGGAGACGTTCGTGGACGCCGAGCACGCGGCGCTGGCCCTGGTCACGGCGACGGTATGAGCCGACTGACCCTCGCCGAGGTGCGGTCCGGCGATCCGGAGGCGTACCGGTCGGCCGCGCTGGCCTGGGCGGCCCTGGCCGCCGCCCTGGACACGGCCGCCGAGCACCTGATGACGGGCCGGGCCCGCGTCGCCGAAGCCGGGCGGGGCCGGACCGTGTCGGCGGCGACCGACCGGTTGCGCGCCCAGATCGGCGGGCTGGACCGGACCGTACGTCCGGCTCAGCGCATCGCCGAGGCCCTGCTCCGGCACGCCGATGGCCTGGCCGCCCTGCAGTGCCATCTTGACACCGTGCTGGCCACGGCCCGGACGTACGGGCTGACCGTCGACCTGGCCCGCGGCGCGGTCACCGCTCTCGGGCCGCCGACCGGACCACACCAGTCCACTGTGGACAACCTGGTCACCGAACTCGGGCATATCCTGGCGGAGGCACGGCGGCTCGACGCGGCCACCGCAACGGCCGTCGCGGCGGCGCTCGGGGCGGCCCGCCCCGGTCAGGGCGCTGCCTCGGTGCCCGGCCCGCGACCGCCGAGCGACCCGGGGCGACCGGACCGGGCCACCGTTCGCTCACAGGCGGGTCGGTCCCCCGCCGAGGTGGCCGCCTGGTGGCAGTCGCTGTCGGCCCAGCAACGGGAGTGGGCCCTGCGGGACCATCCGGACCTGGTCGGCCGCCTCGACGGGATTCCCGCCGCCGACCGGGACCGGGCCAACCGGGCCTGGCTCGACCAGCTCATCGCGCAGACGGACGCGCCGGTCGCGCTGCGGGCCGTCCGCGGCCGGCTCGCGGTGACGCCGGACGCGTACCTGCTGCTCATCGACAACTCCGGCGACGGCCGGGTAGCCGTGGCCCTGGGCGACCCCGACCACGCGCAACACACCATGGTGTTCGTGCCGGGGATGGGCACCGACCTGTACGACATCCACGGCGAGGTGACCCGGGCGGCGGCGTTGCGGCGCGTCGCCGATCAGACGACGGTCGTCGATGGCGATGTCAGCGTCGTGTACTGGCTGGGCTACGACCCGCCGGACAGCCTGTTCGACGCCTGGCGCGAAGGCCCGTCGCGGGACGGCGGCGCCGCGCTGACCCGGTTCGTGGACGGGCTGCGCGCCACCCACGTCGACGGCCCGGCCGGCGCCCACGTGACCGTGCTCGGGTACAGCTACGGCAGCACGGTCGTGGCCGAGGGCGCCCGTTCCGGCGGGCTGCGTGCGGACGACATCGTCGTGGTGGGCAGCCCGGGCCTGCACAGCGACCATGCCCGCGAGCTGAACCTCGACCCGCGGCACGTGTGGGTCGGTCGGGCGGCCACCGACGAGATCCGGTTCGTGCCGGAACCGATCCACGGGCGCGAGCCCGCCGACCCCGGCTACGGGGCCAACCGGTTCACTACCGACACCTCTGGCCACAGTGGATACTGGCGGCCCGGCAGCGCCAGCCTGCTCAACCAGGCCTATATCGTCACCGGTCAGTACGATCGGGTCACGCTCGTCCACGGGGAGCGGCCGGCATCGGGGTGGCCGTCATGAGGGAGATGGACGCGCCACCCACGGGATCGGGTGGCGCCGCGGAAGGAGGGTGCCCTCCCTGACCGCCGCCGCCCTACTCGCCGCCGTCCGGACCGGCACCGCCGTGCACCGCCTTCTCGGCGATCGGGCCCGGGCTGCCGGCCAGGTGCGGGAACTTGGCGTCGAAGGCGGGCCGCTCGGAGCGGATGCGGGGCAGGCGGTCGAAGTTGCGCAGGGGCGGCGGGCAGCTCGTGGCCCACTCGAGCGAGTTGCCGAAGCCCCACGGGTCGTCGACGGTCACGATCGGGCCGGCCTTGTACGACTTCCACATGTTGTACAGGAACGGCAGCACCGAGATACCGAGGATGAACGCGCCCACCGTCGAGACGAGGTTGAGCGTGGTGAATCCATCCGTGGGCAGGTAGTCGGCGTACCGGCGCGGCATGCCCATGGCGCCCAGCCAGTGGTGCACCAGGAAGGTGGTGTGGAAGCCCACGAACGTGAGCCAGAAGTGCAGGTGGCCGAGCCGCTCGTCGTACATCCGTCCGGTCATCTTCGGGAACCAGAAGTAGACCCCGGCGAAGACCGCGAAGACGATCGTGCCGAACAGCGTGTAGTGGAAGTGGGCAACGACGAAGTAGGTGTCACTGACCTGGAAGTCCAGAGGCGGGCTGGCCACCAGCACCCCAGTAAGGCCGCCGAGGAGGAACGTCACCAGGAACCCCAGCGAGAACATCATCGGCGTCTCGAAGGTGATCTGGCCCCGCCACATGGTGCCGATCCAGTTGAAGAACTTCAGCCCGGTCGGGATCGCGATGAGGAAGGTGAGGAAGCTGAAGAACGGCAGCAGGACGAAGCCGGTGACGAACATGTGGTGCGCCCACACCGCCATCGACAGAGCCATGATGGCGAATGTCGCCAGCACCATGCCCTTGTACCCGAACAGCGGCTTGCGGCTGAAGACCGGGACGACCTCGCTGATGATGCCGAAGAACGGCAGCGCGACGATGTACACCTCGGGGTGGCCGAAGAACCAGAACAGGTGCTGGTACAGCAGCGGGCCCCCGGTGTCCGGGTGGTACACCTGCGATCCCAGCTGACGGTCGGAGAGCAGCGCCAACAGGGCCGCGGCCAGGATCGGGAACACGAACAGGACGAGGACGCTGGTGACGAGGATGTTCCAGGTGAACAGCGGCATCCGGAACATCGTCATGCCGGGCGCGCGCAGCGTCAGGATCGTGGTCAGCATGTTCACGGCGCCGAGGATCGTGCCCAGACCTGAGACGGCGAAGCCTACGATCCAGAGGTTGCCGCCGACCCCGGGTGAGTGGGTGGCGGTGCTCAGCGGCGGGTAGGAGAACCAGCCGAAGTCGGCCGCACCGTCCGGAGTGAAAAACCCGCTCACGACCGTGAGGCCGCCGAGCAGGTACAGCCAGTACGCGAACGAGTTCAGCCGCGGGAACGCCACGTCCGGCGCCCCGATCTGCAGCGGCACGATGTAGTTGGCGAACGCGAACACGACCGGGGTGGCGAACAGCAGCAGCATGACACCGCCGTGCATGGTGAACAGCTGGTTGTACTGCTCGGGCGACAGGAAGTGCAGCCCCGGCTGGGCCAGCTCGGCCCGCATGATCAGGGCCATGACGCCGCCGGCCAGGAAGAAGCCGAAGGAGGTGACCAGGTACAACAACCCGATCTGCTTGGCGTCCGTCGTCCGCAGCAGCCGCGCCAGGGCCGAGCCGCGGATGGACCGCCGCACCGGGTACGGCCGGGCCACGATCGGCTGCGGCACCGGCTGCCTCTGCTTCTCCAGCGTCATACGCGCTTCTCCAGCGTCACACGCTCCCCGTGATCGACAACCGTGCGGCGTCGATGAGACCGCGCGGCCGGGGCACTCCTCCCCCGCTGCTCACTCGGGTCTCCTGGCATCCGAGCACACATGATCGATGTGCGGTTCCGGATTCGACGGTTCGGTGCCCGAATGTCCCCCTGACGGGCGTCGTCAACCCCGCCCGACCCGGTTCAGCGGTCCAGCTGCAGGCGCCGCCAGGCGTGCAACGTCAGCAGGCCGAACCCCACGGGCACGGTCGCCGCGAGGAGCAGCTGGGCCACCGAGACGGTGCCGGGCAGCATCGCCCACAGGGCCGGAGCGGCGAACGGGAACCAGCCACGAGGTGACCCACCCGCGACCAGACGGCCGGCTCCGGGGGTCGGCCGTTGAGGAGCACGGTACCGGCGTCGGGGCGCAGCATCCCGAGCAGCAGCCGCATGAGGGTCGTCTTGCCCGCTCCGTTGAGGCCGACCAGCGCGTGGATCTCCCCGGCGCGACCTCGAGGTCAATGCCGAAGACCCCGGCCCCACCCCCGAAGTCCCTGGTCAGGCCGCGAGCCTGGATCCGCGCGCCACTCATCGTCGGCCCCTTCCGGAGGATCCACCCTCCAATGTGGTCAGTGCCTGCTCGACCACCTCGGCCAGCGACCGGTCCTCGTGCTGGGACCACTCGAGCAGGGCGGCGGTGATCCCGGCCAGCACGGCGGCCGCGGCGACCCGGGCCGCCGTGGGATCGGCTCCGTCGGCCACCAGTTGGTCGACGAGGATCTGTTCGGTGGTGTGGCGATCTGGGCCACCGTGGTCTCGTCGTATCCCTGCCGCTCGAAGAGGTCCAGGGCGCAGGCCAGCAGCCGGGCCCGGGTGCGGGCCCGCCGCCCGGACGGGTCCGCGTCGGTCGCCATGGCCCCAAATGTTGGTGACTAACATTTACTCAGGCAAGTCAAGGCTCACCCTTGCCACGAGCTAAACAACTGTTTAGGCTGGCGGTGTGAGCGTCGGCCCCGCGAGCCCGGGCGGCGAGGAGAGCACCAGAGAGCGCATCCGCAACGCCGCCATCGCCCGATTCGGCCGCGACGGCTTCGGCGTCGGGCTGCGCACCATCGCGGCCGATGCCGGGGTCACCGCCGGCTTGGTGGTGCAGCGGTTCGGGTCCAAGGACGGGCTCCGCCGGGCCTGCGACGAGTACGCCCTGCAGGTCCTACGCGAGGAGAANACCAAGGCGGTNCTCGACNGGTCNCCATCCACGNTGTGGATGCAGATGGCTCNNATCGACGANTACGCNCCGATNGCGCGNTACCTNCTGCGCTGCCTGCAGGAGGGNGGNGCCACGGCCACNGCGCTGATCAACGACGTCATCGCCGACGCCGAGCAGTACCTGGCCGCCGGCGAGGCGGCCGGAGTCNTCCGNCCCAGCCGGGATCCCNCCGCCCGGGCNCGCCTGCTTGCCTACCAGTCCATGGGNNCCCTGCTGCTGTGGTTCAGCCTGCACGGCAGCACCGCCACCGACGACGACCAGTTCCGGATCCTGTTCCGCCGCTACGNCGAGNAGNTCANCNCGCCCGCGCTCGAACTCCTCGCCCAGGGCCTGCTCGTCAATCGATCGATGCTCGACGAGTTCCTCCTGTACGTGCCCGACCCGCCCGGCGATCCCGGCGCGGCCGACCCGCACTGATTCACCGGGCCGACGGCCCGGCCCCGCCTCCATCACCTCGGCGTACGGATCACCACCGCGGCGTACGGACCACCGCGACGTACGACCGATCCATCCCCACCGCGCGTCCGCCCACCCACAGCCGGCTCGCGCATCCGCTTCTCATCGAAGTATGGACAACCATGTCATCTGTCATCGACATCGAACGGCTCGTCAAAACGTTCGGCCGCCTGAAGGCGCTCGACGGCCTCGACCTGACGGTCCGCGCCGGCGAGGTGCACGGCTTCCTCGGCCCGAACGGCGCCGGCAAGACCACGACCATTCGTATCCTGCTCGGCCTGCTGCGCGCCGACGGCGGCCGGGCCCGGCTGCTCGGCGGCGACCCCTGGGTCGACGCGGTGGCGCTGCACCGGCGTCTGGCCTACGTTCCCGGCGACGTCACCCTGTGGCCCAACCTGACCGGCGGCGAGGCGATCGACCTGCTCGGCCGGCTGCGCGGCGGGCTGGACCCCCGTCGCCGGGCCGAGTTGATCGAGCGGTTCGACCTCGACCCGAGCAAGAAAGGCCGGACGTACTCCAAGGGCAACCGGCAGAAGGTCGCGCTCGTCGCGGCGCTGGCGTCCCCGGTGGAGCTTCTGCTGCTGGACGAACCGACCGCCGGGCTGGACCCCTTGATGGAGGTTGTGTTCCAGGACTGCATCGCGGCGGCGAAGGCGTCCGGCGTGACGGTGCTGCTGTCGAGCCACATCCTGGCCCAGGTGGAGAAGCTCTGCGACCGGATCAGCATCGTCCGTCGGGGCCGGGTGGTGCAGACGGGCACGCTGGCCGAACTGCGCCACTTGACTCGGACCACTGTGGAGGCGGAGACCGTACGGCCGGTCACCGGTCTGGCCGAGCTGCCCGGGGTGCATGACCTGACCGTCACCGGTCAGCAGGTGCGCTTCGCCGTCGACGCCGAGCATCTGGACGCCGCGATCAGGGCGCTGAGCGCCTTCGGCCTGGCCGGCCTGGTCTGCCAGCCACCGACGCTGGAGGAGATCATGCTGCGGCACTACGACGCGGGCGGCACGGACACAGGATACAAGCAGGCCAATGTAGGAGCGTCGCGATGACCGCGGCCATCGTGAGCGCTCCCGCCGCGGCGACCGCGAGCGGTTCCCTCGCCGGCACGGGAACGCTCGTACGCTTCAACCTGCGCCGCGACCGGATCGCCCTGCCCGCCTGGCTGCTGGGCATCGCCGGTTTCATGCTGGCGGGTCCGTACCTCTACGCCAACCTCTACCCCACCGCCCAGGACCGGGCGAACCAGGCCGCGGTCGTCGCAGGCAACCCGGCCATGAAGGCGCTCACCGGCCCGGGCTACGGGATCGAGGACTACACGTACGGCGCCATGCTCGCCAACGAGTACCTCGCGTTCGTGCTGATCCTCGTGGCCCTGATGACGACGTTCACCGTGGTCCGGCACACCCGGACCGAGGAGGAGACCGGACGGTTCGAGCTGGTGCGGGCGAGCGCGGTCGGCCGGTATGCCCATCTCGCCGCGGCGCTGCTCACGGCCGCCCGGCCAGCCTCGTTCTCGGCGTGATCGTGGCCGTGGGCCTGGGCACGGCCGGCGTCGAGAGCGTCGACTGGCCGGGCTCGCTGCTGTTCGGAGCCACGTTCACGGTGACCGGCCTGGTCTTCGCCGGGGTGGCCGCGGTCACGGCCCAGGTCTCCGCGTTCGGACGAGCGGCCACGGGTCTGGCCGGAGCCGTCATCGGCATCGCCTACACGGTGCGCGCGCTCGGCGACGTCGCCGACAACGGGCTGTCGTGGCTGTCGCCGCTCGGGTGGATGCAGCAAACCCGCGTCTACGTCGACGACCGCTGGTGGCCGCTTCTGCTCGGTGTCGCGGTGGCGGCCGGCCTGGTGACCCTCGCCTTCACGCTGGTCGATCGCCGCGACGTCGGGGCCGGGCTGAGGGCGCCGCGGCGCGGGGCCGACAGCGGCTCGGCCCGGCTCGGCACCGCCAGCGGCTTCGCCTGGCGGCTGCACCGCGCGAGCGTGTTCGGGTGGTCGGTCACGATATTCCTGCTGGCGGCGAGCTACGGCTCCGTGGCCGACGTCATCGGTTCGTACGCGGACAACGAGTCGCTGCGGCAGATGATGGAGTCCATCGGGGGAGCGACCTTCGTCGAGTCGTTCCTGTCGTTCATCTGCGCGATCATCGCCCTCGCCGCGACCATCTTCTCCATCGCCGCCGTCCGGCGGGCGCGCAGCGAGGAGACCGGGGGCCGGGCGGAGCCGGTGCTCGCCACCGGGCTGTCCCGTACGCGCTGGCTGGCCAGTCACGTGGCGGTCGCCCTGATCGGTGGTCTCCTGCTGCTGGCGCTCGGCGGACTCGGGCTGGGCCTGACCTCGGCCGCCACCACCGGCGAGTCGCGTTGGATCACCGACCTCCTGGGGGCCCAACTGGCCTACGCACCGGCTCTCTGGGCGACCACGGCCGTGGCGGTCGCCGCCTTCGGCCTGTGGCCGCGGGCGACCGGGCTCGCCTGGGCGGTGCTGGTGTGGTCGCTGGTGGCCATGTACCTGGGCGCGCTCCTCCAGCTGCCCCAGTGGCTGCTCAACCTCTCGGCGTACCAGCACATCCCGCGTCTGCCGGTGGCCGACCTCGCGGTGACGCCGCTGATCCTGCTCACCCTGATCGCGGCCGCCCTGGTCGCGGCCGGGATCGCCGGGTTCCGGCGCCGCGACCTCGACCTCGCGTGAGCCACCGTCGGTGGGGGCGCACCGGTGCGGACCACGGGGCGCGCCCCCACCGACCTGGTCCAATTGCCGGACGCCTCAGTCGGCACAGTCGTCACCAGGTTCGGCGATGCCGCGACGTGCCCCGTCCACGTGCGGTAGACAGAGACTGGAAGTAGGCCGACAACCGGCCCAGGGCTTCCGGCCCGGAGGCGATCGGCTGTCCCTTGTGGACGCAGCTCGAAATGCGAACCGCCCGAGGCTCTGGCGGTTCCGCTGATCGCCCGGCCGAGGCCGGTGAATCGTACGCCGCGAGACGATCCTCGCCCGACCACATGCCCGGGAGGAGCCATGCCACGCGGTCCACGCCGAGTCGAGGCCTCACGCAGTGCCGCGGCTTCCCGCAGTTCGTCCGCTCGTAAGGCGTCACCGGCCAGCGCCCGCCTCGGTCGGCGCATGACCAGTGCGCAGACCAGCCAACGGCGACGCACGAGCACTGCCCAGGCCGCCCAACAAAACGCGGCCAATGCCCAGGCCACGCAGCGCGGACGCAGGGGATTGTCCGCCAGTCGTACGGCCTCGACCCGCGGCCCGGTCCCCCGGACCCGCCAGCAGCTCTACCAGGAGGCCAAGGCCCGCAACATCAAGGGGCGCTCGACCATGACCAAGGCGGAACTCGCCCGCGCCCTCGGCCTCTGACGCCGCGCCGCTCGTGACGCCGCGCCGCTCGCGACGCCTGTTGCTCGTGCTGTCAAGGGCCATGTGAAAGTCCCCGCTGGTGGTCACCAAATGTCCCCACCTTTGGCCGTGTCAGGTCATGATCGACTCCTTGTGGTTCGGGTGCGGGCCTCCCACATGCGGAAGGATTCGCCTTCGGTGACCACGACGGTGGCGTGGTGCAGGAGTCGGTCGAGCAGGCTGGTGGCGGTGACGTGTTCGGGCAGGAACCGTCCCCACTGTTCGAAGGGCCAGTGGGAGGCGACG
>Ga0065720_1019199_pt1 | contig 32997 bp, 16 predicted proteins | sample Thericmetagenome_FD_59107 | JGI IMG/M metagenome (GOLD analysis project Ga0065720, IMG submission 59107) | Thermophilic microbial communities from the Joint Bioenergy Institute, California, USA of rice/straw/compost enrichment - eDNA_2 v2... | ecosystem: Engineered > Solid waste > Grass >... | reverse complement strand
GCAGGCTTCCCAAGCGGTCCCCCACCTTAGTACTAACTGCGCCTTAAGCCGCTTAACTTCGGAGTTCGAATGGGATCCGGTGCGTTTGGCTTAGTATGGCCGATAGCGATATTCCTGGGTATTAGGTTCCTTATATATCTTAACACATATGTGAATGCCCACTTTTGATGTCAAATTTAGTACAGAAATTTCCATTCCATATTTAACTTAATTCAAGATAAACACTTTTAATACTCTAATTCAATACATTACAAACAAAGATGTTATTACAAATGAGTTCAAGGGATATTTTTAACTTCATTGACCTTCAGTGATGATAGAAGCACCAATTTGACTAACTCTTTGGAAGAGCTGCTGAACCTCTGGATCTTTCAAATTGCCTAACAAATTAACGATATGCACAAAGATATACTTTTTAAGGCCTTTAGTACATCTTCTTCCTCTACATGGAATTGGTTGTTGACTAGATCGTTTACACGATTTTCGAAAATATGAGCCACTTCAATAGGAGAATTCTACAAATTAGATATATAAAAGAAGCAATTTACAACGTGCTTGCTGACCTCCTTGGAAAGCTTGGCTTCATTCTCGGCCACTTTTAGCTGATATTTGAGGATCTCTTTCAGATCTTCCTTTGTAACATTCTTAGAAGGTTTAAGAGAGGCCCTAAATATGAGAAAATATGAGAGATAAATACTTGAGTTTTTGGGCATTTGTGTATTGAATCATGAAAATTTCTTGGTTATTTTGTTCGACATAGTAATTACTGCTCCTTTCCCAAAGGGCTTCGTCAATGTTTAGCTTTGCAAGAACATTTTTCTTGCTTTGATTGACTACTTCCTCGAACTCTTTGCTAAATTCTCTCCATAGTTCAATATACTTTGGGATACTATCTAAGTGGGCCCTTCTTTCTTTACGAGACTTCTCTATAAGCTTTGTGTATTCAGGCACAGCTTGCTTGAAGTAAATATCAGAAACGGCAGAAATTGTCCTAATGCTTAGATAATCTCCTTCCTTTTGGATAAATAGATCCTGGACAAGACTTTCAGACTTTTCTGTACTTTGGCTCTTTGTTTCTTCCTTTTGGGTTGGTTTATTTGAAGTACTTGTTTGTTAATAATGTTTTTAAATGGTACCTTGAACGATAAGCATTCATTAGGAGTTGCTGAAGTTGTGTAGGGAATGCTTCCACATCTTTATCCTTTGCATGTTCTGAGAATATCAGCAATCAATCAGATCAACAATACCTTCAAGAGCGGCCATAATATCTTCCTCTTCAAAGCCAAATTCTTGGTAGATCTTGTCATTGACTCTGTTTTGCATAATAGGAGCATAATCATCAAAAGTGCTCTACAATATCAGTACTATTGGATAAAAATTTACGAAAAGCTTCTTCACATCTTTGATATTGCTGGTCTCTTCCTCAGCTATTTTGAGAGATATTCTTATGATATTCTTCAATTCATCAAGAGTTAATTTCTTGGCTGTCTTAGACAGGTATCTATCTGTAAATTTGCTGTTAACAAAAACTTACGCCAATCTTTGAGGAATGCTAGCTCGCATCATGAACACTTCCTGATTATTCTCAGCCATGTAATGATCATGTGTGTTCTCCCAAAGGTCCAAGGAAATATTCAATCCTTCTAAAGTTTTTACTTCAGCGTCACTCAACATCTTTTCAAATTCTTGATAATATTTCTTTGTTGCATCAATATATTGTTGTATATCATCAAACTTAGCCCTTCTTTCTTTTGGAATAAAATTATATCAAGACATTATTACCTTCTCTATACCTCTTAATCAATTTGCTAAAGTGAGGAAGAGCCATCTTGCAAATAGCAGTTGTTATATCATTCAAACTTTTGACCGAAATAAATTCCCCTTCATGGACAATCTTCACTCCTTGGAGAATATTGAGTTCTTCAAGCTTTGAGAGCTCACTGCTTATATCAGTTACACTCCCTAGTCTGGGTATTTTGAGAGAACTATCAAATTTTGGTTACTTGGATGGGGAAACCTCATATAGTTGCATGACTGTTTTGCTTAATTGAACCAAATGGTCTCTTAATTCTGGGTTCTCTCTATGCTCTATTCAGTTAGTTAGTTTCACATATATAAACTTCTAATAGCAGCGATGATATCCTCCTCTTCCAAACCATATTGCTGGAATATCTTATCCAGAACCAGATTTTGAATGATTGGGATCATATGTTCAGGTGCTTTCTATAATGGTACTCAGTTCCTGTAAAATCAAGAGTTACAACAACAACAACTTTGAGAGTTGATATTTGCTGAATTTGTTCTTCCAGTTCCTTGATAATATCTGGAATAACCTTCTTTAAGTCTTCAACAGATACCTCTTTTCCTGAGGTCAGAGAAAATCTATCGTTTATATAGGCCGCTCGTCTTTAGAGTACTTTATCGCAGGATGTAATTGCGTTAGAACTTTATATATTTCTTGAACCTCAGGATTCTCAAAGTCAATCTTGAAGGAAGACAAGTCTGACTCCTTAAGTCCTATTTCCTTGATGATCTCATTTTGTGCCTTTTTGTAAGTCTCAGCAAACTCCTTAACATATTCTTCCCAGCGGATTGCATAATCTTTTACATCAAAATTTTGTTTTCTCCTCTCTAAAGGTCACGCTTTCTATAGCTAACTTACGTTCCCTGTCCCTTTGGTTAAGCGCTATGAAGTCCTCAACGATAAGCTCAATCCCAACCTTGATAATCTCTCCCATTAATTTACAATTTAATGTTCCTCCAGTAACCAGCTCCTTAAGCTCTGCAATTTTTTGAGCCTTTTCATCCTCCTTAAGCACATGAAGAGGTTTGCACTTTGTCTCCCATTGTTTCCCAGGCTAAAGCTAAAAATCTAAATTCTTAAGGATATACTTCTTCAATGTGCCCAAGCTGGAATAATCTAAAGAAATCATGCCTAGAAAATCATATTATACCCTGAGCTGTGAGTGGCCAAGATAAAGCCTTGCAGGCCAGTTGGATTCATAATGTCTAATATGCTTTCCATTGTTTTTAACTTTGTCCTAATTAAACCTGAATTTACAAAAGATATTTTGATAAGATATGAAACTAGTTACTAGTTCCTAGCATACTCAGATAAAAGGAGATCTACATTCTTCAAAAGGAGACTTGTGTTGTGGCAAAAAGGAAATATAGCTGCGATTGTTGGAAGCATAAATATTTATTTATTCATAAAGATTCTCATCATGATTTCATCAACTTTAGAGGCGAGGACTTGAACTTCAGGATCAGATAAATATTCTAAAATAATTAACAACTTGTAAAAATATTGGTTACTCATGGAGGAGTTCATGATATCTTCTTCTTCAACTTGATGTTCTTCGAATAATATGTCAAAGATTCTATTTTGGTAAACAGGAACTATATCATCTTGTTCCTTCTAATTCATTTAAGCAACAATCAAGTATAATAATACCACAAGTTGGCTCAATTCCTTAATAATATGAGCCTCACTTTCCAGAAGATTAGCTTGTGAAGTTAGGATTGCCTTAATTTGGTCAATAGAAAGGTCTTTAATTGAAGGCAGAGAGTTTCTATAGGTGAGGCAAAGACACGCTAAACTTACAAAACAACTTGGCCTAACTTAGTTTGAGCTTGCATGTACTCTTGATTTCCTTGAGATTTATAGAAATTGTTGCTCTTTTCCCAGAGTTCTTCAGTGATATCAAACTTGGCTAAGACTTCCTTCTCGACCTTCTTCCAGAGATTGTCTTGGTCTGTGGAATTCTGATAGTATAGCTCAACTAATTTCTGCAAATTAGCTTTATCAGTGGCTCTTCTTTCTATAAAAATAATTTTAAGAGCCTAGAGTTTTACGTTGTCTGTAATCGAGTTGGAACTTATTGATCTGAGGGATCATGAGCTTAGCTATTTCCTCACAGACATTTGTAATAGCCTCAATGGAAAGTTGGCCTTGTTTATCCTTAGTTGACTTGATGTTCATGGCCACGGACTTCTTGATCTGGTCATCAATTCTATATGTAAGAACAAAATTAGAAGGTCAGTTACACAGGCTTTAGTGTTGACTGCAAATTCTCGAAGGCCTTGGCAGCTCTAAAAATTAGCTCTTGGATCTTTGGGTCTTTTTGATGTGCTAAAAGTTTATAAATCGACATTCTGTATTACTCTGGAGGGCTTCGACTATGTCTTCCTCTTCAATGTCGAACTTTTGGTTTAAGAGGTCGTACATATATATTGACATGAGGTTAGTACACTCTTGGGGATTAGACTATTCAATAATCAGGAAAATATGTCAGACCAATCTACTGTGAGTTGGATAAGCTCTCTAAACTCGGCATATCTATCCTCATAGATGTAGGCCTGCTGCTTCAAAACTTGCTGAAATTCTTCTGAAGTGAGTTCACGCTGGGGCCTGCTATTACTAAAATGCAACAAAATAATCACTTTAAGTTTTTCATCATTCTAGTTGCTAGCAAATATAGCTCAGTATTGTTTTGAGATAGGTGATAGTCCATGCTCATACTCCACACTTGGGGGTCGATGTCTAATTGCTCGAACATGAAAGTCTGAGCCTTTTTGATCTCCTCAGCATTAGTTTTTTTATAATCTTCCCAGGCCTTAACATACTTCTTCTTATCATTAAAATAAGCCCTTCTCACTAGTAATTATCTTGCAAATGGTTTCTCATAATGTACATGCCCTAAACTGGAGAATTTCCTTGGAAAACTCCAGTCCATAGATGCGATTCATCACTTCAAGGATCTGTATCATCGTTCTTTCTTTGAGATAGACACCTTCATAGTCTACGTTGATTCTCTCAAGAAGTCTGATTTTCTGTTCTTCGGTGAGCTGCCCCTCCTAGGACATCAAGGTCATATTCTCAATGATACTACTTGATCTTTACTTAAAACCAAATATAATCTACATAATTATTGTTCAAAGATAAGGGGTACCCTGTAGCAACAGCTGCAGTCACTCCAGCTCCTATCAGAATTTTTTTGCCGTACTTTTGAAGAAATTCCATGTTAGAAGGAATTATTTTACTTTCTAAATATGATAATTCAAACACGCCAAATTAATTCAGGGACCGGACTTCTTCAACATTTCTGATCAAAATCAGTTGAATTTCAGTCTGGCTACAACTGCATTTCAGTCAAGCCTAAAGTAGCTAACTAATTTTCTAGCTAATCGAAGGAGAGTCCTTGAATAAGCAGTCCATGTGGACTGAATACAAAGAAAGATAAGACGAAAAATACAATTACATGAATTTGACCAAGGCCTCTTCGATTTCTTTAAGCAATTGCTTTACTTCAGAATCTTCGATGTATTCTTTCATTAAATTTACTTAGCTAATTAACTTACCCTGTAAAACCAAAGTTATGTCCTCTTCTTCTAATCCATGCTCTTTGTATATGCGGTCATATACTCTAGCTTGTAGGACCAAATATACATCTTCGGGTGATCTCTATTCATTTTTACTTAAAACAATAAGCTGTTACAATTATTTTCTCAATTTCAGGGATGTGCTTTCCTTCTTCCTCAAGGGCTGTTCTTTGAGTTCTCAAAATTGCCTTATATTCTTCCAAAGTGGGCTTCTTATTGATAGGAAGAGCAGACCTATTATTAGCAACATCATGAAAAAATATACTTTAAAGCTTTGGATAAGGCGATAGACACTTGCAAGTATTGCTGACTGCCAATTGAAGTATAATAATTATGACTAGACTCCCATTCTGATTCACTGACATGGTGCTCTTTTAGAATGCCCTTGCGAGTCTTGCTCACCAAGTTCTCATATTCTTCCTCAAATTGATACCAAAGCTCAATGTAGTTTTGTATATTATCAAAGTTATCTCTTCTATCTCGTAATTTCAGGGTTTAACAAATATTCTCATACCTTTTCTGTCTTCTTGGACTAACTTGACATAATTCTTCGTGATCAATTTAGCAACTTCCTGATTTATATGGGCCATGGTTGTGAATGGCAAGTATGCCTCTCCTGTTTGTTGCTCCAATTTGGACAAGAACTTCTTTTCCATATCCTCTTTGACACTGCAAATAAGTTTGATTCCTTCAAAATTGTTACGCTTCTTCGAAATTTATGACCAATTGATTGCTAGCCTTTTGTAATTGAGGGACAAGTTCCTGGATTTCTGGGTCCTTTGCGTAGACTATTATTAAGGATTTCTATTGAAATTATACTGTCATATGCGGCAAGCCAATCTTCTTCCTCAACGCCATACTTTTTATGAATCAGGTCCCAGGCTCTGACCTCTACAAAGCTCCTCGCTTCCTCATGGTTTTTCTGATAAATCAATTAAATCATTAATTTTTTACTGAATCTTGGATAATTTTAGCAAGATCTAAATCTTCTCCATTATAGAGTCTGATTCTATATTTAAAGGTGTCATAGAATTCTTCTCTAGAAATTTTCTTTGAAGGAAGAGAAGCTCTTTTAGGATTAATTATGAATATTAAAGTCTACTTAAGTCTTTTAGTTAAGTTAGCTTGTAGAGTGTAGATTTGGTGATTTCCTTTACTTAGATAGAATTCTTTGCTCTCAGTCCATAAGTTGTTATCAATTTCCAAGACACTCAGGACATCCTTTTTGGCCTTATCGAAGATTGCCTGGAGGCCTTTGTTGTAAGCTTGAGACTCTTCTATGTATTTCTTAACATCATCAAAATATTCTCTTCTATCTGAAAGAATTATTTTGAGAAAAGGAAAAATAAAAAGGTATTTGACAAAGACTATCTATTACTTTTTCTATAGGTTCTGATGAGCTTCTCAAATTCGGGCTCGACTAATGATATAATGACGTTAGTCACTCTCACAATGGTGTCAGCACTCAAATAGTGTCCGTTCATCTCGACTTGAGTTCCTGAAATCAACAGTAATAATTTCTTGTTATGATCGGGACTATTGGGAGTTTCAGACTCAGAAGTATGCTTTTTATTTGCTTTCCAAATGAAATAAACACTAATTTTAAGAATGCTTTTAGATCTATGTACCCGGTGGCAAAAGCTGTCAATCCTGCAGCTAAAGCTATTTTCTTACTGTTTTTCTGCAAAGAGTTCATCATTTTAGATGAATTTTGATATGTTTAATTCTCTCAAATAAATCTTGACTAAAAAGTGTATTTCATCTAAACCTATTTCAGTCTCGACACAGAACAGTCCCGAAAAATTCGAAAATTGTCCAATTGCAGGAGGAATTTCCTACCTTGACCAATGGGCTAAGCGAAGAGGTCGGGTTTTTGCTCAATAAGAAATTAGTCTAATATACAGAAACATGGCATATTTTACGAAATGCACAAATTCAAATATTAAAACTCATCGAGAACTAAGGAGTTGCTTTTATGATCGTTTCCTGGAGCTGATGGAACATTTCTTGTATTTCTTTATCTTTCTCAAATTCTATAAGCTTAAGACAAGGCAATTTAAATTTCCAACCAGTTATTGCAGGAAGAATGTCTTCTTCCTCAACTCCATATTTCATGAAAATTATATCATTGACTCGGCTTTGGATTACCCCACCCACATCATCTTGGTTATTCTGATTTGCTTTAATAAGCCTAAAAAAGAGCTTACCAAATAATCTGTTATTTGATTCACATTACGTCCTTCACTTTCATAGGCATGGATTTGAGCTTTCAAGATCCCTTTGAAGTCCTTCTTAGAGAGCTTCAAGGTTGGCGGTATCGAAGACCTATAATGATTATTGACAGGATATTTCTCTGTACTTTAGTCTTTGGGGAATTGTTGCGTGCATCATATATAATTGATAATTATTCTCTACTACATAATGGGCATTGGTATTCTCCCAGAGGGTATTATCTATGTTCAGTTTCTTGAGAATTGTCTTTCTTGTATTATCAATTAATTGCTCAACGTCTTCTATATTTTGCTGCCATAAGGCAATGTATTTTTTCAAATTATCAAAACAGGCCCTTTTTCCTATCACTTGAAACTCTGAATAAAGACTATTACTCTCCCTGGCTTGTTTTATCAATTCTGCATAATCTATTGAGGCAACTTCGACAATGGCATCTACAATTTGTAGGATCGTGTTTATGCTCAGAAAATCCCCCTCCTTTTCCACTACAATTCTGGCAATTATATTATCTTTCCTTAGTCTATTCAAGGCTTCTTTTTCTTTATCATTCCTGTCAAATTTTAAAACAAGGTAAACTATAGAAACTTTGCTTCTTTCCGAGGAAATAAACTGTTCATGATATATTGGTATTCGTACAGCCTTTTGAAGATCTCTATGTCTTTATCATGTTCTAAAACTCATTTCAACCTACAGCCTAAATTTACCTATTAAATATCCGAGTATGTCTTCTTCCTCAACTCCGTATTTTTTATTCACAAGATCGATAACTCTGCCTTCCAGAATAGCAATTTGTTCCTCTTGAGTTTTCTAAAATGGTTATACACTCACAGATAAATCCTCACATTTAGATTAGTCAATTCCTTGAGCACATTCGCTTCTTCTTGTAATAGGGATATTTGGAATTTTATGATTTTATTGAAATCTTCTGGGGACAATTCCTTTGTCCTAGGAATTGCGGTCCTTTCATATTGAAATTATTACTACTGAAGTACCTGAATTTTTCAGCTAAGGCTTTATATAGTAGGTCTAGTTGTTTATGATCTTTCGGTTGGTATCTTTTATTTGTCTCTTCCCAGAGATTTATGTCTACATCCAAAATTTTTAAAAGATCCCTCTCTGCTCTGTCTATTAGTTCATCCAACTCCTTTGTATATAGATTCCAGCTATCTGTATATTTTGTGATGTCATTTATCAGTGCCCTCCGAACTAGGATTTAGCTAAGAAATTTGAAATATACTCTCTCGATGTTTAAAGGTAAGCTTTATGAATTCTGGAAATGCTATCTTTATAGCAGAGACTCTGATTTTTAAAAATGTGATGAATGTCAAATGATTTCCTTCTTTATGAACTTTTATGCTCTTGATAATGTCAGTTTTTTCTTGGTCCGTTAAAGAAGGTTTGAATTCGTCTGTGATTTCAAATCTTTCTTCATTTTCCTCCTAAAACCATGTTTATTGGGAGAGAAAATAGTTAGATACGAGATTTCTTGCATAATTTGAAAAAAGACTGAGGAATTTAGTGAAGAAAAATTCCAGACTTACCCATTGCCGTATATTATAGAGGCTAATCCTCGACCTTTTTCGCTCTTTTTCCTTGTTGGACTGTTATCCATATATCTAGAAAGGACGTAGTTCCTAGTACTAAAATTTATTTCGATTAGCCCAATTTTTAAAGTACCTAGAAGGAAACAAAATAAGATGGCAGATAGCTTCTATTAGTTAAAGCAGATCCTCATTCTCTCTCTCAGTTTGATATTAAAGATATATTCTAAACTTCGAGTAATATGACCTCAGACCATGACACTTTCTTGATTTGTCGATGGAATAGAATTCTTGCAATAGAATTTACTTGGACTCAAGCCCAAAAAAAATTTTCAATAAAAATTGCAAAATAAATAATTTTTGATATATATGAATTTCTCTGGCAATATCCAACTTCGTACCAAAACAATATCATCAAGCGCAGAGAAGAGCATAGATTTCGTTATTTTCCTCTAAAATTACTAAAATGCGCCAGAAGAGACATGAGCTTTTCACAAGATCTAAAGCTCAGGTATTACAACTATTAAAGTGGGCTCTCTTGTTAGACACGGGACATCTTCAAATAGAGTTCCACCTTATTTAATTCCTGGTTAGACAGTAAAGGTCATTTTGGTTATATGTAGGCTGTTTGACCAATTTTAGTGAAGAAGTAGAAATAATTAACTTTTTAGAAAGAGAAGAAATGCGCATGATTGATTTTTGTCAAATGCAGCAAATTTTGGTTTATTTTCTCAGAAAATTCTAGGTGTAACACAATTGCTCGAAGTTCGCACACAATAAATAAAAAAATCTTTAACTATTTTTTCCTTCAGCTAAGCCATAGATAGGTTATTTCACTAGGTGAAACAGAGAATTACGAGACTAAATCATAGTTTATCTATTATAACCTCGAGAGGAATTCTATCATTATGCGTGTCTTCCCATGCACTAAATGCTATGAATCAAACTTAGAACTAATCGCAGCACAATAAGGATGAGAATTGCATACCAATATGTGCTTCTTAGGGGGTTATGAAATAAACTTGCAAGCAGTTTTTGCCCATGAATATTGAAAGAGTATCAAATAATACTATAAATGAGAATGCTTCTCCTATGCCATTTTATGAGGTATCATGATGCTACGCCTATGGGTATAGAGCATTTCATTGCTGAAATGACTTTACTATGTAATTAGAGTCAAAAACTATGTTGGAGAAGTGTTCTCTAATAGAAAGAATTATCTTCTTCCATAAGAAAAAATTTCGTCATACACTCAAAGCCTTATGATAGATTTTCAATTTTGGACAATAAGGAATGGTCTGATACTCAAATTTACAAGCACAAGATCTTCTAGTTTAAAACAGTTCTTCTAGAATGAATAAATTTATTCGAGAAACTTTAGTCTTCTAGAAAAAAAACCAATTTTATTTTGATAAATCTTAGTAAACTCGGATTGGATATAGGGTTATTTCCTACCAAACCTCTAATAACTTCGAATCCAACCTTGACCGGTCTTGTAAGGTTTAGTTTAGTGGATCTTCCTATCTGAAGTCTTTTTAAATTCGATTCTTTTAGGATACCTTTTTCACTATGAAATGAATAAATTCCTTTAATATTGACATCAAAACCAATATAAAAGGGAAAAGAAAGTGATAATAATAATTAATCTATTGTTAATAAATAACATGTCTCAAAGGTTACCCTTATTCATCTTTTTCATACTTCTCTCAGTCACTTCGGCTTTTACAATTCTCCCATCCCTTCCTATAAACACCGATCGATGCAACTGTTCAAACGCTGAGAAGTATGCCAAAATTGCTTTACAGGAAAGACATCATGTAAATACGTTATTGAAAGATGTCCTTCCTCGTGCAAGTGATCATATGAATAAAGTCCAAGATCTTATTGACCAAACTTGCTCTCCACTTGTTGGAGATGTGCTCCTTCAAATCGAAGGAAAGAATCAACTATCGTCCGGTGCTCAAAAGGCTTACAGACTCATGAGAGAAGTTGAACACTTCCCTAAGGGCGAAACTGAAGCTGAACAATTTGTTTACCAACATCTATTGCAAACCACACGAAGCCTTGTCCAGCTCACAACTGAAGACAATAGCAATCAGGCTTGTGAATTGGCAAACTCTAATATGAAAACTTATAATAACTTTGTTCAGCTAGTGAAAAATAATAGAGTTAATTTGAATAACAGAATCAAAACCCTTAAGAAGCTGCTAGAAAAATGCGCTGTTTTCCTTCAATATGACAGATATGCCAGATCTAGCATCCTCGATGAGTTAGAAGATGTATTGAGCACCGACAGTTCTTTCTCAACAACCATCAGATCAAGACTCGGAAGACTCGACGAAGACGAAGAGGAAGAAGCTAGAATTGCTGCAATGGAAGCTTTGATGAGCGCTACTATTGAAAATGGTCAACTTGTCATCAAAGTTAAGACTAAGGCTGAAATTGCCGGCAGCCTGGGCACCCAAACGAGCACAGATGCCGCTAAAAATTACAGAGCTGAAGTCGAGAGTTGTGCTGAAATCAAGGTTGACTTGTCCAAGATTGCAGCCAATATTGAAGCCCTTAAACAAGCCCTCCCCTCAGCTAGTGAACCTGCCATTGTGGAAAAGAGAATTGAAGCTGAAACCAAAGCCTCTCTTGCCTTGGCACTCTTATACACGGCCAGTTTACAAAAGGTTACTCTTGCTCAATTAGTTCTTCAGGTCACAATCAAAATTGAAATTGTGACTACTATTATTGTTACCCTGAAGAAAAAGGTTGAAGAGCAAACTGCCACAGTTGAAGATCTTGTAGAGCTTTATGAAAAGGAAAAAGAGCTAGCTGCACTCACTGAAATTAGATTGCAATATGAAATTGACATCAAAGTCCAAATTGAGATTCTCATTCAAGCTCAAATCGAACTAATTGAAGCTCTCAAGGAAAAGCAACAGCTTCCTCCTACTAACATTGTCACCGAAGAAACTCCTATTGAAAAACAAATTGAAAACGAAGAAAAGAAACTTGAAGATCTCAAGGTTATTCTGATAAACCAGCAGACAACCATAGAGGTCATCAAGATCACCATCAACACCTTGATTGAAGAAATTAAGGAAACCAAGGAAACTTTGGAAACCCAAGGAGTGACTCCCGGTGAGAGTGAAAAGAAGGATGAAGCAAAAGAAATTATCGAAACCATTGTAAGCATCCCACCAGCCACTACTCCTATCACAACGGTAGAGACTGTTGAAACCATCAAGCAAAGAATCGAGATCCACATTTATATTATTACTGTGATTGAGACCCAGATCGAGACATATATCAAGAAAGTTCAAGAAGCTCAGCAAGTTCTTCAACAGAATCCTAATGACCCTGTGGCTCAAGAAGCTGTTGAAAAGAATAATGAAGTTGTCCAAACTCTTCAAGAGAAGAAGGAACTCGAGGTCAAGATTGCCATTATCATCAAGATCATCTATGAAATTCAAGTCAAGATTGAACAGATCAAAAAAGAGATTGAGGAACTCAAGGAGATTGTCGATATTGTGAATATTCCTAAAGACATTCCTGTTACTCCTCAAGTTGAAGAAACTCTCAAAGAAATCTATGAAGAAGAAGGAAAGCTAACTACCCTGATCGATATGAAGTATGAACTCGAGATTAAGATTTACATTATCATCAAAAAGATAATTGAAATCGAGAAAGTCCTAATTGAAAAAATCCAAGACACTTCCAGTGTCAACCCTAACACCCAAGTTCAACAGGACATTGCTACTGAGCAACAAAACATTCAGGACTATCAGGAGGAGCTCAGTACTCAAGTTAACATTATTCAGCAAACACAACAAAATTTAAATGTTGAATTAGTTATCGTTATCAAGATTACTATTATCATTGATGTCCCTCCTATTGTTATCATTCAAAATGAGCAAAGGCCCATCCTAGAAGCTGAAATCATCAAGACCATCCAAGAAGAACAGAAACAACAAACCCAAACCCAAGTCGAAATTGATATCTTGACTCAAATTGAGAATCCTGTTCAAATTGACTACGAAACTTATATTGAGGAGATTAAACGTCAAGAAGAAACCAATGTCGATATCATCTATGAAATCATCAAGGAAAATAAGGAAGAAGTTGTTGAAACTCAAGTCAAAACTGAAACTACCAAACCCACTGACTTACAGACTGAATATGAGAAAACCATTGTTATTATTTCTGATATCAAGGTCAAGATCGAGATTAAGATTATTCTCATTGAAGAAATTAAAAGAAAGATTGAGGAAGAAACCAACCCCATCACCAAAGAAGTCCTTGAGAAGCAGCTCGAACAAACCGAAAAGGAAGTTGAAGAGCTTACAGAACAATACAACAACCAAAAGGAAATTGCCATTGCCATCAAGGTTATCATCATTATCCAAACCAAGATTGATACCCAAATCCAGATCATTAAGGACATTCAAACCAGACTTGACGAAATTGAAGAACAAGAAAAGTCCCAAGGAGACATCAATATTGTCACTCAACCGAATCCTGAGAAGGCTGAAGTCATCAAGGAGCTCTACGAAGCCCAAATTATCCTTGTCACCCTCATTGAAATCAGACTGGAAATCGAAGTCAGAATTACTACTGCAGTTAAGAGTGACTACGAAAATACCATCGATAAGGTTATTCCTACTCCTTCCAATCCCAATCCTACTCCGACTGTCAGTATTGATGAAATTATTGACAAGAAGATCACTTACGAAGAGCATGTTAAAAACTTGATCTACTTGGAAACTATCATCAAGATCCAGATCCAAATCATCACTGAGATCAAGAAGAAGCTTGATATCTCTGAAGGAACCACCACCATCACTGACCCTCCTAAAAATGAGGAGATTGTCAAGCAAATCAACACACAAGTTGAAGAGGAAGTCAAGACTCATGATGAAATTGACAATGGTAACATTGATGTAACCAAGGAAATTCTTGAAAAAGTTGAACCCGAAGGAAATGTCACACCTACCCCTGAATCAATTCAGATCAAATATGATTCTATCATTACCATTATCATCAACATCAAGATCGAAATCCAAGAGCATATCATCAATATCGGCAAGATTCAGGAACAAATTGACAATGAAACTGATCAGACTAAGATTGAGGAATTGAAGGAAGAATTGGTCAAAGAAACCATTAAAGTTGAAGAACTTCAAGATGAACTTGAGGATCAAACTAAACAAGCTGAATCCCTTAAGGTCCTCTTTGATATTGAGGAAAAGATCAGAATCCAAATCATTATTATCATCATTATTAAGGAAAAGCTTAACATTCCTGTTCCTCCTGAGGAGAAACCTACTGATATGACCATTCCTGAAGAAGTTGTCACTAAAATTCCTGAGACTCCTACTAAGGAAGATCTCCTCAAGGCTGAAGAAGAATTGGCTACCCTCATCAAAGTTAAGATTGATTGTGAGATCAAAATCATTATCATCCTGAAGGAACTTTATGAGGAGAAAGTCAAAGAAGCTGCTGAGATTAAGAAGCAAATTGACAATCCCACTACCCCAATTGATGAGAAGATTGTTCTTCAAGAACAATATGAGGAGTTGGTTGAAGAAGCTGCTGAAACTAAGACTGAGTACGAAAATATTACCAAGCACATCACAGTGATTCAAACCCAATTCGAAATCATAATATGCATCATCATCAAGATTCAGAAGGAAATCGCTATTGAAAAGGGAGAAGAAGTCGTCACTGTCTACCCTCCTCATGAGGAAGAAAAAGTTGTCAAAGTTGTCGACGAAAAGAAGGAAGAAGCTGTCACTGAAGTTACCACTGTTGTCACTGAAGACATTAAGACTGCTGTTGATAATGGAATCAGCAAGGATGTTCCTCCTACCACTTCTACCACTGTCCAAGACAAGATTGACACCATCATCAAGGTTATCGTTGATCTCAAGATCCAATTTGAAGTCATTGTTATCAAGATCATTGACCTCGAGAAGCAGCTCGAAACTGCCACTCCTGAAGAAAAGGAGACTATCACCAAGCAAATTGAGGAGGAAACCACTAAGGCCAATGAGATTCAAGAGGATATTGATTACAATGAACAGCTTGCTGAAGACCATACCAAGCTCAAGGACATCTGCATTGAGATTGAAATTTTGATCCAAATCATCACTAGAATCAAGGAGATCCTCGAAAAGGTTGAAGCTGGCCAACCCATCACTAAGGAGGATGTTGTCGGTCTTCCCATTACTGAGACTTCCACAGCCCCTGAAATCAAGGAGATCCTTTACACGCTCGAACTGAAACTCATTATCTTGATTAAGATTCAGATTGAGATCCAAATTACTATTACTATCACTCTTAAGAAGAAGGTTGAAGAAATCAAGGAGGAAATCGTCCAGATCCAACCTACTCCTAGCCCTACTCCTGACCCAGTCGTGAAAGAAAAGCAAGATGAAATCATCAGAATTGAAAATGAAATCAAGGATCAAATAAAGATTATTGTCATCATTCAGGTCGATATCGATGTCAAGATGATCGAGATCATAGAACTTAAGAAAGAAATCACTGAGACTCCTATTGAGGAAGAAGAAATTGTGACCATGATTAACGAAGAAATTGAAACTAAGTTGGAAGAAGAGAAAAAGACTCAAGAAGAAAAACCTAAGCCTAATATTGATGAAGCAGTTAAGACTGAAGTTGAGCAAAAGGCCCCTGAACACACCACTGAAGAACTTCAAAAGGAATACGAACAACAAATCACTATTATCATCAATATTAGAATTATTATTGAGGAAAAAACCATCTTAATTTCTGAACTTGAAAAGAAACTCGAAGAGGCTGAGCCCGAAGACAAGCCTGCTATTCAAGAGGAGATTACCAAGACTCAACAGGAAGTCGAACAACTACAAGAAGAATACGAGAAGGAGAAGGAAATTGCAGTTATTATCAAGATCATCATCGATATCCAGACCAAGATTGACGAACAAATCAAGGTCATCGAAAAGATTAAGGAAGAGAACACCCCTGTTGGACAAGAAGAGCCAGTCTTGACTACTCTTCCTCCTGAGGTCCAGGAGCAAATCCTTGACGAAGAAAAGAAACTCGTCATTTTGATCAACATTAAGATCCACTACGAAACTGAATTGGTCATTGTCATTCAGGAAAGACTTGAACAAGAAAAAGAAAAGGTCCCCCCTACTACCCCTGGACAAGAACCCACTCCAGTTCCTCAAGAAGTCCAAGAAAAGATCACTGAGCTTGAGCTGAAGGAACAAATCCAAATCATTGAGGTTGTGATCATTAAGGTCGAGTGTGATATTCACATCCAGATAATCAAGGATCTCCAAGAAATTATCAAAGAAGTACCAACAACTCCTATTGAGGATGAGATCGAGGAAAAGACTGAGGAAGAAATTGTCCAAATCAGCATCCCTGACTACCAGGACATCATTGATGATGATATTAAGGAAAAGATCGAGGAAGATGCTCCTGAAACCACAGATGTCAACATTAGATATGAGGAACAGATTAAGATCCTTGTTGAAATTAAGATCATCATTGAAAACAAGATTGTCGTCATTACTCAATTGGAAGAGAAGCTCGAAGAGGCCAAGCCTGAAGACAAGCCTGCCATTCAGGAGGAAATCACTAAGACTCAACAAGAAATTGAAGACCTCAAGGAGCAATATGAACTCGAGAAAGAAATTGCTACTATCATCAAGATCTTGATTGACATTGATATAAAGATCAAAACTCAAACTGAGATCATTACTCAACTTGAAGAACAAGTTAAGGAACTCGAAGAGATCGTTTCTACTTCTCCTCAAGTTCCTCCTGAGACTACTACTCAAATCAAGGAAATCAAGGAACAAATTATTGAGGAAGAAAAGAAACTTATTGTTCTCATTGAAGTCAAATACGATTACGAAATCCAAATCATAGTCATCATTAAGGAAATTATTGAGAAAGCTGAAGAGGTTGTTACTTCTCCCACTCCCACTCCTACTCCTACCCCTGAAACTCCAGTCAAGACTGTTGAGGAACTCAAAGAAGAACTCCACACTCAAATCAAGGTTATCATCATTATCAGCATCCAAATCGACAATGAAATCAAGAAGACCATCGAGATCATCAAGGAACTCGAACCTGAATCTCCTGTCACTGTTGAAGTCATTGAAAAAGAAGTTGAGGAAATGAAGGAAGAAATTGTCGAGACTGTCAATATTGATTACACTGAAGAGGTTGATAACGATGTGATTGAAGAGGTCACTAAGGAAATTGAGGCCACCACCCCTGAAACTAGATACGAGGAACACATTAAGACTTGTGCTGAAATTATCATCCTCATTGAGACAAAGATTATTGTCATTGCTGAACTCGAAAAGGAACTCGAGGAAGCCAAGCCTGAAGATAAACCCGCCATCCAAGAGGAAATCACTAAGACTCAACAAGAAGTCGAGGACCTCAAGGAAGACCTCGAAACTGAGAAGGAAATCTCTGCTATTATCAAGATTATCATTGACCTTGATATTAAGATCAAGGAGCAAATTGAAATCATCAATGAAAAGAAAGAAGAAGTCAAGGAACTCGAAGAAATTGTTGCAACTTCCCCTGAAGTTCCTCCTGAGATTCCTATTAAGATCATCGAAATCAAGGAAGAAATCATCAAGCTAGAACAAGATGTTACTGTCTTGATCAAGATTAAGTATGACCTTGAGATCAAGATCATTATCATCATCAAGGAGAAGATTGAGGAAATTGAAACTAGACCTCCTGTTGTTCCTGTTCCCAACCAATCTGAACCTGAACCTATTGTCACTGTTGAGAATCTCCAAGAAGAAATCAATGAGATTATCAAGATCATTACTGTCATCCACATTGATATCGACGTCCACATTGGAACAATTGTTGACATCAAGAAGGAACTCGACCAGCCCACTACTCCTCAGGAAGTTGAAGAAATTGTCACTGTGGCTGTTGAGGAAGAAAAGGAAAACATCCCCATTGATAACACTGAAGATGTTAACAATGATATCAAGACAGAAATAGAAGAAAAGATTGAGGAAACCGATGTCAAACAGACCTATGACAACCAAATCCAAATTTGCATTGACATTTATATCATCATCGAAACCAAGATAATCTCAATTGCTAAGCTTGAGGAAAAACTCGAGCAAGCTAAGCCTGAAGATAAGCCAGCCATTGAGGAGGAAATTACTAAGACTCAACAAGAAGTCGAAGAGCTTAAAGAAATCCTTGAAGAAGAAAAGGAGTTGGCCGATAACTACAATGCAATTGTTGAAATTGACAATAAGATCAAAATTATTATTGAAATCATTATTAAGCTCAAGGAACAACTTCAGGAACTCGAAGAAGAGGTTACCATCTCTCCTACTCCTGAAATCATCACTCCTCAGATCGAAGAAATCAAGGAGCAAATTAAAGAACAAGAAACTCAAGTCACCATCCTTGAAAAGATCAAATACGAAATCTACATTGAAATCTACATTATCATTAAGGAGAAGATCGAAAAGGCCCAAGAAGTTCCTGAAGAACCTGTCCAAATTCCTACTCCTGAAATCCCCACTAAAACTCTTGAGGAACTCCAAGAGGAAATTACTAACATCATCAACATCATCTCAGTTATCAAGATTGACATCACTATTATCATTGAAGACATCGTCAAGATCACTAACGAGATCAAGACACCTGATCAACCTGAGGTGAGTGTTGAGGAAACTACCGAGAAAATTGATGAACAGGTCAAAGAAGAGAAGGAAGAAGTTGTTAGCCAAAGTCATGACACTACTGAGACTACCATCCAAGACAAGATTGAGAATGAAGTTCCTACTGTCGATATCAATGAAAGATATGACTTCTACATTGAAACTTGTGTTGAAATCAAGATCGTCATTGAAACCAAGCTGATTGAACTTGCCGAACTTGAGGAGAAAATTAAAGATGCTACCCCTGAAGAAGTCCCTGTTATTCAAAAGGAAATTGATGAGATCAAGGAAGAAATTAGTGATCTCCAGAAGGAGTACAATGCTGAGAAGGAAATTGCTATTATCATCAAGATCATTATTGAAATTGTTACCAAGATCACCGAACTTGAGAAACAAATCAAGGAGATCGAAGAGACAGTTGGCGTTGAGTCCCCAGTTCCTGAAACTCCTGAACAACCAGTCAAGACTTATGAGAACTACCCACCTGAAGTCAAGGAGCAAATCAAGGATATCTTGATTCAAATCTCCATCTTGATCCAAATTAGAATCGACTATGAAATTGAGCTTGCTCAAAAGATTGAAGATGCCAAGGATGTCTTGATTACCGAGTTCCCATCCCCAGTCAAGGAACCTTCCACCGAACCTGGTGATGTCAAAGAAGGAGTCAAAGAAGACATTAATGACAGTGTTAAGAGAGAAGATGTTACTCAAAGAATTGAAGATCTTATCGAACAATATCAAAACCAAATCAAGATTATTGTCATCGTTACTATTGATTTCGAAATCATCATCAAACAAATCGTCGAGTTGGAGAACCAAATCAATCCCACTCAGCCTACTGATCCTAAGACCGTTGAGGAAGAAATCTTAACCCAAGTTTCTGTAGAAAAGGAGAAGGTCAATGAAGATGTTGATGATGATGTTGACGGAGATGTCCAAACTGCTGTTGAAACTAAAGTGAATGAAACCCCTGAAGACGATACCCAAACCAAGTATGAACAACAAATTGACATCATTGCTGATCTTGAAATGAAGATCCAAATCACAATCATCTTGATCCAAAATCTTGAAGAGAAGCTCGAGGATGCCACCACTCCTGAGGAAAAGGCCATTATACAAGAACAAATCGATGAGGCTAAAGATGAACTCGAAGATCTCAACGAGCAACTCGAAACAGAAACCAAGATCGCAACTGATCTCTACATTATCATCATTATCAAGATTGAGATTGAGAAGCAAAAGGAAGTCATCAAGCAAATTGAAGAGAAGTTGCCTCCTGTCACTGAGGAACCTGTCCAAACCACTCCTGAAATCATCGAAATCAAAGAAGAGCTCAAGGAAGCCCAAACCGAACTGGCCACCTTGATCCAGATCCAATACGAAATTGAGCTCAAGATTATCATCGCCATCAAGGAACAATACGAGAAACTTGTTGAAGAGATCAAGAACACTGAGGACCCAGTCGTCAAGGCTCCCTTGATTGAGCAAGCCTCCGAAATCAAGGAGAAGTACGAAGATGAACTTAAGATCATCTGCATCATTAAGATCATTATCGAAATCCAGATTGACGACATCATCAAGATCAGCAAGGAAATCACTCCCACTGAAGTTCCTACTCCTGAACAAATCACTGAAGTCATTGAAACTAAAGCTGATGAGCAAAAAGAAACCTATAAACAAGAGAGTGAAGAAAAGGTTCAAGAGTCTGTTGAGCAAAAGATCGAAGAAAACACTGTCAAGCAAGGTGCCCAGGATGTCCAGACTACTTACCAAGAACAACTCACTATCATTGTTAACATCAAGATCGAAATTGAAACCAAGATCGTCCAGATTTCTCAACTTGAGCAAGAAGCTAAGCAAGATCCTGTTGTCCAAACTCAAATTGATAACCTCAAAGAAGAAGTTAAAGACCTTCAAGAAAGATACGAAATCGAGAAGCAAATCATCCTCATCATCAAGATCATCATTGATACTCAAGTTAAGATCGAGGAACAGAAGGAAATCATCTCCGAAATCAAGGAAACCTACAACATTCCCGAAGAACCAGTCACTACTCCAATCCAGAACTATCCTCCTGAGTTGACTGAGACCGAAATCAAGCTTATCGCCTTGACTGAGCTCGAAATTAAGTGCTACATTGACTTGATCATCATCCTCCAGAAGAAGGTCGAGTATCTTGAAACCGTAGTGGATGAAATCGAGGATGAGATTGCAACCATTGAAACTAAACCCCATGTCGACCAAGAAAAACTTGAAGAACTCAAGGACAATTTGCAATTCAACCTTGACCTTATTGTCAAGATTAAGACTCAAATTCAGATCTACATTCAAATAACTATTATCTTGAAGAAGAAAGAGGAACCCATCAAGGAAGAAGTCATCATTAACAATCCTCAAACCCCTCCTACTACCATTGATAACGAGATCGAAGTCATCAAGACTCAAGAAGAAAAGACTCCTGAAGATGAGGAAATCGTCACCATGGTCCAAGAGGACATTAACAAGGAAATCATCAACCAATCCAAAGATCAAACTACCATTGAGGTACAAGAGAACTACGACTATATCGTTAAGATCATTATTGACCTCAAGATCGAACTAGAGACCATCCTTGTTAAGATTTCCCTCTATGAAGAACAAAAGGAAAATACTCAAGATCCTCAAGAACAAGAAGAGCTCCAGACCAAGATTGAGGAGGCTACCAAGGAAGCCATCAAGATCCAAGAAGAAATCGACATCAAGACTGACCTCGCTATCTTGATCAAGATTATTGTCATCATTCAAGGAAAGATTGAGATTGAGGAAAAGAAGATTGAGGACTTGAAGGAGATCATTGAAACCTCTGAAGACCCTGTTACTATTGTTCAAACCCAAGAACAGCTTGTTGAAGAACAGATTAATCTCATTGGTTTGATCAATATCAAGATTGACATCGAGACCCAGATCACTGTTGTCATTAGAGAGATTATCGAGAAGAACCAAGAGGAGATTACTACAATTCAAAATAATCCTACTCCAACTCCTGAAGAAGAAACCAGAATAGAGGAACTCAAGAACGAAATCATTAAGCTCAACGTTGACCTCATAGTCATAATCAGAATTATTGTTATTAGCAAGATCGAAATCATTGAGATAAAGGAAGAAGTCTACGACACCCAAGTTATTATTAATCCTAATCCTCCAGTTCCCACTCAGGAAGACGAAGACCCAGTTACTGTTTACATCGAAGACAAGATCGACATTGTAATCAATGAACAAACTGAAGACAAGGAGGAGATCAGAGAGATAACTGAAAAGGAGATTGAAGAGAAAGTTACTGAAACCATCACCACAACTTCTCCTGAAACTAAGACTACCACTACCACCCTTGAGGAGGACTACAAGAGCCACATTGATATCATTGTGATTATCAAGATCGAAATCGATAACCACATTAAAATCATCAAGGAACTTGAAGACAAACTTGAGACTGTTATTCCAGGAACTCCTGAAGAAGAAGAAATCAAGCAACAAATAGAGGAAGAAACCAAGACTGTCACCACTCTTCAAGAAACCTACGACGCTGAAGTCAAGATTGTCATCTGCATTAACATCATCATCAACATTACCAAGAAGATTGAAGAAATCACTACCAAGCTCGAAGAACTCACCGAAGAAGTTCCAGTCACAGTTGAGAATCCCACTCCTGAACAAGTTGAAGTCCTTAAGGAAATCTATGAGTTGAAGACCCAAATCATTATCCTCCTCGAACTCAGAATCGACATTGAAGTTAAGCTACTTGATGCTATTGAAAAGGCTGAGGAGTCTACTGAAGAAGCTATCAAGGTTGTTAGCCCTGTTGATCCTACAACTGGTGAGCAACCTGAGATTACCAAGACCCTCACTGAAAGCACTACTGAGCTCCCAGATAAATTTGATACCATAATCCAAATCATCATTATCATCAGAATTAAGATCGACACCATTACCAAGGAAATTGAGATTATTAAGGAGAAGGTTGACGAGACTGTTTTAATTCCCATTGAAGAAAAGGCTGAAGAAGAAATTAAGGAATTGAACCTTGATGATGAAACCCCAGTCAAGGAGGGTGTCAATCAAGATATCAATGTCGCTATTGATATTAAGATTGATTCTCAAATTACTATTATCATTAAGAAGGAAGTCGAAGAAGAGATCATCACCGAAATTGAAGAGAAGAAAGAGACTGGTATTGTCACTGTTCCCACTCCTGAAGAAGTGGAAAAGCCTGCTGCTGTTGATATTAAGGAGAGATATGATGCTGAAGTTGACATTTTGCAGAAGATTACTATTATTATTAACATTATCATTGAGAAGATCGAAATCATTAAGGAACAAATTATCAATGCTCCTGATGAGGAAACCAAGACCCAACTTGAAAAGGAGTTGGAAGAAAAGGAGAAGGAACTTGAAGTTGTCAAAACTGAAGAAACTGCCCAGAAGGAAATCGTTGACACTATTAAAGAAATCTACGAAATTATCGTTAAGATTGAACAGCAAGAGTCAACTCTCGAAGAAGTCAACGAGGATATTAAAGAGTTGTTCCCTGAAAGTAATCCAGATACTGAAATCACTCCTGACAATATCCCCACTCCTACTACTCCTGAGCAAACCATTATCATCAAGAAGAAGCACGAAGTTGAACTTCAGATCCTCATTTTCATCAAGCTCAGACTCAAGCTTGAAATCAAGATCCAGGAAGAATTGCAGAAGATCTACGACCAACACGTTGAAACTGCCGTTGAAATCAAGAAAGAAATTGAAAAGTTGGATGAAGTTCCACCCGAACTTGAGCAAAAGTACCAGGATGAGATCACCAAGGCCATTGACACCAAGATCAAGATTGACTGGCAGATTCAAATTATCATCATCATTAAGGTCATCATTGAAGAAAAGACAATATTCGTTGATAAACTCAAGGAAACTCTTGATACTGCTACCACTCCAACTCCTCACCCTGAAACTCCAGTTGAGCAACCTGCTGAAGAACCTAGTCAAGAAGAACCAGTCCAGACACCAATTGAAGAAGAGCCAGTTCAAATGCCTCCAGTTGAAGAAACTCCTGTTGAAGAGACCCCTGTTCAAGAATCCAATGAACCAGAACCAACCGAACAGGAATTCCCTCCCACTTTGTCCAACGATGCCGGAGTTGAAACTGATGTTACTATTCAAATCACTATTAACTACGAGCATCATTATAACGAGTACAAGGAGACTGAAAAAGAATATGAAGAAGTGGTCAAGACCATTGATGAACTCAATGCTGCTGCCCAGGATCCTGCTGCTCCTCCTCAAGTCCACTACCAACTTGATACTGAAAAAGTTATTCGCGATGAACTTGAACAAAAGATGGAAGTTGAAAAGGAAGTCATGGAGTTCATTAAAATTAGATATGACATCCAAATTCAAATCGAACTCCTCGTTAAGGTCTACATCGAGCAAATCTTCCCCGCTGGAACCGAGGAACAAACTGCTACTCTTCCTCCTCTCACAAGTTGTGACGCTGCTACTCTTGAAGAATATAAATCCACTTATCATGGATATGTCAAGTTCATCTTCTTGCTTAACCTCAAGTACAATATTGAAGCCAAGATCGCTGATGCTATCTACGAACTCTATGTCCATCAAGCCAATCTCATCAATGCTCTCATTTATAAGATCAATATTGTCGGACAAACTGAGGAGCTCATGACCCAATATCAACTTAAGAATGAGGAAGCTGCTGCCCTTGCTGAAGAGTACAACATATGGGTTGCCAGAGCTCAATATTACAGGGCCCAAGTTGACTCTGAAACCAGCAACTCCAATGCCCTTAAGGTCGAACTCGAAAGCTGTGGTGTTGATACCAATGCCATTGCTGCTGCTGCTGAAGGCGAACTCAGAGCTTCCATTGGTTACATTCTTCAGATCTTCGTCAGATATGACATTGAAATTACCAGCACTACCAACATTATCTACCAGGATGAAGAGGGACGAAGAATTGACGAACCCACAGATGATATGGAAGTCGTTAGCACTGATGTTACACAAACCACTTCCGCTACTGCTGAAGCCAGTCTTGGATTTCAGTCTCAAGTTATTGATCAGCCAAGTGCTGACTGCATCGATGCCTCAGTCCATACTCAAACTGGAACATTCAGCAGACTTTATTCTAAGATGACTTCTAGACCAGAATCTTGCTACATTGATGGTACTGAAACCATGTTCGTTCAATTCAAGCATGCCTTCGCTGAAATACCCAAGGTCGGTGTCACAATCAGTGGATTCACTATTAACGGACAGAGACTCTATGTCAATGTCATTGTTGATAGCATCCAACAAGACGGATTCTATGCCACGATTACCTGCGGCCCCGCTATTGACAGCCTCTATATCACTTGGATTGCCACGCTCCCTGAAAAATCTAAGATTTACGTCGCTTCTATCTCTATTGCTGCTGCTGAACTCGAAGCCACTGGCAGAACTAAGAAGATACTCAATTTCCCTGTCCAATTCTCTGATGCCAGTGCTATCATTAACTTTGCTGGTTGGGACGTAGAAGCTCCTGGAAGTGACCTGGCTGTATATGTCACTGATATTAAACCCGATTCAGTCGAAATCACCGCTAGTGGCAACTCCAATGTTAACTTTATCAAGGCAACCGTCCTCTTCTTCGAAAGACAGGGAACCACTCATGAAACAATCTTCTCACAGATCAATCCTTACAGCCAGACTAATGATCTCGCTTTCGATAAGGCTAATATTGGAGTTGATTACAGGGCTCCTCTTTTGATCTGGGCTGGTATTAGCAACTTCCAAGTTACCAAGGCTGCTGAATCTTACACTGTTAATCAGAATGTTGCTTTCGTGAACGGAGAAATCACCATCGATTATAGAAACGGATTAGTGACATCTGTAATTAGCACAGTCAGTTCTTATGTCTTCTATACTAACACTGAGAGAAGCTAAGCTACTATTATTTATAGTGTTGTTTATAAAATTTGTGTTCTTTTTAACAATGTCTTTAATTCTTTAGAGAATGATATGAATTACATAAGCAAATAATCCGTAATTTGATAAAAAAGCTTTTCTAAAAATCAATATCTCACCAGAATCACATCATCATTCCTCATTACTATCAAAGACTTATTACTAATTGCAACAATACTTCCTTCTATTATCTTCACGTCTATTTTCTTCCCCATATCATAGAACCTAACCTTAGGTAAATCTGACTCTTCAATAGCATAGATATTCCTTCTAGGCAAAAGACACAGATGTCGTACCGAAAAATCTATTTTCCTAGATTCTATCTTCTGTGTGAAGGAGTTCCCCTGCAACTTTATAATACAGAGCTGAAGTACAGAGGGAGAGATGGGGTCTTGGCTACTCTTTTGGGAAAGAATAATTGTATCATCCTGAAACTGAAAAGAAAAGAGGGTCGAAGTGTCCCCAATTTTTACTATTGACGGCTTGAAATCCTTCCTAATAGGAAGATCTAGCAGGTGTAATTCTCCTTTTTCAATCAGAATGGCTAACTTTTTGAGGTTCTTTGAATATCTGATACCAAGTATGTTTGAATTCATGTCAAGATCCCTAGTACTTCTTGTATAGATATTCATTATTTTCAATTTATTATTGATAAAGGAAAGAATCATCCCTGTGCTCTCAATGTATTGGAAGTTCTTTTGCTGTGGAATCGTAAGTATTTTCTTTAGTCCATTAGGTCTAACTTTGCAAATAAAAAGGTTTTTAGAATAATTTTCTATGAAAATAAGTCCTTCTTTCTGATTTGAATATTGAACTCTGACTGGAGCTGATTCTCCTAGGTCAAATTTGTAACAAGCTTTGAGATTTGCAGGATTTTGGACATATAATTGAAATCGCTTGATAGCAGACCTAGGGTCCTGCTTTGAATAGCAAACCAACTCTTTTTTCTTCCATTCCATTAGAAGATAACATTTAATGGCTAAAAGCCTCTTGGAAAACAGCTTTTGCTCAGTAAAAGAGTGATTCAATTGTTCCTGAAAAAAATTTCCCTTCAGTGACTCAAAATGATCTCTGCAAACTTGGCTGACCTTTTGGTAAATAGAATTTGCGATATTCAAATTATTTGTATCTTCTTTTTTTGAAAGATCCAAAATCTGATGATATGTGCTAATGAAGTCCTCAAGAGACTCTTCTAATATTTCTTTTGTGAAGGCATTTTGATATTCTGAGGTTAGTCTTAGTTTAAGGGCATCAATTTGATCCTGAAGATTTTGATACTGATCAAGAGCCTTTTGAATAACCTTTTTCATGATATCTGTGATTTCCTTGATAATTTCCTGGAAGATACCCTCAATTTTTGGGATGATATTTTTCAATGGAGGGAAGCTCTTTACAAGTTCATTGAGAAATTCAGGGCTTTTGAATTTATCTTCTTCTATACAGTGACTAATTAATGAACCTTTCTCAGCTTCAACAAACCTCTTACTGCAGTTTCTTGCTAAAGAAATATATTTCTGCATTTTTGAAATAAAATTTATCTCAACTTCTCGATTAGTATAAAAGATCTCTTACATATCCTTATTTTCAGGGTGATTAATTATCAAACTGGCATGCTCAAGGACGATATACCTTTGTTCATTCCATTTCCAGGACATCATCTTTTGATTAGTCTCTAATTTCACAAGTTTTCATATAATCCAACATATATAGACCAAGGAGCCTAAAATTATAGATTAAGGCTTTGTGATACCTTGTTACCCTGGCAATCAATGCTATCAGGTTTTGAAGAAATGTTTTATGACCTTTTTGTAGTTTTCTGATACAATAGGGAAAGAAATTTTTTTTCTGACCATAAGAGTTCTTCGAAAAAACGAATTCTATTAACACCGTATTGTTCAGATATTCTATAATGAATTTTAAAAAACGTAAAATACCATATGATCTCTTAGAGATGACTACTTCAAATGTTTATGTCAGGCCTATCACTTACAGGCTCATTCTAACTAATAAAGAAATGATAGGAATGAGGCCTTACTTCAAAATTAAATCAGAAAAAGATGTTGCAATAACCAAAAGTATTAAGCATCCTCGCACAGGAGAACCCATCTTCGAAGATGAGCTGAAAATTAAAGGTGAGGAAAGAGGAACCATTGAGCTTGAGCTAAGAGACAGATCAAGATATCCAGGGTCGGATCTTCTAGGAACAGCTAAGCTTAAGTACAGTACATTGGCTCCTAAAGGGTATAGGGCTAAGAAATGGATTCCATTATTGGGTTTGGGTTCTGTTAGGGTTGGAGAGATACAAGTTGCAATTACTGTTCCTCCTAAGATTGACAAATCCAAGACGTCAGAAAAGGAAGAAAAATTCTTAACAAATATGAAGGTTGTTGAAATTGAGCGTGAATTTGAAGAGGCCAACCCTCAAGAGAAAGAAAATATAGAAGTGGTTGAGGAGAATATAGAAGATGTTCAGGAAGCTGGTTTTGGAGGGATTGGCAATTTCTTTAATTCAATCCTAAGCAATATAAATGCTAACCTAAAGTCAGTTTTCAATTCATCGTCACCTGAGATCACTGAAACTCCTGGAAGTTCAAAGAAAGCTAATCAAGAGAGTTTAGCTGATAACCATGAAAGTAAAATTACAAATGTCAGAAAAGAATCTGTAAAAGATGAAAAATCTAGGCAAAAGATTGTTGTTGAGAAGAAATCTAAGCCTAACGATTCCAACAAAGAACTAAAAATAAATGAATCCGATATTCAAGAATATGAAGACTATGTTGTAATCAATTAGATGATAATAAATGCTTATGTTTATAACATTTGTGGTATATTCATATGTTAATATAGAAGATACAGTAGTATCTCATTATTTATTTCAACTTCTCAAGATCAGTCTCTAAGGAGCTTTAATTTTCTCTTTCAAAACATCAAAAATCTTCCCATGCTCGCTGAGTTAGAATTCGCTTAGCTTTTTCTTTATTCCAACTTTGAGATTTTTATCTAAGTCAATTCCAATGTAGGACTCATAAATATATCCTGTATTTTGCTAAGGTCATTTAGATCACATATTACCGTAATCTCTCATTCTGTCAAGATCAGGATTTGAATAGCTCAAAAGAATCTCACTGAACAAGAATTAAAAAAATAATAAAAATCGCTGAGTTCAAAAACTCAGGTCAAGCTATATCAGAGCAAAAGAATGAAGCCAGAAGTTGAAAATCTGAATAAATACGTCTCGCTCTTGAAGAATAGTCGAGAGCGTATTCTGTACAGTAGTTCCTCTTTCCCATCAAACAAAATTTTACAAATAAAAGACTTCCTCTCTGAAAGATTCTCCAACCACTTAGAGAATCTAACAAAAGAGTGCCTAAAGACTCAGGCAGCAATAAATGAGAAATTATTAGCCCAAGTCGAGAAGAGCTTTGATAACATGTTTAATGATCTAAATGTCATAAAGAAAAAATTCATTGACAAGGTTAACCAGATCTCCAAAGACAGGATTGCTGCACTTTTGGCCAAAGACCAAGAGCTCAAGCAACTATACAAAAGAATTTCGCAACATCTAACAGAGGAAGGGATAGATCATTTTTATCACGACTACACACATTTCGCTAGCATAATGGCCCAAGAATACGACTATGACAGGACTAAGGAAGAGCTAGAACGACTAGAGAATAAGATAAATTGGATTTCCACCAAAGTCACCACAAAACTGGAGGAAGAGGCTAACCACAAAGTAGCCGAGCTTCGCAAATTCAAAGAAATTTATTTCTTTACCCAGAAACCACACCATATTTATGGAGGTGAGACTCTAGAGACATGGAAAAATCATCCTTTGTTTTTATTCGTAGAGGCTCATCCCAATCCTCAGATGAATCATGTCCTTCAAATCACAGATCTCAAAGGGAAGAAGCTACAAATTAATGCAGATGTTATTGGGAATAATAAGAAAATAACTATGCTAAGCCAAAAGAGAGGGCTCATTGGCCTGCATGGATTTTCTCATTTCCTAGACGTTTATCGAATTTCTCCCAAGGAAACAAAACGCCTTGTTAGACTTCCCGATGTGTTTAACTTTGTCTGTGCAGATGAGCCCTCAGGCTTGCTCATAGGCTATTTTGATAATGAAATATTCCTTTATAACATCTACATGAGGAAAATAATTTCAAGTGAAAATATCCCTTATGAAATTATTGGAGTTGCTTACTCAAAAAGCCAAAGGACAGTTGCAGTATTGAGTAAGAAGACCACCTTGTTTCTGTACAAAATCGAAAAAGATAGATATGTTCGTGAGCGGGAAATAAAAATACAAAGAAAGAGCGAAATTGAACGAGTGGCTCATTTTAGTTTTGAAGATAATCTGATATTTGTATACGAGCACGAGAGAGTAAATTGGAGAAAAAGTATTTTCCACTTTATTGAGATCTTGCCAGATACAATCAAGCACACAGAAAGACTGAAAAATCTCTTCCAAAATACAATAAGAGGATTCGTGTTGCTTCCTCAGAAGAAGAGATTGATTTTCTCAGAATATGGAGAAAACTTTGGAGACTATTTCGAAGTGCTTATGTGCTATGAATGGGAGACAGACCGTCTCTATGACTATGGATCTGGAACTTCTCTATGTGGAAACCAGGATTTAGCTGTAATTAGAGAGAATAGAATGTACAAAGCATTAGTAAGAAACGTGAGGAATAGCCCTATAAAGTAGGTCTTATGTATAGTTTTTTAGCTGGTTATTCTTATGCTATCTGTATATAATCCTTGTCATTTATGGGGTCATTCTATTAATTAATCAATTAGAAATTGTCTTTCTAAGGCTTAAGAGACTGATTTATCATTCATAGCTTTCAATATCGAAAATAAATAAGAACTTATAATTAAGAGTCATTCATTACAAGAGGCATATCTACAACAAAGACTTTAGTAGAGGACTTGTCCTCTAATATTGTTTGTATAAAACAGATCAGATCTAACAAATTCAGCGTTATTTGAGCTACTGAAAATGGTTCTAAGCTCCTGAGATTCGAAGTCAACAGATTGGCTGAACTTGTGCTCATCAACATCACTCAAATGGAAGCTATTGATACCGATCCAAGTAGTAAGAGGCTCGACATATCTTTCATCAACAGGTTGAACATCTTCCAAGGTTCCCTGAGTAATTTCATCAAGGGTAGATCCGACGTAAATAGTGTCATGGGTGGTAGCTGTTTCTTCATAATGTAAGACATAGACGTCAACGAGAGAGACAGAAGCTGACCCAGCATCTTTATGGAAGTCAAGGTCATATCCTTCACTCTGAAGATTACTGATAGAGACTCCGAGTGATGGGATGTTTCCATCCTTGAATGACCAGCCGGCCAAAGCAACAGCAGCACCAGGGTTTTTAATACCAGTGGGTTGAGATTGATGAATGGTTTGAGCTCCAGCAGTGTTAATAGGATCCATAGCAGAGAAGGGGAAGGTATGTCTGAAGATATAGATACCAGATCTATGAGAGATGGTGGCCAGCCAGCTAATATCAAGGGACTTGATGTTGGAATTGCAGGTAACTTCGAAGGTAAAGCTTTCATGGCAGACAGAGATTAAGGTGACTTTAATATCATTGAATCCAGAGCCTACGATGTCGTAGCCGCTGATAGCAAGAGCGACGTTTGGAACTTCCTCGAATCGGGTGTTGAAGCCAACGGTGATGGTCTTGATGCCATTATCAGGGCAGGACTCAGAAGTCATGTGATAGGATCCAGATTGAGTATGGGCGGCAGCGCTCATGCAGATGATTGAGGGAGGGTTTTCAGAAACAGCAGAAATAATGCCAGAGTCATCAGCAACAGGGGGCTCGACTGGGGTAACAGCCTCAGTGGTGTCAGGTTCTTCTGTGGGGGTGACAGCGGATTGAGTTTCTTCGGTAACAGCAGGAGCTATAGGAGTTGAATCGTCGCATTTATCTGGAATATTGACATTAAGTTCAAGTGGCATATTAAAGGTAACCATAGCATTAACATCGAGATTAATATTTCCATTAATTTCGACCTTGTATCCTTCAGCAGCAAGTTGATTCTTGATCTCTTCAGCAAGAGCATGATCAGCTTCAGCATGAGCCTTGGTAATAGCAGTGTTGTGGACCTGATCAAGATACTGTTGATGGGCTTGGGCTGGGTCGGCAAGAGGATTATTAAGTTCAGCTTGAACCAAGGCAAAAATTTCAGAAGGAGTGTTAGGATCATTAAGGATATTGCTCATAGTGTTTGTGCACTCATTAACTGCAATTTCAACAGCCAAGAAGGCTATTGAGATGTATTCATTAAGTTCAGAAAGAGCTTGGAGAATAGCAGATCTTGTAACTAGAGTTTGAAGGAGTTGAGCCAATGTTTGAATGCGGTCAGCAGCTTCAGTATCTTTAGACTTGATGAGGAGAGCATCAACTGTAGGAGTGAGTTGATCATAGTAAGCCATAAGTTGCATGGAAGCTTGTTGGTAAGCGACAACTCTAACTTGGTTTTCATATTGGGTGAGTAGCATTTGAAGAATAGCCTTATCAGCCGCAACTTGACTAGCAAGAACACGTTTTGCGGATTCATCATTAGTTTTACAGTATTCCGTATGGGCAATATTGACATCTTGAGCATAGGATTCAACTTGGTCTTGGATATCAGCAACGATAGTCATGGTAGCTTCAATGTCAATCTTGATTTCAACTGGGGTTCCAACATAGGTATAGATATCAGTCTCTTGAGTTTCAACAGCGTGTTGGGCAACTTCAATATCGTGGTGAGCAGTTGCCTGAGTTTCTTCATCAACAACAGGAGAAACAACCCCTACTGATTCTTCCACTTGAGTTGTATCAAGTTCTTCAGCATTAATTGGTTCTTTTTCAGGAGCATCAATAGTCACAACAGTCACTTCCTCTTCTTCTTCCTCCTCTTCCTCAGTCTCAGGAACAGGCTCAACTTCAATCACTTCCTCTTCTTCTTCCTCCTCTTCCTCAGTCTCAAGAACAGGCTCAACAACAATCACTTCCTCTTCTTCTTCCTCTTCCTCAGTCTCAAGAACAGGCTCAACAACAATCACTTCCTCTTCTTCTTCTTCTTCTTCTTCTTCTTCTTCTTCTTCTTCTTCTTCTTCTTCTTCTTCTTCTTCTTCTTCTTCTTCTTCTTCTT
>Ga0065720_1019198_pt1 | contig 33033 bp, 28 predicted proteins | sample Thericmetagenome_FD_59107 | JGI IMG/M metagenome (GOLD analysis project Ga0065720, IMG submission 59107) | Thermophilic microbial communities from the Joint Bioenergy Institute, California, USA of rice/straw/compost enrichment - eDNA_2 v2... | ecosystem: Engineered > Solid waste > Grass >... | reverse complement strand
AGAACCACCGTCGTGATCGAGGCTTCACGGCTGGCGGTCATCGTCACCAGCAGCATCAACAGCAGCGACGGACCGAGCCCCAATGGCCGCAGCGTCAATCCGAAGATCACCGGCGCGCCCAGAATGGAAGGCAGGGCCCGCCAAGGAATCGTGCCGAGCCGGCTCGGAACCCGCCGCAGCGCCTGCGCGGCGATTGCGATCCCGAGCACGAGCAGCACGAATGACACCAGCATCGGAAAATAGCCCGGCCCCATCTGGGCGGCGGTCCCGAGCTTCAGGCCGGCTATCGCGGTGATGCCGAAATAGAGCGCGAGCGCGATGAACAGGAAACCGGCGCCGAGATTCTTGTGGTCTTCGAACATATGGACTCCTCCTGGCTTCACTTTCGACGGAAGGCTTACGCGGCCACCACCCGATTGCGCTGCGTCCCCAGCTTCTCGATCGAGACCTCCATCCGGTCTCCGGATTTGAGGAAGCGCGGCGGCTTCATCGCGCCGCCGATCCCTGCCGGGGTTCCCGTCGTGATTACGTCTCCCGGCATCAGGCGCATGAAACGTGAGATGTAAGACACCAGGAACGGGATCTTGAAGATCATGTCCGCGGTCGTCCCATCCTGCATGCGCTCGCCATTGACGTCGAGCGTCATCTTGAGCGCATGGATGTCGGCGATCTCGTCAGGCGTGACCAGATAGGGTCCGAGTGGACCGAAGGTGGGAGCGCTCTTGCCCTTCATCCACTGCCCGCCTCTTTCGAGCTGGAAGCCGCGCTCCGAAATGTCGTTGCAGACGCAATAGCCCGCGATAGCTGAAACGGCTTCCTCCTCGGAAATGTCGAAGACAGGTTTTCCAATGACGACCGCGATCTCGACCTCCCAATCCGTCTTTTCCGCGCCGCGCGGCAGGATGACGTCATCGTTCGGCCCGCAGACCGAGCTTGGAGCCTTGTTGAAGAGGATCGGCTCGGCCGGCGCCGCCAGATTGGCCTCGGCGGCGTGGTCGGCATAGTTCAAGCCCACCGCAATGAAATTGCCGACCGTTCCGAGGCAGGGCCCGATACGGCTGTCGCCGGGCAGGAGCGGCAGGTCCTCCAGCCTGACCTCGCGCAGCCTGTCCAGGTCCGCCCGGCCGAGCATGCGCCCGTCTATGTCCTCCACAAGTGAGGACAGGTCACGAAAGCCGCCTTCCTTGTCGAGCGCTGCCGGCTTCTCGGCGCCCGGCTCACCAACACGCAAAAGATACATGAGGTCCCTCCCCTGAAATTGGAATATTTGGCCGGGTGCCGCCTGGCGCATGTCTCCCGAAAGTGGTCCCCGGTTTCGGGGCAAAGACATGCGCAAGGTCAAGAAGCTAAAGCGTATGGAGCGAATCTGAAAGATCGCTACACGCTTTAGCCGGACTTCCTGAATACGGGCAGTGTCACACCTTCAGCCACTTCGCGGAAGTCGACAGTAACCCGGTCGCCGATCTTCACCTCATAAGGAGGACTTCCAACCACATTTGACATCATGACCGGACCTTCGTCGAGCTCGATCAACGCGACGACAAAAGGCGCCTCCTTCTCGAAGGCTGGCCCCGCGCCGCGCTCGACCACTGTTGCCGAATAGACGGCGCCACGCCCCGATGCCTCGATCCAGTCAAGCTCGCTGCTGAGGCAGTTCGGACATGCATAGGCCGGAAAATAGGTGTGATAGCTGCAGTTCCGGCATTTCTGGATCAGCAGCTTGCCGTTCCTGCAGCCCTCCCAGAAGGTCCTGGAGATGTTCGTCGGATGGGGAATGGGGCGGTCCATGGGTTAGTCCCTCCCTAGAATCATGACCGAATGGGTGGATGCGACTGCGCTGACATTGGTGACGAGGGCGAGCTGCGCATCCGGCACCTGACGCTCGCCGCAAGTCCCGCGCAATTGCCGCACGGCTTCGATAATGTGATGCATGCCGCCGGTCGAGCCGGGATGCGCGAAGGACAGCATGCCGCCGTGGGTGTTGGTCGGCAGTTCGCCGCCGAGTTCTATGCGGCCGCCTTCCACGAAGGCGCCGGCCTCGCCCTTTGCGCAGAATCCCAGCTCCTCATACTGGATCAGGGCCGTGATCGTGAAACTGTCATAGAGTTCGACGAAGTCGATATCGGCGGGCTTCACTCCCGCTTCTCCGAATGCCTGTTCGGCTGCGACGCTCTGCACGGTCTTGGTCAGGCTGAAACGGTTCTCGCCCAGCGGACGGCCATTTGCTCGGGCAAGATGTCCCATGAAATAGTAGGACTGCGCCTGCCCCAGCCCGAGGATCGGCACCGGAACCTGCTTGAGGTCGCGCGCGCGCTCCATCGACGTAACGATCATCGCGCCGCCGCCGTCCGAGATGAGGCTGCAGTCGAGGAGGTGAAGCGGCGAGGAAATCATCCGCGAATTCAGCACATCGTCGATGGTGATCGGCGTGCGCATCTGCGCGGCCGGATTCATGGAGGCATGCTTGCGGCAAGCGACCGCCACGGCTGCGAGCTGCTCCGGCTTGGTGCCGTATTCATGCATGTGCCGCGCTGCCAGAAGCGCGTAGACGCCCGGCACGGTGATGCCGAAGGGGATCTCGAATTCCAGCGAATGCGGTCCGTAGGCCGTATAGGCGGCAGGCCCGCCGCCGCGTCCCATGCTGCTCAGCAGATTGTCGCCGCCGACCAGAAGCACTGCCTTGCAGCGGCCGGACTGGATCGCCCATTGCGCAAGCTGCAGCCCGTGGCCCCACGATTGCCCTCCGGTACGCAAGGTATCGGTCAAAATCTTGCAGTGGATGCCCAGATGCTCGGAGATGACGATGTGGTGGCGGATATTGTCATCGAAGAACGCTCCGGAGGTGAGCAGACCATCGATCTCATTCTTGTCGATGCCGCAATCGGCGATCGCCGCCTGCGCTGCTCGCACGTGGAACTCGATTGAATCCATGCCGGGAACCCGGCCCACGGCTGTTTCGCCTACACCTGCAATCGCAACTGGCGTCACTTCTTCCTCCACCGTTCTGCCTTCAATCCTGCGGGATTGAGGCGGTTCATCTATAACAAATGTCCAAGATTGTAAGTCAATATGCAAATATGATTGTCAATCAATTTTTTCCTCGCTATACTCCGCGTTTCAGAACTGGCGTTACGTCGCTTTCGCTCGGATTCATGGGAGGCAACTGGATGTCGGAAGCGGATGCAGCTGCTGCGCAGGCGGTGGACGATCTTCTTCGCGCGATGGGAATTGACCGGTCTGACACCGGCGGCTCGATCGCCATCGAAGGTGCGGATCCCATCGTCCCCGGACGCCACCGGTTTGGAGCCGCTGCTGCGGCTGCCGCCGCCGCGCATGCTGCTGGCGCCGCCGCTATCTGGAAGTTGCGCACAGGCGAGGGCCAGGACATTAGGGTGAACATGCGCCGCGCTGTCGTTCCTGGACTTCGTTCGGTTTACCACCTGCGGCAAAGCGGCCATGTGCACCGTATCCCGCCCAAGGCGATCCATCCGCCTGTCGACTTCTACGAGACGAAGGACGGGCGCAGGATCTTCATTCTGAGATCGACAAATTACGTCGAGACGCTGCTGCAGACCCTCGATCTTCTGGACTGCGCCTTCGCCCCGTCCTCCATGGCCAGGGCCGTCGCCAAATGGAATGCCTTCGACCTCGAAGAGGCGATGGCGGAACGAAAACTCGTAGGCACGGTCTCGCGGACGCGCGCCGAATGGCTCGCCCATCCGCAGGGCCAATGGCTCAATGCGAGGCCCGTCATCGAAATCGAGAAGATCGGCGATAGCGCGCCGGAGCCCTTCCGCCCTTCCGGCCGGCCCCTGGACGGCGTGCGCGTGCTCGACGTGACCCATGTTCTCGCTGGACCCGTATCGACGCGCGTCCTTGCCGGCTATGGTGCGGACGTGCTTCACATCTCCAGTCCGAACCAGCAGGACCCCATCCGCGGAGCCATCGACACAGGGCTTGGGAAGCGTCAGGCCTATCTGGACCTCGACCGTTCCGACGACACGCTGCGCCTGAAGGAGCTTGCGGCGCAGGCCGATATTGTGGCCGACTCCTGGCGTCCGGGCGCACTGGCCCGGCGCGGCTTTTCGCTGCCGGAGCTTATCGCCGTGCGCCCTGGTCTGATCTATGTCTCGCTGAGCTGCTACGGGTCCGGCGGGCCGTGGGCGAGCCGCGGAGGCTATGAACCCTGCGGACAGGTCGCCTGCGGTCTGGCGGTCGATGAAGGCTCCGAGGATGCTCCGAAGCTCGCATCTGTAGGAACGCTGAACGATTACCTCACCGCCTATCTCGGCGCCGCCGGCGCGCTCGGAGCGCTGATCCGCCGTGCGCGAGAGGGCGGTAGCTATCACGTGAAAGTCTCGCTGACCCGCACATCCATGTGGGTACAGGAGCTGGGGCGGCTGCCTGAAGACCAATGGATGGAGGGGCCGCTGCCGGAACCGGCAACGGAGGATTTCATGACGATGGCGTCGCCCTTCGGACCTGTGACGGTTGCGCGTCCGGCAGCGGAGCTGTCGCTTACCCCCGCATACTGGGCGCGTCCGCCCGAACCTTTCGGAGCCTCCGCGCCTGTCTGGATAGGTTAGCGGCGTGCTCCGCACGTTCCAGCCCGTTTCTTGCTTCGCAAGGGAAACCACATGAAGATCATCGCCACCGACCTTGAGTTCCCCGAAGGACCTGTCGCCATGCCTGACGGCTCGGTCATCTTCGTGGAGATGGCCGGTCAAAGGCTCTCGCGCGCCTGGCCGGACGGCCGCAAGGAGACTGTGGCTCACCTCAAGGGCGGGCCGAACGGCGCTGCGATGGGGCCGGGCAACAAGATCTACATCGCCAACAATGGCGGCCATCAGTGGATCCAGAAGAACCATCCGCCGATGGCGACAGGGTTTCTGCCCGAGGGCTACAAGAGCGGCTGGATCGAGGCGGTCGATCTCGATACCGGCAAGAGCGAGGTGCTTTACGACCGGTGCGGCGAGCACATGCTGCGCGGGCCGAACGATATCATCGTCGACGCCAATGGGGACCTCTGGTTCACCGACATGGGCCGCATGCAGCCGCGCGTCATGGATCGCGGAGGCGTCTACTGGGCCAAGGCCGACGGGTCGGAAATCCGCGAGGTGATCTTCGCGCTCCACATGCCCAACGGACTGGCCATCTCGGCGGATGGGAAAACCCTGTATGTGACCGAGACGCTGACCTCGCGGGTATGGTCCTGGGAGATTCTCGGGCCCGGCGAAGTTCGGAAACTGGAGACGACGCCGCATGGCGGGCGGTTCGTCTGGGGCTCGGCCGAATTCCAGCGCTTCGACGGAATGGCGATCACATCCTCCGGCAAGCTTCTGGTCGGCACGCTGAACAAGGGCGGCATAACCGAGATCGCGCCGGACGGATTCGGATCGCGATACCACTTCATCCCCGATGTCGATGTGAGCAATCTGTGCTTCACGGGAGAAAGGCTGGACAAGCTGTTCCTCACCCTGTCGCACCAGGGCGCGCTGGCAATGATCGAATGGTACGAGCCGGGACTGCCGCTGCCGTTCCATCAGCGGATCGCCTTGTGATAGGTCGTCCCATCGAATTGCGCATGACGAACATGATGGATTCCCATGGGTGAGGACAGCCAGCCCGATAGGGCTACGCTCGATCTGTCGATATCGCCGCTTCCTCTGCGCAGGCAGATGGAGGAAAAGTTGAGGCGCGCCATCATCCAAGGCTATTTCCCGCCTGGAGCACATCTCTCCGACAAGATGCTGTGCGAGACTTTCGGCGTCAGCCGGCCCATCGTACGTGAGGCCATCCGTCTGCTGGAAGCTGAAGGGCTGGTGGAGACCATTCCGCACCGTGGATCCTTCGTAAAGAAGATGTCCGCCGAGGACGCGGAGCACTTCCATTCTGTCCGGGGCGTTCTGGAAGCTCTTGCGGCCAAGCGGTTCGCCGAACTGGCCACCGATGAGGAAATCTCCCGCCTTGCCGAAACGGTCGAGCGCATACGCGAGATTCCGAATGACGCGGACGGCGAGAAGATCCTCGCGCACAAGCAGCGGTTCTATGCCATTTTGTTTGAAGGCGCTCGCAATCCGTATCTGTCCGAAATGCTGACGCAGATGCTGAACAGAAACATGCTGCTGCGTGCGGCATCCCTTTCCAAACCGGGCCGGCAGGCTGCCGCGCTGGCCGAGCTCGATCAGCTGCTGGAGGCAATCAGGCGGCGCGATAGTGAAGCGGCTTGGACCGCAAGCCTTCAGCATGCGTCTGCCGCCGCGGATGCGGCAATTTCCATTTTGAAGGAGCGGGATTCCTCCAACAAGGCGTTTCGCTTCGTATCGAAGGTCGCCTTCATCGGTGTCAGGCGGCCTCCTGGATGAGGTTGCCCAGGATGAACGGCATCATGCCGCCCGCACGGAGGTAATCGATCTCGGTCTGCGTATCGGCGCGCAGCACGAGCGCGATCTCCCGCCGTGAACCGGCTGAATCCTCTATCACCATCATCACCTCCTGCCGCGGCCGGACATCTCCCTCGATCCCCTTGATCGAGAACCGCTCCGACCCATCCAGCCCGAGGCTTTCGGCAGTTACGCCAGCCGGAAACTGGCAGGGGAGGACGCCCATGCCGACCAGGTTGGAGCGATGGATGCGCTCGAAGCTGGAGGCCACGACCGCACGCACACCCAGCAGACGCGTTCCCTTGGCCGCCCAGTCGCGCGCGCTACCGGTCCCATATTCTTCGCCCGCGAGCACAATGAGCGGAACGCCTTCCTGCCGGTAGCGCAGGGATGCGTCGTAGATCGACATTTCCTCGCCCGAAGGCTGGTGACGCGTCACTCCGCCCTCGCGGCCTGGCGCCATCATGTTGCGCAGCCGCACATTGGAGAAGGCTCCGCGCACCATCACCTCGTGATTCATTCGCCGCGCGCCGAAATTGTTGAAGTCTTTGGCCGCAACGCCGTGTTCGGCGAGATAGCGGCCGGCAACCGAGTCACGGCCGATGGTTCCGATCGGGGAGATGTGATCCGTCGTGACCGAATTGCCGAGAATGGCGAGAGCCCGTGCGCTCTCAATGTCTTTCAGCGCGTCCCGGCACAGCTCGGGATCGAGGAAAGGCGGCTCCTTGATGTAGGTCGAATCATCGCCCCACGGGAACAGCGGCCCGACTTCGTTCGGGATCTGCGCCCAATAAGGATTGCGGGCGGCAAAATCTCCTGCATAAACCTCGCGATAGAAGGCCGGATCGGCGGCCTGCTGCATCGCTTCGTCGAGCTCTTCAGGCGTAGGCCAAATGTCCTTGAGATAGACGTCGCGTCCGTCGCTTCCTTGACCGATCGGTTCGCGGGTCAGGTCGATGTCCACGGTTCCGGCGAGCGCGAAGGCGACGACCAGCGGAGGGCTGGCGAGGAATGACGCCTTCACTGCGGGATGTATGCGCGCCTCGAAATTGCGGTTGCCGGACAGCACGGCGCAGGCCACGCCGTCCGAACGCCTGATCTGCTGTTCGAGCGCTTCGTCGATCGGTCCGGAGGCGCCTATGCAGGTGGCGCAGCTATAGCCTGCCACCACGAAACCCAGCGCATCAAGCGCATCCTGCAGCCCGGTTGCTTCGAGATAGCGGCTGACCACCAGCGAGCCGGGCGTGAGCGAGGTCTTCACCCATGGTTTGGCCCTGAGGCCAAGCGCCACCGCTTTCCTGGCGACCAGACCGGCGGCGAGCATGACGCCCGGATTGGAGGTATTGGTGCAGGAAGTGATCGCGGCAATCACTACATCGCCGTCGCGGAACCCTTCGCCTCTCGGCCCGGGCTGGGGCCGGCCCCAGCCGCCATCTTTCTTCGGACTGGTCAGCGTGGTTTCGAAAACCTGTCCGACGTCGGCGAGATCGATGCGATCCTGCGGGCGCTTCGGCCCGGCGACGCTCGGCCGAACTTCCGAGAGATCGAGTTGCAGCAGGCGCGAATAGGCGACCTCGTCTGCCCTCGGAGCGCCGAACAGTCCCTGCGCGCGATAGTAGGTCTCGGTCGCCTGCACTCTTTCCTCGGCGCGACCGGTCTGGCGCAGATATTTGATGGTCTGCTCGTCTACCGGAAAATATCCGATCGTCGCGCCATATTCCGGAGCCATGTTGGCGATCGTCGCGCGGTCGGGGATCGTGAGCTGCGACACGGCCTCGCCGTGGAACTCGATGAACTGGCTAATAACCTTGGCTTGACGCAGCATATTGGTGACGTGAAGCACCAGGTCGGTCGAAGTCACGCCTTCGGCGAGCCTGCCGCTGACGTGGACGCCGACGACATCGGGCATGAGGAAGGTCACGGGCTGTCCGAGGATCGCGCCCTGCGCCTCGATACCGCCTACGCCCCAGCCGACGGTTCCCAGCCCAGAGATCATGCAGGTGTGGGAATCTGTGCCGACCATCGTATCCGGCATGCAGACGCCGTCGCGCACCAGAACGCCGGGAGCCAGGAACTCCAGGTTGATCTGGTGAAGTATGCCGGCGCCGGGTGGAAACAGCCGGATGCCGTCATAGGCCTGTACCGCCCATTTCACGAACTGGTAGCGCTCGTAGTTGCGCTGGATATCCAGTTCCATGTTGCGGTCCTTGGCTTCCGGGAAGCCGTGGAAGTCGACCGTCAAAGTGTGGTCGAGCACCATGTCGACGGGAACGGCTGGCCGCACCTTCTCGACCGGCAGCCCGCGCCTGGCCATGTTTGAGCGCATCGCGGTCAGGTCCCCGAGGAGAGGGATGCCTGCAGCGCAGTTGAGCGCGGCCCGACCTACGACAAAAGGTATCTCTTCCGTACGCTCCGCATTGGGCTGCCAGTTGGCGAGCGCGCGTACCTGCGCTTCCGTAATGCGCCGTCCATCGCAATTGCGCGCCAGCGATTCCAGCACCACCCGTAGCACCACCGGCAGCCACCGTGGGTCGCCAAGTCCCGCCGCCCTAAGATGCTCCAGCGAGTAATATGCCGTGCGGCCCAGACCGGGCAGGTCGATTTTGTCGCGCAGTTGAGACTCAAGTGGATTGGGCATGTAATCGGGCTCGTTCTAATTCCCTGCGCGCTGGCTGCCGACCAGCCTGGTGATTTCCCGGATATCGGGCAGTTCGTCGAACCGGGCGACCAGTCGGACGAGCGCACGCGCATCCGCTTCCGGTAGGACCTTGCCTGCGAGGATCAGGAACTTCCTTTCAAGTTCAGCGTCGCTGCACGGGTCGGCCGGCGTGCCGCGGCAATCCGGCACCGCCATTCGCATCACGTCGCCGCTCGCAAGTTCGAGTTCGACTTCCGCTGCGAATTTGGCGGGATAAACGGCCTCCGCGGCATCGCTGACATGGATGCTCACCTTCGACTGCAGCTCGCGCATCCGGGGATCGTTGAGACGCGCTTCGCCATATTCCGTCGGGTCTTGCGGGTTGCCGAGCAATGCCAGGGCTGCGCAGAAGGGAATGGAATACTGCGCCCCCATCGTGTCGACCGGCGCGGGATTGCCGTTGTTGGCGGCAGCATAGCTGCTCACGCCAACCCGCACCGCAGCGATATCGGCAGCGGAATACGTCCTGTCCTCACGCATGTCGGACAGAATCTGGACAACCGACTGTATCCATCCGCAGATCGGATAGACCTTGAACCAGATGTCTTCGATCGCCCAGGTCGAGCCCAGTCCTTCGGTCAGGCGCTCCGGCGCGGCGGTGTCGCGTCCGAACAACTCCAACAGGCCGAACTTGCCGTCCAGCGCATAGGGGGGACCGGAGAAGCTGCGCTTCGCGAGCTGTGCGGCCCTAACGCCCGCCTCGGCTCCGCGCCCCAGATGCAGCCGCTTGGTCATTCCGCCGCCATGTCCGGTCGCGAAGGCCTTGATGCCGGATGCGGCGGATGCGGCGATCCCGATCGCGGAGGTTGTCTGCGCAATATCGAGCTCCATGACCTTGGCCGCAGCCGCGGCGGCGGCAACCGGAGCAGTCAGGCTGGTGACGTGAAAGCCCTGCCGTGAGGGCGTCACGCCCATGGCCACGGCAAGGCGGTGCATGGCTTCGTAGCCGGCGACGATGCCGAGCAGCACCGTCTCCCCAGATGCTTCATGCGCTTCGCCGGCAGCCAGCGCAGCGGGAATGACGGCAGCCGCCGGATGAATGATCGAGCTGGCGATGAGATCGTCGAGCTCATAACCGTGAATCGACAAGCCGTTGCAGAGCGCCGCCGCGGGCGCGGCCAGGCGCATGCCATTGCCGATCACGGTGCAATTGCCCGCGCTTTGTTCCGAAGCGACATCGTCCACAAGAATGCGCGACCAGGGCTGCAGCGACCCGAAGAGCCCGCAGCCGAGCGCGTCGAGGAGACACTGCCGCGCCTTGATGACCGTCTTATCCGGCAAGGCCTGGCGGGTCAGACCATGCAGAAAGCCGATCAGTTCGGTCGACCGATGTCCTGTCGCCATGATTTCGCGCTCCGGGATCGCCCCGGAACAGCTAGCCGAACACTCCTCCGACTAGCCATCCGGATCGGCGGCACGTTACGAAGGCCATTGCGTCAGAACAACGAGCAAAACCTCATAGTGGTATGGCGATCGAGTTCGGCTGGGACAGGGAACTCATGCCGAAGCCGGTTTCGGAAGAACCCGATGCACAGAAAAGGAGCCGGAGCGGCTGCGTCTATGTTTTAGCGCATGTCTCCCGAAAGTGGTTCCCGGTTTCGGGGCAAAGACATGCGTAAAATCAAAAAGCTAAAGCGTACGGAGAATCTGAAAGGTCGCGACACGCTTTAGGAGCGTCAGCAGCTTCAGTCGGCATCGTCCGAATGGCTGCTGACGGTTTCCTCGCGCATGGCGCGGATGCGCTGCCGGGTCAGTTTCGGCGACAGCTTGGTCATGAAGTCGATTTCGATCTTCCGCAGATAGGAACTCTTGCGAAACATCACATAGGCTGTGCTCGACGGGAAAAGGTGGCTCACATCGCGCACCACCAGATTGTTGTCCCGCTCCGGATCGAAGGCGATGGATGCCGTAATGGCTATTCCCAGACCGATGCTCACATAGGTCTTGCCGACATCGGAATCGATGCCCGCAAAGGGCATCAGCGGCTTGATGCCTGCTTTCTCGAATGTGTCGAGGATCGTCCAGCCGCCGCTCCGGAAGCTGTCATGTCCGATCAGCGGATATTTGGCGAGTTCCTCGAGCGTTATCTTCTCAACCTTGGTGATCGGGTGATCCTTCGGCGCGATCACGGAGCGCTTGATGGTCAGGATGGGCAGCCGCACCAGCCCGAGAAAGCTCTTCTGCGCCTCGGTGGATACGCCGATATCTGCCCGTCCTTCCTTGACATGCTCGCCGACTTCCGTCGGATTGCCCTGCAGCAATCCGATCTGGACCGAAGGCTGCTGCTGGAAGAAGTTCCGGATCACGTTCGGCAGCACATAGCGCGCGAAGGTATGGGTGGTGGCGATGGTCAGCCGTCCGCCTTTCTCCTCGCTGTAATCGTCGCTGATCTTCTGGATATTGTTGACTTCGCGGAATATCCGTTCGGCATTGCTGATCACTTCGAGCCCGGCAGCAGTGACCCCGACAATCCTGTTTCGGGTTCGCTCGAATATGTCGAACCCGAGTTCCAGCTCAAGCTGGCGAATCTGCTTGCTGATCCCCGGCTGGGAGGTGTTCAGCGCTTCGGCCGCCGAGGATATGTGATTGCCCCTTTGATAGACCTCAAGGACATATCTTAGCTGACGCAACTGCATACTGACCCCGACAATTGACAGCACTCGACAACAGTCACCCGAAGGTGCGTTCTGGCGCGGGCGCTGCCAGCCAATCAGCCACAGACGGGGCGATTTTTCAACTGAAGGTCCGCGGCGCGCCCGCCGCAAAAGCCGTGTCAGGAGCGTGTTATTCGGCCGCGCTCGCCAGACGCTGCATCGCTGCTTCGGCTGCGCTGCGTCCGGCCAGCCGTCCGAACACGGCGCCGCTGGTCAGGCCCGTCGAGCCGGGATAGTTGAAGTAGAACAGTCCGCCGACCATCTCGCCGGCGGCATAGAGGCCGGGTATCGGACGGTGGTTCACGTCGAGCACCTGTCCCTTGGTGGTGATGCCCAGCCCGCCGAAGGTGAAGGTGATCCCGCAAGTAACGGAATAGGCCTCGAAGGGCGGATTTTCCAGCGCGATGGCCCAGTTGGACTTGGGAATCTCCAGGCCCACCGTGCCGCGTCCGTCCTTGATCGTCGGGTCGAACGGCTTGTCCCGCATTACTGCTGCGTTGAATTCCTTGATCGTCCTGATCAGCTGCTCGGAATTAACGTCGTCGAGCTGCGCCGCCAATTCCTCGATGCTGTTGGCGACAACCTTGGTGACGCGGCGCGACCGGTATTCCGGACGCAGAAGATGCGTCACCGAAGAATCGAATATCTGCCAGGCGAACTGGCCCGGCTGCTTCATGACGATGTGGCCGTATTTGGCATAGGTGTAGTTGCGGATGTCCGCGCCCTCATCGAGGAAGCGCTTTCCCTCCGCATTGACCATGATGGAGAACGGATAGCTGTCGCGCTCGTAATCGTCGACGGTGGACATGTCCCCGAAATCGCTGGCGTAGCGCTCCCAGCTAACGGCATGGCAGCCGGACCAGTTTCCGCGTGGCTGCGCGCCGATCTTGAGCGCCATTTGCAGTCCGTCGCCGGTATTGTATTTGGAGCCGCGCACTTTCGCGAGATCCCAGCCGGGGCCGAGATAGCGGGTGCGCCATTCGGCATTCGCCTCGAAGCCGCCGCAGGCGAGCACGACGGTTCGGGAATGGATCCTTACCGTCTTGCCTTCGATCCTGACCTCGACCCCGTGGACGCCTTCATCCGATGCGATGAGATCCCGCACCCAGGCCTCGTATATAATCCGAATGCCCTTCTTTTCTGCCGCGCGGAACAGGCTGTCGACCATGCCCCGACCGCCCCCCGACACGGCAAGCGTCGCGCCGCCCCAGAACTTGTAGCGGCCATTCACCTTGAACGACTGGCGGCCGAATTGCGGGAGGAACCGAAGGCCCTGCGCCTTCAGCCAATGCATGGTCGCATTGCTCTGGCGCACCAGGATTTCGCACAGATCCGGATCAGTGCGGTTCTCTGTGACCCGCGCCATGTCGTCGAAGAACGCTTCCTCCGTATAGACGCCGAAATCGCTCTGCTTCTCTTCCTCGGAAAGATCGGGCGACAACGCGAGGATGTCTTCGACGCCGTTGTAGACGAAGCGCATCAGACCTTCAGTATAGGCCGTGTTGCCGCCGCGTTCTTCCTTGGGCGCTCGTTCCAGAATTAGGACGGTTGCGCCGGCTTCTGCAGCCGAAAGCGCTGCGCACAAGGCCGCGTTTCCGCCTCCAACAACGATCACGTCATATATCTCGTCGATCTGCATTGTCCGCCATTTCGTCTGTTGCTTTGGTGATCGACCCACCTGCGGATCGCCCTTGATTGCGATCTGACCTAACACTCAACGAGACAGACAAGTTAGAATGGTTTGTCATTCTGGTATGGCGAACCAGCCATGTTTTTGCCGTCGCAAGCCAAGTCAGTGTGCGGGGCCGGGGCGTATTTTGTCCGCACATCAGGAAATTTTCTGCAGTATCTTCAGTAGGCTAGAGCAGGGCGGATTCTGCCGGCCGGTGTTCCAAGGCAATCCGTTGGGATCGGTGCAGGAAACTCACCCTCGAAAGGAACGAGAGCATGCGTGATTGAAACGACTGTTACGAGAATTGCGTGTATGAAAGAACTGTATATCATGCGATCCGTGCAGCTCAGGCGGCCGCCTGCGCCGGCGCGCCACAGGTTTTTTTATGGAGGTTTCCATGTCGCTCAGCATGCTCACGGACGCTCATCTGGAACGGATCGGCCAGGAGGTTCAGAAGGGCCTGCTCACCGTCGGCGAATTGATCGCACTGGGCAAGGAACTCAATCTTCCGCTGAGCCAGGTCGTTGTGGCTGAGGCTATGATCCGGGAGAACAAGGATTTCGACCTGATCATCGAGGAGTGCTTCGCCGCCTTCGGACACAACATGAAGGCCCTCGAAAAGGGCGTGCGCGACGGCAACAGCTTCGTTCTCGGAACCGTGGCGAGCGACCTTGCCAGGCAGGAGGTCGGCACGCTGATCCAGGATCCCCTGATCGACCGCGCGCTGGTTTACACTCTCGCTACCGAAGTCGGAAACCATGAGGTTGGCCTGTCGCCTTGCGCCGGCACAGGCGACAGCTGCCCCTATACCGGTCTTCTCAAGGCGCTGCTCGAGACGGGCGTCGATCCCGAGCGCGCGAAGCTGACCTCGGCGCTCATCCTGAAGGTCGGCAGCATCTATCGGGCGGGCAAGGCTACGACCGGATGCAACATGGAAGGCTATGGCGCAGGCTCGGCGGCGACGGCGGCTGCGCTGACCGACCTGCGTGGAGGCACTGCGGAGCAGGTGGGCAAGGCGATGGTGCTCGCGATCTCGCCGACGCTGGCGGTGCCCTGCACGCCGCGCGTCATCACGCGCGGCCTCTGCGGAGCGCATATCGGCAGCGCGATCCTGGTCGGCAATCTCGCGTCGAACCTGATCCTGAAGAGCTCGATCCCGGTCGATATCGACGTCGACGTCATGATCGCGATGGCGGCGCGCATCCATCGCGAGGCCGCGCCGGTGATCACGCAGGTCAATGTGAAATATATGCGGCCCTACTTCTCGAAGCGGCCGCAGGTCGAGGCCCTGCTCAAGGGCGATCAGGCTGCGGCCGAGGACGATCCCGGTGACGTCATCCTTGCCGAGGCGCGGAAGGAATTGCACGGCATGATGGAGGGCAGCCGTCCTCTCACCCGCACGATGGGCGAGGTCGTGGTCGGCGGCAGCTCGATCGCTGTCGGCTCTCCCACCAACATGGCCCGCATCGCGCATAAGCTCAAGAAAGGCCGCATCAAGCGTATCGACATCGAACTGACGAAGGACCTCTACAATCGCCGTTCGATCAACGTGCCGGCGATCCTGATGGGCGCGATGTTCGGCTCCCACACTTCGGATGGCGAAATGTATGGCAAGGTCATGGATCTTCCGGCCGTCAAGGACATCGACATCACGCTTTCCGAGATCGAAGAACCGGAAGTCCAGAGGATTCGCATCACGACCGACGAGGGTTCGGTATGGATCGATTCACGCAACCGTGGCGGGGCCCGCGTTGCCATTGTCGACTGCGAACCTTCCGTCGAGGCCGCGCTGGCTGCCGCGAAGGAGCTCGGCATTCAGATCGTCAACTGATCCATGGCTGACGCAGGAATGACTCTGGAATTTACGCGCGTCGACGCCGATCTCGTGGCCGCCTTCTCGGTCATACAGTCGGCGACCATCCATGAGGCGCAGGGCGGCATTGGCGCCGCCTCCGCCGATATCCGTCCGCTGGACCGAAAGATGTCGCTGTGCGGACCGGCCCTCACCATAAAGTCGCCGCCGGCCGACAATCTGGCGCTGCATCAGGCACTCTATCTCGCCCGCCCGGGCGACGTGCTCGTCGTGGATTGCGGCGGCTACACCGAGGCCGGCCAGTGGGGCGGTATCCTGATGGAAGCCGCAAAGGCCCGCGGGATCGCCGGTCTGATCACCAACGGCTCGGTGCGTGATACGGACGAACTGATCGAGGGCGGGTTCCCGGTCTTCAGCCGGGGCATCTCCATCAAGGGCACGGCGAAGAATCCCGGCGCCCGCATTGGTGAAACAATCGTCTTTGAAGGCGTAAGAGTCGAGCCCGGGGATCTCGTGCGGGCCGATGCCGACGGCATTGTGTTCGTGTCCAGAGACAGGGCGGCGGACGTGCTCGCGAAAGCGAAGGCGCGCATCGCCAAGGAAGAGGATTTCACGCGGCGCATCCGCAACGGAGAGTCGACCCTCGACCTTTATGGTTTCCCCGCATACGCACAGCCCAGATGATGGACGGCATGACACTGGATTCTGAAATGAGGCAGCGGCTTGAGGCCCTGTCGACCACCAATCTCTCGGACGCGATGGACTCGCTGCGCATAGCAGGAGCCGTCAGCGGTATTCGGCCGATGTTCAAGGTGCCGCGGGTCGTCGGCCGTGCCGTGACGATCAAGATCACAGCCGCCGGTGAAAAGAAATCGCAGGTCCATCTCGGCGTCGAGGCCATTGCCGCGGCAGACAAGGGCGATGTCATCGTCGTGTCCAACCATGGCGACGTGAAGAACAATTGCTGGGGCGAGGTGCTCTCCTGCGCCGCCAAGGTCAAAAGCGTTTCCGGCGTGGTGATCGACGGGGCCGCCCGCGACATCGATGCCTGCGAGGAGATGGGATTTCCGGTGTTTGCGCGTGCCGCTGTGCCGATCACCGCGCGCGGGCGCATCATGCAGGAGGCCTATAACGTGACCGTCCGCATGGGCGACGTCCAGGTCAATCCCGGAGACATCGTGGTCGCAGACGTCAACGGCGTCGTCTTCATTCCGCCGGCGCGCCTTGCCGAAGTGGTCGAGGCCGCGGAGACCCTAATGGCGAAAGAGGAGCGGATGAAGGCAGACCTCCTTGCCGGCATGGACGTCCTCGAAGTCGACCGCAAATACAATTACGAGAACATGCTGAAGAAATGACCGCCGAAAATCCCCACGCGCAACTCATCGAGGCCTTTTCCGGCTTCTCCACCTCCACCATCTCGGATGCCTGCGACAAGCTCGGCATCGCAGCCGGATGTCTCGGCATCTCGCCGGTGAGCAAATGCCGCCGCATGGTCGGAACGGCCTATACGGTGCGCTATGTGCCGGTCGGCGAGACGAAGGGCACAGTCGGCGACTATATCGATGAGGTCCGGCCCGGCGACGTCGTCGTTCTCGATAATAATGGCCGCATGGATTGCACAGTCTGGGGCGACATCCTCACAATCACGGCAAGAATAAAGGGCATTGCCGGCACGCTGATCGACGGCGTGTGCCGGGACCTCGACGGCATCGATGAGGAAAACTATCCGCTCTATGCCCGCGGCGTATTCATGATGACCGGAAAGGACCGGGTGATGGTCGACGCCACGCAGGTCACGGTCTCGATCGGCGGCCGCCAGGTCCGGCCGGACGACATCATCCTAGGCGACGCCAGCGGCGTCGTCGTCGTTCCCCTGGAAAGGGCCGAGCAGGTTCTCGAGACGGCGCGCGGCATCGAGGCGGCGGAGAAGGCGATCGTGCAGGCGGTTCGCGGCGGTGCATCCATCGCCGAAGCGCGCCGCGCCCATGGCTATCACACGCTTCAGACGAAGGCCTGATCGCGGCTCTGTTGTGATCGACGTCCTAGCAGCGGTATATGACCGCTTTATGATGCGAATGGGTCGGCATGAACAGGGACGCTGCACATGGCCAGATCGCGTGGACGTGAGCAGGCTGTCGCCGCTAACGACAGCTTCATCTTTGCGCCTGAGCCGATCCGGCGGATCGGCGAGACGCTCGACCGCTTGACGCTCAAACAAAGGCTCGTCGCGCGATACATGCTCCAGCACCCGGAGAAGGTCGGCTATCTGTCGATCCGGGAGCTCGCCGAACAGGCAGGCGTCTCCATTGCGACCGTGTCGCGCTTCTCCACGCAGCTCGGCTATTCCGGCTATGAGGAACTCGGCCGGGAGGTGCAGCAGAGCCTGCAATATGAGATGACCACGCCCGCCCGCCTGCGGATGCTCAACGACGTGGCCGAGCAGGCTGGCAAGGCGCCGCAGGCCGCCTTCGACCGGGTGATCGATCTGGAGACGCAAAACCTGATGCTGCTACGCCGCATGCCGGACCGCGCCCGGCTGCAGCGCTGCATCGAATGGCTGCATGATGCCGAGCGCGTGATCGTGGTCGGGAGCATGGGTGCGACAGCGCTGGCCGAATATCTCGCCTATGCGCTCGGCAAGGTGCGGGGGGAGGTGCGGCTGGCAAGCTCCGCCTCCGGAGCGTCGGACTGGCTCGCCTTGTCGCAGATCGGGCCCGGTACGGTCATCGTGCTCATCGGCTTCCCGCGTTATCAGCGGCGGACGATCATGATCGGCCAGCATGCCCGCTCGCGCGGCTGCCGCATCGTCGCGATCACCGACAGCGAGTCCTCTCCGATCGCCAGCCTTGCCGATCTGGCCATCCCGGTACAGATCAGCGTTTCGACGATCGTCGATTCCTTCGCCGCCCCCATCGTCCTGATCCACGGCCTCGTCGTGGAATTTGGCGAGCGCTACCGCGAGGAGGCGCAGCGCCGCCTTCTGGATTTCGAACAGTATACGAGCGAGCTGTCGATCTGGCCCGACGCTCCGAAAAGGAGCGACGGCCGATAGCTCTCATGCAGAGGCGCTTTGCGCCCAGGTGATGATGCGGCGGATGCCCTCTTCGATGCTGATGGTAGGCTGCCAGCCGAGCTCCTTCCTGATCTTCTCGTTGGAGAAGTTCAGCTTGCTCGTCACCGTCGCGCGGATCTTGCCCTCCATTTTCTTGTGCTCGGGCTTCAGGTCGGAGCCCATCTGCCGCAGGATGATGGCGACGAGATCGTTCAGCGAGGTCGAAACGCCGGTTACCACATTGTAGGACTGGCCGGTGACATCCGCCTCCATCGCCATAAGATTAGCGCGGGCGATGTCGTAGATATGGATGTAGTCATGGACCTCGCTGCCGTCGTCCGGAATGACCGGCCGCTCGCCCTTGCGCACGGCGTCGATGGTGTCGACGATATAGGCGGAGTTCACCGCGCGACGGTGCTGGCGCTCTCCGTAGACTGAGGAATAGCGCAGGGAAACGAACGGAACGCCATAGCGCTGCGAGTAGAGCCGGCCGAGATTCTCGCCGATGATCTTCGAGCCGCCATAAAGCGCCGCGCCCGGCTGCTGTCCCGACCACATCCAGGGCGAGCGTTCTGTGGTGATGTCGTCCTCGGTTTCTCCATAGACAGCGACAGAAGATGAGAAGATCACCTTCACGCCGCCGCGGTAGCGCGCCGCTTCGCAGATGTTCAGCATGCCGTTGACGTTCACTGCGAGACCGAGCTGCGGGTTCAGCGAAAGCGGCAGAGTCAGGAAGCCGGCCACGGCGAACACGCCCACTGCGCCTTCGAAGGCGTCGTACAGCTCATTCACGCGCAATATATCGCCGCGCACGAGCTTGACCCGCTCGTCCGACAGCAGGTTGCTCACCGTGTCCTGCCCGCCGAGGGAGTAGTTGTCGAACAGGACGACCTCGCCCGCGCCGGCCTCCAGGAGATGCTGGGTGATCTCCGACCCGATCTGGCTCAGCCCCCCAGCGATGACGAATTTATTTCCCTTGATCTTTGCCATAATGCCCTTCTCAGAAGTCGCGTTTCCCCAACAGGGCGTGACCGTCGCCGCGCCCTACAGCATGATGTGGATGGATTTTTCCTCGGTGTAGGAGATCAGTTCCTCGATGCCGCGCTCGCGGCCGATGCCGCTGTTCTTGTAGCCGCCATAGGGCATGCCGCGAACATGGGCGCCCACGCCGTTGACCCAGACATAGCCGTTCTCGAGCGCGCGCGCGGTGGTCATCGCCCGCGTGATGTCATTGGTCCACACCGCTGCCGTCAGCCCCAGATCGACGCCGTTGGCGATCTCGATCATTTCGGCCTCGTCTGACCATTTCATGATCGAGAGAACCGGACCGAATATTTCCTCGCGAGCGATCCGCATATCAGATGTGACGTCGGCGAAGACCGTTGGCTCCACCCAATAGCCGGTCTGGAATGCCTCGCCTTCGGGGCGCTTGCCGCCATAAACAAGACGCGCGCCCTCCTCGATGCCCGAGCGGATGGCTGCCATCACCTTCTCGAACTGCGCTTCCGAGTTGATCGGCCCCATCTGGCTCTGCTCGCTGAAAGGGTCCCCGACACGGATTTCGGCGACGGCCTTCGCGACCTCGGCCACGACCTCGTCATAGATGGACTCGTGCACGAGCAGGCGGCTCGTCGAGCCGCAGGACTGGCCCTGCCAGCCGAAATTCATGCCGCTCACCGCCGCCCTGGCCGCTTTGGCGACGGGCGCATCGGGATAGATGATGAAGGGGTTCTTGCCGCCGAGCTCGAGTGAGACGTTCTTGACGCAGACCTCCGCCGCGGCGCGCTGGATGGCCATGCCCGTGCGGGCCGATCCAACGAAAGAAAGCCGCTTGATGCGCGGGTGGCGGACCAGCGCCTCGCCTGCTTCCAGGCCGCCGGTCAGCACGTTGACGATGCCGGCCGGCAGCACCTCCGCGGCGACTTCGCCGAAGATTGAGGCGGAGAGCGGGCTCTGCTCCGATGGCTTCAGGATGATGGCGTTGCCGGCCATCAGAGGCGCGCCGATGCCGCACAGCGCAAAATATATCGGATGGTTGAAGGCGAGGATGCGTGCGCAGACGCCGTAGGGCTCGCGCACGGTGAAATGCAGGTTCTTCGCGGTCGAGGGGACGCTCTGCCCCTTCAGCTCATAGGCGAGGCCGATGAAATATTTGAGGCGCTCAAGGCCGTTCGCGATGTCCTTGCGCATCGGCATGATCGTGTTGCCGGTATCGGCGACCTCGATCGCGAGGATCTCGTCCGAGCGCTCTTTGAGCTTGTCGCAGAATTTCAGCAGCAGCGCGGCGCGCTGGTCCATGTCGAGCTTTGCCCAGTCCTTCTGGGCCTTGAGGGCCGCCTCGACTGCCAGCGCGGCGTCTTCGGCATTGGCCGCAGGCACGCGGCCGATAAGCTGCAGGTTGGCCGGATTGCGGCTTTCGAGCCATTGGCCGCCCACGCTTTCGACCATGCGGCCGCCGATCAGCATGCGCCCGTCATGGAATGGCGCGTCCGCACTGCCGGCATGATTCGAACTGCTCGCTGTTACGTTCACGGCGTCAACCTCCCTTTGCAGCCTTCGCCCGTCCTCGCCGGGCGCACGAGCCTGTCGCCGGCCTGCGCCGCAAGCATAGTCGGAAACCGTCTCCGGTATCCTCCTCCGCCATCCACCCCACAATGGCCAATCTGAAATACTGGTATGCCCGCTTCCATGAAAGGTCCATTCCTCGTCGCTATCGCATGTCTCCCGAAAGTGGTCCCGGTTTCGGGACAAAGACATGCGCAAAATCAAAAAGCTAAAGCGTACGGAGCGAAGCTGAAAGATCGCGACACGCTTTAGCTCGCGGGAGCGACAGGGGGCAGGTCGACGCGCGCGATCCAGCCTTCTGCGCCCGGTCGCGCAGCAGGAAATCTGCGCAGCACCGCCGGATCGTGGCCGGGAATGACGTGCTCGCCGGAACTGGCCAGTGTGCGCAGACGGTCGAAGCCTTTTTTCATGGCGTTGAGATCGAAGACGGCCGGAAAGGGTCGGCCGCTCTCGAAATTGGCGAAGAAATGCGTGGCGTCGGAAGCAAGGACGACCCATCCCCGCTGCGTCCGCACGCGCACGACCTGCAGGCCGTCCGTATGCCCGCCAATGTGATGCAGGCTTATCCCGGGCGCGAAATCGGAATCGCCCGCGTGAAACCTGACCCTGCCCTCGAACAGGTTTCGGATCATCCGGCTTACGTCTTCCGCCTCGTAATGATGGGCGTGGTCGTGATTGCACATATGGCGGCCGGTGCAGAAAGCCATCTCCCGGTCCTGCACGTGATAGGTCGCATTTGGGAAAAGCGGCGTATTGCCGGCATGATCGAAGTGCAGATGGGTCAGGATGACGTGACGCACATCTGCCGGCTCCACGCCTGCCGCCCGCAAGCCGGCAAGCACCGGCGTGACGATATGGCGCGAGCGCTTCTTCGCCGTTTCCTCGCTGAAGCCGGTATCCACGACATAGCATTCGTCCTCGCCCTTGATGACCCAGACGAAATAGTCGAGCGGCATATCGACATCGTGAATGTCGCCGCCGATGAAATTCTGGGAGGAGCGCCGGGCCAGATGTCCGTAGCGAATGGCGAAGATCACGTAGCTGTCACTCTCCACGCAGGCTCTCCACAATATTCTCTTGAGCCGCTGCGCCGCACGGAACCGCGGCCGATCGCACGCTACGCTGTTCGGTACAAATGGCGCCAATCGCCAATCACGATAGCAGTATAAGGGAATTTTGCGCCACATGACCGCCTTGGCGGCATAGAATTCAGGCTTCTGTCGATTGTCTGGGAGCGACCATGTACGGCCACATCTATCATCAGGTTCGGCGTCCGGAGCCTCGGCTCCTGGAAGCCTTCAGCGAGATTCCTACGGCCACGATTTCGGACGCGATGGGCCGCCATGGCGCGATGAATGTCTCCATCCAGCCGCTCTATCACGACATCTCCATGGTCGGCTGCGCGCTGACGGTTCTGTGCTTTCCCGGCGACAACATCATGACGCATGCCGCGCTGCAGATGGTGCAGCCGGGCGATGTACTCGTCATCGACGAAGGCGATCACCAGACCGGTTGTTTCGGCCACAAGAGCGCGATGCTCGCCAGGTCCAAGGGCGGCGTCGGCGCGGTCATGAGCGGTTGCACGCGCGACGCAAGGGAGTTGCGAGCCGACCGTTTTCCGGTCTTCTGCCGTGGGGTGTCGCCGCGCGCGCCGCAGAAGAACACGCCTGGGTCCATCAACGTCCCGGTTCATGTGGGCGGGATCGTCGTCCATCCCGGAGACATCGTCGTCGGCGACGATGACGGCGTTGTCGTGGTGCCTCTCCACTCGGCCGAGGAGATACTGGCGAAGGCGCAGGCCCGTCACAGGCATGAACAGCGCGGACCGGCAAGTTCGGGAGAGTTGCCTCTTGATCCCGCCGGCGCTCGCCTCGACCTCGAACGCCTCCTCGAAGGCAAGGTCGTTCATCACCACGAGCCGGTGGAGTGGGGTCCATGAAAGGGCTGACTGCTACCTGCGTGTACGTCATTTCCTGCTGAATCCTGCTGAATCCCGGCGAGGCAGGCACAGCGCTTTCGCCCTGCCTCGCCCTCCGGCGTCAGTTCCCGTAGAACAGCCTTGGCAGCCATGTCGCCAGGCTTGGGAACAGCACGATCAGCCCGACCGTCGCCACCTGCATGAAGATGAAAGGCACGACGCCACGATACATGTGCATCAGCGTTATCTCCGCCGGCGCGATGCCTCGCAGATAAAAGATGGACGGCGCCATCGGCGGGGTCAGATAGGCGCATTGGAGGATGACGAGAAAGACGACAGCGAACCAGAGCGGATCGACCCCGAAATGCTGGATGACCGGCATTGCGACCGGGATGACGATCAGGATCACCGAGATCAGATCGAGCACGAAGCCGGCAATGAAGGTCAGCGCCAGGATCGCCGTCACCGCGCCCCAGCCGCTGACGCCGTAACTGGTCATCAGAGAATTCAGGGCCTGCATGCCGCCGGCCGAATAGAAAACCGTCGAGAATATATTGCCCGCCAGAACGATCATGATGATCATCGCCGTGACGCCAAGCGTTCGCAGCAGCGCGTCCTTGAGAACGGCGAAGGTCATCTTGCCGTGCAGAAGCCCAACTAGAAAGCAGCCGAACGCGCCGCAGGCTGCGGCTTCCGTGGGCGTCGCCCATCCTTTCAGGATGCTGCCGAGCACGATGACGATCAGGGCGACCGGAGGCAGCAAAGCAGTCAGGGTGATGCGCAGCCGGTCCGCCGATGTAAGCCCGTCATGCTCGGCTGATGAGATCCGAGGCGCCGCCTCCGGTTTGATGAAGCTGATGAAGAGGATGTAGGCCAGAAACAGGCTCGCCATGAGCAGTCCCGGCAGCAGGATTCCGGCAAAGAGGCTGCCGACGGGAAGGGAGGCGATCGGAGCCAGCACGATGACCGTGATCGAAGGTGGGATGATTGTGCCCAGCGATCCTCCCGCGCAGATCGTGCCGGAAATGAGTTCCTTGGAATAATTGTGTTTCAGCATCGCCGGAATGGCGAGCAGCCCGATCACGGTCTCCGTCGCACCGGACACGCCTGTCGAGGCTGCGAAGATCGTGCTCATGATCACCGTGCCGATGGCGAGCCCGCCCGGCAGCCGGCGCGTCCACAAATGTACGGCGTCATAAAGCCGTTCCGCGACGCCGGAGCGCTGGAGGAGGGCGCCCATGAGGATGAACAGAGGGATGGCGCCGAGGACGTAGTTCGATCCGACCTCGTTCACCTTGCTGACCATCAGCGGGATGATCTTGTCGCCAAAGCGCAAATAGCCGAAGACGAGGCTGACCCCGAGCATCGAAAAGGCGATCGGGAATCCAAGCGCTATGAAAACGAACAGCGCCGGGAACATCCATATCCCGAGAAATGTCATAGCAGGTCGGCCTCGATCTGGGCGCTGTCGCGCGGCTCTCCCGTTGCGATTGTCCGCACGCAGCGGATCGCATCGACAAGCACCTGCAGGGACAGGAACGCAAATCCGGCGAAAAGCACGGCTCGCAGCGGCCATACCACGGGATTCCACGAGGAAATTCCGCTGACTTCTCCGGTCTGGTAAGCCCGGGCTGCATAGTTGAAGAGCCCCACGCTCAGCCACACGGTACATGGCAGGAAGACGACGTAGCCCGCCAAGTTTATCATTGCTCGCCAGCGCAGCGACAGGGCTGCATAAATGAAATCGACGTTTACATGCTGCCGGTACTTCAGGGCATAAGCGAAACCAAGCGAGAAAGTGCCGGACATCAGCATGTAGCTGAGCTCGAATGCCCAGCTCGTCGGCGCCTGGAACAGGTAGCGGCTAAGCACCTCATAGACCATGACGGCCACCAAGGGGATCATGAGCGCCGCTCCAATCACGGCAGCGAAATCGCTCAGCCGCTCCAGCTTGTGAAGAAACTGCATCTAGGTCTCCTACCCACGAGATCGAGACCGACCGCCGGAATAGCCGGCGGCCGAATCTTGCGGGAGGTCGGCGTCAGTTCTTCGTCGCGCCGATCGGGAGACGGAACTCGCCCCAGACCGACAGCCTCTGCTGCATGGCCCGTTGGCTATCGTAGGCCTTCTTGAACCATTCGTTCTCCGCCGCCTTCTTTCCCGCCCATTCGAAGGATGCCTTCCTTGCCGCTTCAATGAAGGAAGGATCGAGTTCGACAAATTCCACGCCTTCCGTCGCGTGCAGCTTGCGCCAGGCATCCAGATCGTTGTCGCCATAGGCCAGGAAGCTCTCATAGGTATTCAGCTTGGCGGCAAGCTTGATCATTTCCTTGTCGTGATCGGACAACTTTGCCCATGCATCCTTGTTGAACATGCATTCGTTGAGATTGCCCGGCTGATGGATGCCCGGCACGACGATGTAGGGGGTGATGGAATGGAAACCGGCCGCCAGGTTCACGCCCGGCCCGCCCCACTCCACCGCGTCCACAACGCCGCGCTCCAGCGCGTCGAAGACTTCCGACCCGGGCAGAACGACGGTGCTTGCTCCGAGCGCCGTCGCGATCTCGGCCCAGGCGCCTGATGTCCTCAAACGCAGGCCCTTGAAGTCCTCGAGCGTACGCACCGGCTTGTGCGAGTGCAGGAAGATCTCGGTTTCGACCAAGTTGCACGGAATGGAAACGACGCCGAATTTTTCTTCGCGCCACTGGGCGAGCAGTTCCTCTCCGCCGCCCTTGTAGAGCCAGAACATGTATTCTTCGGGCGTAAGTCCTCCGGACCAGCCCGCAAAGATGACGCCGGCCTCGTCCTGGCCGATGTCATATGCGGCCCATTGCAGGCCGACCTCGGCGATGCCGTTCTGGACCGTTTCGGTGATCTTCAATGCGTTGCCGACCATGCCAGGCGCCGCCACATTGATCTTGACGCGCCCTTCCGTCATCTGCTCTACGCGATGTGCGAAATTCTTTGCACCGACTTCAAGCCAAAGACCGCCGCCCCAGGTCGCCATCGTCCATTCGACGTTTTCGGCCCTGGCGCTGCCGGCAGCGGCCGTGATTCCCAATGCGACGGCGCCGGCTGCGACCGCCGCGCGGAACCTCCTTGCGAACATATGGAAAGTCATTTCAGCATTCCTCCCTAACGCCTAAGAGACGCTAGGAGCGATCAGGAGGCGGAGCAAATAACTGTGGATGCACCCAGGATGCCTGAAACGCATAGCACGGCAGCTTTGGGTAAGGGTGCGATCACCCTACGATACCATCGCACGACAGAGAGCTCGCACTGGAGCGCCATCGGACCCCTTGATGTTGAGGGCATTGAACAGGAACTCCACCCTCTGGCCCGCCAGCGCGCCATGGCCGCGCAGATGTTCGCAGATCAGGATACCCCTGCTCAGGAGCGCCCTGTGCACAGGCCAGTTGAATCCCTGAGGACGGCGATTGTAGACGAGATCGGGGGTGGCGAAATCGCATGCGAACAGCTTGATGTTGCGCTCGACCAGCCATTCGGCGGCTTCCACCGAAAGGCTGGGATGCCGCTCATAATCGTCGGTTCCGAACCGCTTGTCCCAGCCAGTGTCTATTGCGAGTATGTCGCCTTCCCGTAAGGCGGGTGAGGCAGACATCAGCCTCTCCACCGCAATCACTTCTTCCGGTTCGCAGGGAATGGACCAGATCACCCCCGGTCCGTGCAGCCGCTCCAGCGGAATCTCCTCGAAGGCCGGACCGTCCAGATAGTAGTGCCGCGGCGCATCGATATGGGTGCCCGCATGGACCACCATCTGCATCTCCGTCACGTTGAACGGATGCTCGGGCATTTCGCGCAGCTTCCGGAAGGACGGCTTGTCGAAGATCGAAGCGCAGGGCATGTCCGGTTCGGCCGGATAGGACAGATCGACCCACGGTCCGGCCGGGGCGCCAAGCGGCGGTTCGTCGAACTTGTTCCAGCCGAGCCATCCGCTTCCATAGGCGACAGATTCACACATGTTTCTCCTCCCGGCCCGACGAGCCGTCTGTCTATCGTTCGAAACTGCAGCTATTCGCGAATGATCGCGTTCTTGAGCGCCGACCGCAGCTCCCTGACCGTAAGCGATTCCGACAGAGAGGCGATAAATTCCAGAATATAGGGCCGAATATAGCTGGTCGGGCGCAGCGTGACGGTCGTCGTGCTCGGCTCGAACAGATGACTGGCGTCGCGCGCATCCAGGCCCGTATCGCGCTCCGGATTGTAGGCGACGTTGGTCAGGATCGCGAGGCCGAGATCCAGAAGCGCATAAGTCTTTGACACGTCTGCATCGATGGCGCTGAGGCTGATGCGGGGCGTGAAACCGGCGCGTCTGAACGCCTCCATTACCTTCCATCGGCCCGTATATCGGGTGTCATAGGCGATGATCGGATGGGCTGCCAGATTCTCGTATGTCAGTTCAGGTTCGGAGAAGATGGCGTGTCCCTTCGGGCCGACTACGATGCGGTCGATCTTGTTGCCATTGAGCCGCAGCAGGTCAGGAAACTGGCGCTGCGTCTCCGGCCCGACCGAGAAATCGGCTTCGCCGTTCTCGACCATCGCGCAGATCGATTCGGGGTCGCCCTGCTTCAGGATCAGTTCGACCTTGGGATAACGCTTGATGAAATTCACCACGATGTTCGGCAGGACGTAGCGCGCCTGGGTATGCGTGGTGGCGATCACCATCCGGCCGGTATCCGCCGACTCCAGATCCGCCTTGAGCGACTTCAGCGCCGCGATGTCCGCGGTCACCCGCTTGGCGATCGCCAGCACATGTTCTCCCGGCTCGGTCAGGCCGATTATCCTGTTCCGCGTCCGCTGGAAGATCTCCACGCCCAATTCGCTCTCAAGCAGCTGGATCTGCCTGCTCACGCCAGGCTGGGAGGTGTTGAGGGCGTCCGCCGCTGCGGACAGGTGATTGCCCTGCTTTACGATCTCGGCGACGTAGCGGAGTTGTTGAAGCTTCATGCCGGTATAACAGCATTAAATCCAAGAATGTCAACTTGGTCTAAGTCGGCATACTCGCATTTGGCTATAGGTTCCTTCCGAGGTTTTCAACTCAGGTCCGCTTGGGAAGGAAGTGCGCAGCATGTCAGCAGAAGCTGAGTATGATGTGATTGTTGTCGGAGGCGGCAATGCCGCCCTTTGCGCAGCGATTACGGCCAGGAACGCGGGTCGCAAGGTGCTCCTTCTGGAGCGTGCGCCCCAGGAAGAACGAGGCGGCAACAGCGTCTTCACGGACGGCAAGTTTCGTGCAGTTTACAACGGTCTTGAGGATATAAAGGCGCTTGTGCCGGATCTAACCCAGGCGGAGATCGATTCGACCGATTTCGGCGAATATACGGAGAACGATTTCTTCGACGACATGGCGCGCGTCACCCAGATGCGCACCGATCCGGACCTGTGCGAGATTCTCGTTCGCAACAGCAGGGATGCCCTGTTCTGGCTCAAGGAACAGGGCATCCGCTTCATGGCGAATTACGGACGCCAGGCCTACAACGTCAACGGTCGTTTCAAGTTCTGGGGCGGCACCACGCTGGTCGTCGCCGCCGGCGGGCCCGGTCTCGTGGATGGCCTTTATCGGCGGGCCGAAAAGATCGGGGTCGAGATTCGCTACGAGGCGGCGGTCAAGGAAATCATTCACGACCCGGTAAAGGGCGTGTCAGGCGTGCGCGTCCTGATGAACGGAGAGATGGTTTCGATCCGTTCGAAGGCCGTCGTGCTTGCCTGCGGCGGTTTCGAGGCCAATGCCGAATGGCGGGCGAAATATCTCGGCCCGGGGTGGGACCTTGCCAAGGTGCGCGGCACCCGATTCAATACCGGCGACGGGCTTGCCATGGCGCTTGCGATCGGCGCGCAGCCTGCCGGCCATTGGTCGGGATGCCATGCGACCGCATGGGAACGCTATGCGTCGGATTTCGGCAATCTCACCGACACGATCCAATATCAGCGCCACAGCTACACTTTCGGCATCGTCGTCAACAAGAATGGCGAGCGCTTCCTCGACGAAGGCGCGGACTTCCGTAACTACACCTATGCCAAATACGGTCATGAGGTATTGAAGCAGCCCGAGCAGGTCGCCTGGCAGATATTCGACGGAAAGGTGCTGCATCTGCTCACGGACGAATACCGCACGCGGCTGGTGACCAAGGTGCGCGCAGACACGATCGAGGGATTGGTCGCACAACTCGACGAGGTCAATCAGGAGCAGCTTCTCAAGACCATCCGCGAATACAATGCAGCGGTCGACACCAGCGTGCCGTTCGACGCCAACAGGCTCGACGGGCGAGCGGCGCGGGGACTTGCCGTGCCACGCTCCAACTGGGCAAACCCGATCGATACGCCACCCTTCGAGGCCTATGCCGTGACCTGCGGCATCACCTTCACCTTCGGCGGCGTGAAGATCAACACGAAGGCGCAGGTCATGAACACCGATGGCAAGCCGATCCCGGGCCTGTTCGCCGCCGGCGAGATGGTGGGAGGCATCTTCTATCACAACTATCCTGGGGCAAGCGGGTTGACCAGCGGCACGGTATTCGGTCGACTGGCCGGAGCAAGCGCAGTCGCCGTTTGACGTTACCGGGAGACCTCCTCTTGTTCGACATTACGCTGACCTTCGACAATGGCCCCGAGCCTCTTGTCACTCCTGGCGTGCTCGATGCACTGAAGGCGCGGGATGTAAAGGCTACCTTTTTCGTCATCGGCGAGAAGGCGACGGCGCACCCCGAGCTTGTCGCACGGGCGCATGAGGAAGGGCACGTCATCGCCAACCACACCTGGAGCCATACCGTGCCTCTCGGCGATCGGCCGCTAAATGGCGAAGCGATCGAGGAGATCGAGAAGGCGCAGCAGGCAATCGCCCGCTACGCTCATCCCGCGCGCTATTTCCGGCCCTTCGCGGATGGAGTCGTTGGCCCGAAGCTGCTCAACCGGGAAGCGGTGCAGCATCTGCGCGACAACACCTATACCTGTGTGCTCTGGAACGTTCTCGGTGAGGAGTGGCTTTCGCGCGACGGCTGGGTCGAACCGGCCGTGCAGCGCTGCAAGGCGCAGGACTGGTCGCTCCTGGTCGTCCACGATCTGCTGGAAGACGCCATGCGCCACTTTCCGCGTTTCCTCGACCGCCTGATCGAGGAGGGTGCGAAATTTCGCATGGATTTTCCTCCGGAATGCGTGTTGATCGACCGCGGCCGCATCACCCAGCCGCTGTCGCCCTACGTTTCCGGAGGCTGGGACGACGCCGGCTAAAGCGTGTCGCGATCTTTCAGATTCGCTCCGTACGCTTTAGCTTTTTGATTATGCGCATGTCTTTGTCCCGAAACCGGAACCACTTTCGAGAGACATGCGCTAATCCGCGAAGGGATCTGTCGGGACGCCGGTCGAGAAGTCCACGACGATCGTCTTCGTTTCCGTGAACTGGTCGAAGACCTGCATGGAATTCTCCCGGCCAATGCCGCTCAGCTTGTAGCCGCCATAAGGCAGCATCCAGTGCACGGGCCGGAAGGTGTTCACTGAGACCAATCCGCATTCGATTTGCGCCGCGACGCGGTGGGCGCGCGCGAGATCGTTGGTGAACAGGCCGCCGACCAACCCGTAATCGGTCGAATTCGCAAGCTGTATCACCTCCTCCTCGGTGTCGAAGGGCATGATGGCGAGCACAGGCCCGAACACTTCCTCGCGCGCCAGTCGTGAGGCGGGATCGACGTCGGCGAATACGGTCGGCTGCACGTAATAGCCGACATCCAGCCCCGCGGGCCTTCCGCCTCCGGTCATCAGACGCGCGCCGCTCTCGCGGCCAAGTTCGATATAGCTTTGCGTCTTGGCCAGCTGTTCGGCCGAAGTATGCGGTCCGATATGCGTCTTCGGATCCATGGGCGCGCCGACGCGAATGCGCGCCGCCCGCTCGGAAATCGCCGCAGCAAACTTCTCATAGATCGGACGCTCGACGAAGACGCGCGAGGCGAGGGAGCACGACTGGCCGGTCGAGCGGAACGCGCTATGGACCGCGACCGAGAGCGCGCGGTCGAGATCGGCGTCGGCAAAGACGATGTAGGGCGACTTGCCGCCGCATTCGAAGGAGCAGCGCTTCAGATTGTCCGCCGCCGCCTTCATGATGCGGATGGCCGTTCCGTGATGGCCGGTAAAGGAGATCTTGTTGACGCCGGGATGAGCGGCCAGCGCCTGTCCGGCCGTCTTGCCGTAACCCGGGCACACATTGATCACGCCGGCGGGCACGCCCGCTTCTTCCGCCAGTTTCGCGATTTCCAATATGCTCGCCGGCGTCTGCTCGGCCGGCTTGATCACCATCGTGTTCCCGGCGGCAAGGGCAGGGCCGATCTTCCAGCAGGCGAGCAGGATCGGCGAGTTCCAGGGCAGGATTGCGCCGACGACGCCGACCGGCTCACGCCGCGTATAGGCAAGCGAGTCGGTCTTGAATGGGATCTGCGCGCCATTCAGCTTGTCCGCAGCCCCGGCGAAGAAGGTCAACCAATCGGCCGCGCGTTGCATTTCGCCGAGCGTATCCCTTAGCGGCTTGCCGTTGTCGCGGCTTTCGATCTCGGCTAAGCGCTGCGCGTTGTCGAGGAGCAACTGCGCGAGCCTGTAAAGGATCGCGCCGCGCCTCGTCGGCTCCATGCGCGACCATGGCCCCGAAAGCGCGGCGCGCGCGGCCGATACGGCGGCGTCGATATCCGCCTCGTCGGCTTCGGCGACAAGCGCCCAGACCTTCTCGGTCGCCGGATCGATCGACTCGATCACCCGGCCTGAACGCGGCAGCACCCACTCGCCGCCAATATAGAGACGGTCGCGGACGAAGAGGCTTTCCGTGCTCATTCGGCGGCCCTCACGACGTAATCCGCAGAGCCCTCGATTACGGAAATCACGACGTCGAAGGCGCTTTCATGCGGCGTGTCGGCCAGCTTCTGTCCAACCTTGCGCGCCTCCGCGCCGAAATACCAGCGCGTGTTGCGCTCGAACTTGTCGAGCACGTCGTCCTTGAGCAGCGGCGCTTCGGGGCAGCCCGGGTGGTAGGGGACGTGGCAGTGATAGGTCTTGCCCTTCGCGGTCACGTCCAGTACGGCCGGGCAATGCGCCGGATAGTCCGAGTCCGGATCTTCCTCTGCCTCAATCTTCGCCGCCAGCTTGAGGATGCGTTCGTCCCGCAAACGTTCCTGACTGAAGGTCTCCAGCCCGACATCGCCGAAGATCAGGGCAGACGCCACCCCGAAGGGCAGGCTGAAGCGGCCCTCATGCGGCGTCTGCGGGCGCTTCTTGCGCTCGCGCGGCTCCGTCACCAGGGTCAGGCCCGGTTCCGCGAGCTTGCAGTTCACGGCCGAGATGTCGTCCACCGTCACGCCGTCGGCCTCGAACTCCTTCAGGATCTGCTTGGCTGCTTCGATGAAGGCGTGCAGCAGCTGGCAGCAGGGATAGGGCTTGAAAGCCGTGTCCGGCAGGTACCAGCGCGAGCTGAAGCCGCTGCCGCCGGTCTCGAAATCGAGCTGCCCTTCTATCGGCGTCAGATGCGTCTGGAAGAAGCCGAACTTGCCTTCGAACACGCTTTCCGGCCCGGTGATGCCGGCCCGGGCAAAGTCCATCGCCAGCATGCCCGCATGCGCGCCCCAGCCGCCGTGCAGGATCTTCGACGTCGAGCCGGTGCGGGTCGATTCCTGGATGCCGGAGGCGAAGGTGCCCGAAATGCCCAGCGCGTTGACGATCGTCCCAGGCGCTGCGCCGACAAGGTTTCCGATCGACGCCGCCGCCCCGAAAGAACCGAGCAGCGAGCTCGTATGATAGCCGCGCGCAAGGAAGCGGTCGCCACCGACGAAGCCGAGTCTGATCATGACCTCGTAGCCTACGGTCACGGCGGCGATCATGTCTTTGAGGGATGCTCCCCGGGCCTCGCCCGCGGCAAGTACTGCCGGGGTCACGGTCGAGCCGGGCCGGGCGAGCGACGAGCCGTGCTTGTCGTCCATTTCGAGCGCCTGGGCCAGCGATCCGTTGAGAAGCGCGGCTAGGTCCGCGCGCGCTTTCGCGCCGACGCCGAACAGGGTTGCGTCTGACGTCCCTTCCCAAGTCCGCGCGAGAGCCTGGGCGGCGCGCCCGCTTTCTTCTGCAAGGCTCGCGCCGGCGATGCAGACGCCGATCGTGTCCACGATATGCAGCATCGCCGCATCGCGGACATTCTGCGGGATCGCGTCATAGCGAAGCGCTGCGGCGAACTCGGCGATGGTGGGTGCAAGTAGCTTGGCCATAGATATGCTCCAGTTGCATGGGCATGCC
>Ga0065720_1019197_pt1 | contig 33096 bp, 29 predicted proteins | sample Thericmetagenome_FD_59107 | JGI IMG/M metagenome (GOLD analysis project Ga0065720, IMG submission 59107) | Thermophilic microbial communities from the Joint Bioenergy Institute, California, USA of rice/straw/compost enrichment - eDNA_2 v2... | ecosystem: Engineered > Solid waste > Grass >... | reverse complement strand
CGCCGGCTGGTGCAGCAGGAAGCGGGGATTGGGCAGGGCGAAGCGGTTTTCCTTCTTCGCCGCCACGTAGATCAGCGCACCGGCCGAGGCCACCCAGCCGGTCCCGACGACACGGACTTCCGGCTTCACGAACTTGATCATGTCGTAGATCGTGTCGCCCGACTCGACATGGCCGCCCTGGCTGTTGATGAAGATGGTGATCGGATCATCGCCCTCGGCCTGCAGGGCCAGCAGGCGGGCGGACACGTCCTTGGCCACTTTCTGGTCGATGCCGCCATAGATCAGGATGGTGCGGGCCTTGAACAGGCGCTCCTCGATGCCGGCCGACTTCTCGCGGACCTTCTCGGCCTCGCCATTCTTCTCCGGCTCGTCCTCGTTCATGACGGCCAGATTGCGATGATTGGTGGGGTTCAGCATGCGCGGAAAACTCCTTGGAACGGGCTCAATTGGTATCCCATGGGGGCAGGGGGCTTGCAAGGCTCAGGCTGCTTTGGCCGGTGGCCGATCCGGGGCTGATACTGGTCCGGCCGGGGCGTTTCCGTTACGCTTTTGGCCGTTTTCGCTCCCCAAGAGATGAGGTCGCCCATGCTGAAAGGCAAGTCTGCCGTCGTCACCGGCTCCACCAGCGGTATCGGGCTCGGCATCGCCCGCGCGCTCGCCAAGGAAGGCGTCAACGTGATGCTGAACGGCTTCGGCGACGCGGCTGAGATCGAAAAGACCCGGGCCGGCCTGGCGGCGGAGGCCGGCGTAAAGGTGCTCTACGACGGTGCCGATATGAGCCAGGGCGAGGCCGTTGCGGGCTTCATCAAGAAGGCCGAGGACGCCTTCGGCGGCATCGACATCCTCATCAACAATGCCGGTATCCAGTTCGTCTCTGCGGTGGACGAATTCCCCGAGGCGAAATGGTCGGCGATCCAGAACATCATCCTCAATTCCACCTTCCACGCCACCAAGGCGGCCCTGCCGGGCATGAAGAAGAGGAACTGGGGCCGCGTGATCAACATCGTCTCGGCGCATGGCCTGGTCGCCTCGCCGTTCAAGTCGGCCTATGTCTCGGCCAAGCATGGCCAGATCGGCTTCACCAAGTCGGTGGCGCTGGAAGTGGCGGAAACCAACATCACGGTGAATGCGATCTGCCCGGGCTATGTGCGCACGCCGCTGGTGGAGGGTCAGATCGACGATCAGGCCAAGGTGCATAACATGCCGCGCGACAAGGTGATCCGCGAGGTGATCCTGGCATCGCAGCCGAACAAGCGATTCATCGAGATCGAGGAAGTTGCCGCGCTGGCACTGTTCCTCTGCGGCGAGATGGCCAAGTCGATCACCGGCACGGCCATCGCCATCGATGGTGGCTGGACCGCCCGGTAAGGCTAATCGTCATGCCCGGGCCCAGGTAACGCTTCTGGGCCGGGCATCTTGCCCAGAACGGCGAAAGACCCGCGAAATCAAGTCCGCGGGGGGACGCTTTTTTTACAGGTGATGCTTTTTGTACCGCTAACCGCGCCCGACGATCTCGTCGCGGCGATAGCCCTGCGCATAGAGCAAGGCCGTCAGATCGCCATGGCGCACGTTGAAGCGCGCTGCTTCCTGCACCTTCGGCTTGGCATGGAAGGCGATGCCCAGGCCGGCGGCGCGCAGCATGTCGAGGTCATTGGCGCCGTCGCCGACGGTGATGCAGTCGTCCAGGCTGATGCCGCGCTCTTGCGCTACGCGCTGCAAGGCTTCCAGCTTGGCCTCGCGGCCCAGGATCGGCTCACGCACTGCGCCGGTGATCACGCCGTCTTCGATGATCATATGGTTTGCCTGCTGATCGTCGAAGCCGAGCTTCATGGCTATCGGCACGGTGTAGTAGTCGAAACCGCCGGAAACCAGCACGGTATAGACGCCATTCTCCTTCAGCGTCTGCAGAAGCTGCATCGCGCCCGGCATCAGCTTGATCCGTTCGCCCGCCTTTTCCAGCAAGGTTGCCGGCTGGCCTTTCAGAAGGCCGACGCGCTCGCGCAGCGCGCCGTGGAAATCGATCTCGCCGTTCATGGCGCGGCGGGTGATCTCCGCCACCTGCGGGCCGATATCCGCCTCGAAGGCGATCTCGTCCAGCATCTCGTTGCGGATGATGGTGGATTCCATATCGGCAACCAGCGCCTTCTTGCGCCGGTTCTCCGGCTTCAGCACCAGGATGTCGACCGGGGCGCCGCGCAGCGCCACGCGGGCGGCCTTTTCGGCCTCGGCGGGGGCGACATTGTCGAAGGGAATGTCGCAGGCCACGCCCTGGTCCAGCCAATCCGCCGGACCGACCTTGCCCCGCGCCAAAGCCAGGGCATCGCGCACGGCATTGGCCAGTTTTGGCGTCAATACGGCGTTATGGGGGGCGGTGATCAGCGTCAGAATATTTTGCATTGATCTGTTCTAGGACTGTAGAAGGGGCGGCGCAACCCGGGCTGACCCTCCGTATGGACACCAAATTCGTTCCAATCATCATCCTTGCGGGTCCCACCGCCAGCGGCAAGTCGGCGCTGGGAATCGCCATTGCCGAGAAGATCGGGGGCATGATCATCAACGCCGACAGCATGCAGGTGTATCGCGACCTGCGGGTGATCACCGCGCGTCCCACCGACGAGGAGATGGCGCAGGTGCCGCATCGCCTCTATGGGGTACTGGATGGCGCGGCGCATGGTACGGCGGCGCTGTGGCGGGAAATGGCGCTTGAGGCCATCGCCGAAGCGGCTTCCTCCGGCCGGATCCCGATCCTGCTGGGCGGCACTGGCATGTATTTGCGCAGCCTGCTCGAAGGCCTGGTTGAAATCCCGCCGATCCCGGATGAAGCCAGGGCGGAGGCGCGCAAGCTGCTCGAAACCCTCGGTCCGGCCGGTCTGCATAAGGCGCTGGCAGAGCGCGACCCGCAAAGCGCCGCCCGGCTGAAGCCCGGCGACAGCCAGCGCCTGGTTCGCGCCTATGAGGTTGTCGCCGGCACCGGCCGCAGCCTGCTGGACTGGCAGAAGGAGGCGGCCGCGCCGTCCTTGCCCAATCCGGTCTTCAAGCTGCTGCTGCAGCCGCCGAGGGCTGCGCTTTACGCCCGGATTGACCGCCGGTTCGAGGCGATGGTGCAGGCCGGCGCGCTGGACGAGGCCCGCGCGGTGCTGGCCCGGACCGACCTGCCGCCCGACGCACCGATGCTGAAAGCCCATGGATTACCGGAACTTATGCGCCACCTGAAAGGCGAAATCGGGCTGGACGAAGCCGTTCGGATTGCCCAGGCCAACACCCGGCACTACGCTAAACGCCAGACCACCTGGTTCCGGCACCAGTTCCGGCCGGACCTGGTTGTGGAAAACGATCTTGGGCGGCAAGAAAATTTCAACCCTGAGGTGGAAATCTTTCCATTCATTGTGAGATACCTATTGACCGCCCGCGGAGGCGGCGTTTAGGTTGGCCGCCTTTCGCGGCCGGGGCCTCTCTGCCGTCGAAACGACTTCCCTTAGGAGAATGGTGCGTTATGCAGTCCGGTAAGCAGGCTGCGCCGGCCGAACAGATGTCCGGCGCCGAATTGGTGATCAAAGCCCTCATCGATCAGGGGGTTGAGGTCATTTTCGGCTATCCTGGCGGCGCCGTACTCCCGATCTATGACGCGCTGTTCAAGCAGAACGCGATCCGCCATGTGCTGGTGCGCCATGAGCAGGGCGCGGTTCATGCGGCGGAAGGCTATGCGCGTTCCACCGGGAAGCCCGGCGTGGTGCTGGTCACTTCCGGTCCGGGCGCGACCAATGCCGTTACCGGCCTGACCGATGCGTTGCTCGACTCCATTCCGGTGATCTGCCTGACCGGTCAGGTCGCCACGCATCTGATCGGCAGCGATGCCTTCCAGGAATGCGACACGACCGGCATCACCCGGCCCTGCACCAAGCACAATTATCTGGTGAAGGACGTCAACGATCTCGCCCGCGTCGTCCATGAGGCCTTCTATGTTGCGACGACTGGCCGTCCGGGTCCGGTGGTGATCGATCTGCCGAAGGATATCCAGGTCGCGCAGGGGCCCTATACCGGTCCGGCGAATGTGAAGCACAAGACCTATCGCCCGCGCGTCGATGGAGATGAGGCCAAGATCAAGGAAGCGGTGGCCTTGATGGCCGCAGCCGAGCGGCCGATCTTCTATACCGGTGGCGGCATCATCAATGCCGGTCCGCGCGCGTCCGAATTGCTGCGCGAACTGGTCAAGCTGACCGGTTTCCCGATCACCAACACTCTGATGGGCCTGGGCGCCTATCCTGGCACCGACAAGCAGTTCCTCGGCATGCTGGGCATGCATGGCACCTGGGAAGCCAATCATGCGATGCACGATTGCGATGTGATGATCGCCATCGGCGCCCGTTTCGATGACCGCATCACTGGCCGCCTGAATGCCTTCTCGCCGGGATCGAAGAAGATCCATGTCGACATCGATCCGTCCTCGCATAACAAGACGGTGCGCTGCGATCTCAACATCGTCGGCGATGCCTGCAAGGTGCTGGAGCAGATGATCGCTGCCTGGAAGCAGGGCGGCTACAAGCCGAACCGCAAGGCACTCGATGCCTGGTGGCAGCAGATCGATCAGTGGCGTGCCCGCGACTGCCTGAAATACAAGACCGATCCCAAGATCATCAAACCGCAGCAGGCGATCCAGCGCCTGTACGAGCTGACCAAGGACCGCGACACCTTCATCACCACGGAAGTGGGCCAGCATCAGATGTGGGCGGCGCAGTTCTACAAGTTCGACAAGCCGAACCGCTGGATGACTTCGGGCGGCCTGGGCACGATGGGCTATGGCCTGCCGGCTGCGGTCGGCGTGCAGATCGGCAATCCGGGCAAGCTGGTGGTCGATATCGCCGGCGAGGCCTCGATCCTGATGAACATCCAGGAACTCGGCACGGCGGCGCAGTATCGCCTGCCGGTGAAGGTCTTCATCCTGAACAACGAATATATGGGCATGGTGCGCCAGTGGCAGGAATTGCTGCATGGCGGCCGTTACTCGCAGAGCTATTCAGAAGCGCTGCCTGATTTCGTCAAGCTGGCGGAGGCCTTCCATTGCGTCGGCTTGCGCTGCACCGATCCGGCCGATCTCGATGGCGTGATCAAGGAGATGATCGCCATCGACCGTCCGGTGGTCGTCGATGTTGCTGTCGACAAGACGGAGAACTGCTTCCCCATGGTGCCTTCGGGCGCGGCGCATAACGAAATGATCGTCGCGGAAGAGGGCGGCGGCGATTCCGCCACCGTCAGTGAAGAAGGCATGGCTCTCGTCTGAGGCCGCTAGAAAATACGCGAAAGCTCAAGATCATGTCCGCGCCTAAGCAGCCGATCCAATCCCATATCCTCTCCGTGCTGGTCGACAACGAGCCGGGGATCCTGGCCCGCGTCGTCGGGATGTTCTCCGGCCGGGGGTACAATATCGAAAGCCTGACCGTGGCCGAGGTCTCCGATGCCGCGCATCTGTCGCGCATCACGGTCGTCACCTCCGGCCCTGCCAACGTCATCGAGCAGATCAAGGCCCAGCTCGGCCGCCTGGTGCCGGTGCATCGCGTGCACGATCTGACCGTCGAAGGGCCGCATGTCGCGCGCGAACTGGCGCTGATCAAGGTGGCCGGCACCGGCGAGAAACGCGTCGAATCCCTGCGCATAGCCGATATCTTCCGGGCGCGCGCCGTGGACTCGACCATCGAATCCTTCGTCTTCGAGCTGACCGGCACGCCGGAGAAGATTTCCGCCTTCATCGAACTGATGAAGCCGCTTGGTCTGGTTGACGTGTCGCGCACCGGCGTGGTCGCGATCAGCCGCGGCGCCCAGGCGATGTGATTTGCCGTTTTGAACTGAAATAACCAACGACGCAGTCCCGAGGAGATACGACAATGCGCGTTTACTACGACCGCGATGCGGACCTGAACCTGATCAAGGGCAAAAAGGTCGTCATCGTCGGCTATGGCAGCCAGGGCCACGCCCATGCAATGAACCTGAGAGACAGCGGCGTGAAGAATGTCGCTGTCGCCCTGCGCAAGGGTTCGGCCGGCGTGAAGAAGGCCGAAGAGGCCGGCTTCAAGGTGATGACCCCGGCTGAAGCCGCGAAATGGGCCGACGTCGTCATGGTGCTGACGCCCGACGAGGGCCAGTCGGACCTGTGGAACAACGACCTGCGCGACAACATGAAGGAAGGCGCCGCGCTTGCCTTCGCGCATGGCCTGAACATCCACTTCAACCTGATCGAGCCGCGCAAGGATCTCGACGTGTTCATGATCGCGCCGAAGGGCCCTGGCCATACGGTGCGTTCGGAATACCTCAAGGGCGGCGGCGTACCCTCGCTGGTGGCCGTGCATCAGAATGCCTCGGGCAACGCGCTGGAAATCGCGCTGTCCTACGCCTCCGCCATCGGCGGCGGCCGCGCCGGCATCATCGAGACCACCTTCCGCGAGGAATGCGAGACCGACCTGTTCGGCGAGCAGGCGGTGCTGTGCGGCGGTCTGGTCGAGCTGATCAAGGCGGGCTACGAGACGCTGGTCGAAGCCGGTTATGCGCCGGAGATGGCCTATTTCGAGTGCCTGCATGAAGTGAAGCTGATTGTCGACCTCATCTACGAGGGCGGCATCGCCAACATGAACTACTCGATCTCGAACACCGCCGAATACGGCGAATACGTCACCGGCCCGCGTATCATCACCGCCGAGACCAAGGCCGAGATGAAGCGCGTTCTGGAAGACATCCAGTCGGGCCGCTTCACTCGCAACTGGATGCTGGAGAACAAGGTCAATCAGACCTCGTTCAAGGCCATCCGCGCCAAGATGGCTGCGCATCCGATCGAGGAAGTCGGCGCCAAGCTGCGCGCGATGATGCCCTGGATCGCCAAGAACAAGCTGGTCGACAAGGACCGCTCGAACTAAGTCCGCAAGGACGTTGCGTCAGCGGCCGCCGGAGCAATCCGGCGGCCGTTTTCGTTTGTGCCAGGCCGCATCTGCCGTAGACTTCGCGCAAAACAGCAGGAGGAAACGTCATGGCCAAAGTCATTGTCGCCGGCGTCGGCATGATTCCGTTCGCGAAGCCCGGCGCCTCTGCCCCCTATGACGAGTTGGGCGCGGAGGCGGCCAGGCTGGCGCTGAAGGATGCAGGCATTGGCTACGATGCCGTGCAGCAGGCCTATGCGGGCTATGTCTATGGCGACAGCACCTGCGGCCAGAAGGCGCTCTATCGCGTCGGCATGACCGGCATTCCGGTGATCAACGTCAACAACAACTGCTCGACCGGCTCGACGGCCCTGTTCCTGGCGCGGCAGGCGGTCGAAAGCGGCGCGGCCGACTGCGTGCTTGCGCTCGGGTTCGAGCAGATGAAGCCCGGCGCTCTGGGCTCGGTCTATCAGGACCGCCCCAGCCCCTTTGTGGAATTCGACAAGGTCTGCGACGATATCGTCGGGCAGCCCGACATTCCGCTCGCCTTGCGCTATTTCGGCGGCGCGGGCTTAAGCCATATGCAGAAATACGGCACCAGGCTGGAGACCTTTGCGCGCATCCGCGCCAAGGCGAGCCGCCATGCCAAAAACAATCCGCTGGCGCTGTTCCGTCAGGAGGTCAGCGTCGATGACGTGATGAACGCGCAGGTGATCTGGCCCGGCGTGATGACGCGCCTGATGGCCTGCCCGCCGACCTGCGGCGCAGCGGCGGCCCTATTGGTATCGGAGACATTCGCCGCCAAACATGGCCTGCGCAGCGATATCCGCATCGCCGCGCAGGCGATGACGACGGATTATCCTTCGACTTTCGAGGCGCGCGACATGATGCAGGTGGTCGGCGCCGATATGAGCCGCGCGGCCGCCGATAAGGTCTATGAGCAGGCTGGCATCGGACCGGAGGATCTCGACGTGGTCGAGCTGCATGACTGCTTTGCCCATAACGAGCTGATCACCTACGAGGCGCTGGGGCTTTGCGCCGACGGCGAGGCCGAGCGCTTCGTCGAAGATGGCGACAACACCTATGGCGGCAAGGTCGTCACCAATCCATCCGGTGGACTGCTTTCGAAAGGCCACCCCCTCGGCGCCACCGGTCTTGCGCAATGCTACGAGCTGACGCATCAGCTTCGTGGCACGGCGGAAGCGCGGCAGGTGGAAGGCGCGCGCCTCGCGCTGCAGCATAATCTGGGCCTTGGCGGCGCCTGCGTGGTGACGCTGTATCAGCGCGCCTGACGAGAAACCTCATTTTAATGATCGAAATGTTCTAACGGCTGGAGGCGGTGCATGGGATGAACTGACCTCAGGTGGTCGCTTCCGCCGCCAATCGGCGATTGTAGATGCTTGCCCATGTGACAAAGCTGTTTCCGTCGAAAGGCTTTTGTCTACGTGGGTGCCACTTCATCTGTCCTGGTCGAGCCTCGGATTTATAGGATTGCAGCGTTTGTCCGGGCTGAAGCTGAGGTAGAAGGTAGTTTCCCCTCATGGCCTTAACCAGAATCCAGTCTGGAAGATCCTCCCAAAAATCATAGAGTGCTTTCGCGTAGTGCGGAGCAATTCCTGGTTCTCTGTCCAACTGGTCAAGACGGTCGGAATTGCTGGTCTGAAATACCAGTATCGTAAGTCCGTTTGAGCGGAAGGACAGCGCGGGTATCTCCGTCAGATAGAATGTGCTCCCCTGAACCCGCCAGCGTTCCGCCGCATCACAGGCGGCATTATAGCTGACGTGAAAACTGCCATCCTCCCGATACCACTCTGTCCAAGTTGAGTGCCATGCATTTCGCCCGTAGTAAAGGTAAAACAGCTTTACAACGTCTGCCGATATGACGCGATCGTCAGAATCCGTGTCGGCCTCCGTATAGCTGTCAATTTGGGGCGGTTTGCTCAACCAGTCCGCACGCAATGCCAGACGGCTCGTCACATCGGATTCGCACCGTGTGATCTCGGCCTGACTAAGCATGCCGAGAAACAGCGGATTGATGTCAGGCCCAAGGTCGCGAAACTCACCGTTAGCGATGGCACGAATCTCAAGAGAATGCAGTCCGCAATATTCGGCAATCTGGTCGAAACTGAGCCCGGTATTGTCGTACATCCAGCGTGCCAGCCTCTGAGGGCTGCGAACAAAGGCGGAGTCGAAGCGCATGGTGCGAATCGGAAGGGTAGAGAAATGTATTTTATAAGGCGCCCAGCAGCGTCAATCCGCCATCGACCAGCAGCGACTGGCCGGTGACGTAAGCCGCCAGCGGCGAAGCCAGGAACAGCACCGCGCCGGCGATGTCGTCCGGCGTGCCGGTGCGGCCCAGCGGCAGCTTGGCATTGAAGGCGGAGATGGCTTCCGGGCTGCTCTGGTTGGCGGTCATCTTGGTCGGCACGAAGCCGGGCCCGACGCCGTTCACGCGAATGCCCTGCTTGCCCCATTTCATCGCCAGCGCCTTGTTCAGATGCTTCAGGCCGATCTTGCTGGCCGAATAGGCCGGATTGTTGCGCGCCGCCTGCTCGGTCACCACGGAATCGAGATTGACGATGCAGCCCTGCCGTTTCGCCAGCGCGGGCTGCAGGCTGGTGCAAAGATCCATCACGCCGGTGAGATTGACATTGACCACGCGGGCGAAATGCTCGCGCTCGAATTCTTGGCCCTTGTAGAGGACGATGCCGACGCAGTTCACCAGAACATCCAGCGCATCGAACTTCGCCGTCACCGCTTTGACGGAAGCCGGATCGGACACATCAAGGCGATGGAAATCCAGGCCGCTGAAATCCTGATCGTAGGCCGAAGCTTCGCGCGTGCCGGTCACCGACACTTTCGCGCCAAGCGCTTCAAACGCGCGCGCCACGCCATAGCCGATGCCATCCGATCCGCCGGTGACGAGAACCGTCTTGCCGCTGAAATCCAATGCCTGCTGCCAAGCCGTCATGCTGTCCTCCCTCGACTCTGAGAGGCAGGTTAGCGGGGCTCTTTGCGGCTGGCGAGTTTACGCCGGGGCAGGCGGCTATGCGTCAGAGCTGCTCGATGACGATGGCGGACTCTATGACGATGCCCGTGACGGTCTGCTGCAGGACCAGAAAGCTCGCGGCTGGTAGCCTTCCAGTTGCGCCAGCTTGCGACGCGCCGATGGGCCGGGCCTGCCGGCGCGGGCAAGGGGCCGGGCGGGGCTCTGGCGGCTGCGGCGGCATAAAGGATCGCCTTGGCCGGCGCGGGGCTTCCCCCCAACAGGCGGGGGAGGGGGATGATCGCCTGCAAATGAAGCCGGCGGGCCGCTTTGACCGCCATTTTGAGGAGATTTTCCACCTCTGGGCGCGATCGATCCTGGTTTTCTGCCACTTTCCAGATAACCGCTTCTTAACGTCGCGCAGCGGTAGTCATTCACCCTCTTTTAAGCATGCTATCGGAGAGTGACCGGGTAAGTTTTTGACCCCGTGATGTTTTTCGCCCTTTGATTGGACCCGGCCGAAGCGTGTACACTATGGTTAAGCTACGGAAACGACGGCGAAATCGGGCGTGGCAGCCGGCGGAGACCCCAGGGCGGCCCGAGGGAAGGGTGTATTATGGCTAATGCTCCGGAACAGGCGCGCGGCCGCGACCGCGTAATCATTTTCGACACCACCCTGCGCGACGGCGAACAATCGCCCGGCGCCTCGATGAATTTGGAAGAGAAGCTGAAGATCGCCGCCGTGCTGGAAGGCATGGGCGTCGATGTGATCGAGGCCGGCTTCCCCATCGCATCCAACGGCGACTTCGAAGCGGTTCATGAAATCGCCAAGCGCGTCACCAACTCCATCGTCTGCGGCCTCAGCCGCGCGGGCCGCAAGGATATCGACCGTGCCTGGGAAGCTTTAAAGCCCGCCAAGCAGGCGCGCATTCACACCTTCATCTCCACCTCGCCGCTGCATATGAAATACAAGCTGCAGATGGACCCCGAGCAGGTCCATCAGGCGGTGATCGACAGCGTGTCCTATGCGCGCAACCTGTGCGACGACGTGGAATGGAGCTGCGAGGACGGCACGCGCTCGGACCGCGAATTCCTTTGCCGCCTGATCGAAAGCGCGATCAAGGCTGGCGCCACGACCATCAACGTGCCGGATACGGTCGGCTACACGATCCCGGAAGAATACACGGCGCTGATGCGCTACCTGATCGAGAACGTCCCCAACAGCGACAAGGCCAGATTTTCCGCGCATTGCCACAATGACCTCGGCCTGGCGGTGGCGAACTCGCTGGCGGCCGTGATCGGCGGCGCGCGCCAGGTGGAATGCACCATCAACGGCCTGGGCGAACGCGCCGGCAATGCCGCGCTGGAAGAAATCGTCATGGCGCTGCGCACCCGCGGCGACGCCATGCCCTATGAGACCAACATCAAGACCACCGAGATCATGAAGGCCTCGCGGCTCGTCTCGGCGGTCACCGGCTTCGTCGTGCAGCCCAACAAGGCCATCGTCGGCGCCAATGCCTTCGCCCATGAAAGCGGCATCCATCAGGACGGCATGCTGAAGCATGCCGGCACCTACGAGATCATGACGCCGGAATCGGTTGGCCTGAACCGCTCGACCCTGGTGATGGGCAAGCATTCCGGCCGCCATGCCTTCCGCAAGAAGCTCGAGGAACTCGGGTTCCGTCTGGCAGAGAATCAACTCAACGATGCATTCGGCCGCTTCAAGGATCTGGCCGACCGCAAGAAGGAGGTCTTCGACGAAGACCTCATCGCCCTGGTCGACGACACGGTCAGCCATGGCAACGACCGCATCCGCTTCGTCTCGCTCCAGGTGGTTGCCGGCTCGAAGGAGCCGCAGACCGCCGAACTGGAGCTGGAGATCGACGGCGCGCTCAAGGCGGTCAAGGCGACCGGCAACGGCCCGGTCGATGCCACCTTCAATGCGATCAAGGCCTTGTTCCCGCACCAGGCCAACCTGCAGCTCTACCAGGTCCATGCCGTGACCCAGGGCACGGATGCGCAGGCCGAGGTGACGGTGCGGCTGGAAGAGGCGGGCAAGACGGTGAATGGGCAGGCGGCGGATGCCGATACTTTGGTGGCGTCCTGCCGGGCTTATATCCATGCGCTCAACAAGCTGCTGGTGAAGCGGGAGAAGACCGCGCCGGCAGCATTGAGCGCCTGAAAATACGGGGGCTGGGGGTTGCGCTGCTCCGGTGCGAAAGCGATAACGGCGCAACGTTTTCGGTGAGGTGACTACTCGATGTTTTCGCGTTTGATGGGATTCATGTCGGCCGACATGGCGATTGACCTCGGCACGGCCAATACGCTGGTTTATGTGAAGGGCCGGGGCATCGTTTTGAACGAGCCGTCCGTGGTCGCCATCACCAATAACCGCGGCAAGAAGCAGGTCCTCGCGGTGGGTGACGAGGCCAAGCAGATGCTCGGCCGTACCCCCGGCAACATCGAGGCCATCCGCCCCTTACGCGACGGCGTCATCGCCGACTTCGAAGTGGCGGAGGAAATGATCAAGCATTTCATCCGCAAGGTGCATAACCGCCGTAGCTTTGCCTCGCCGCAGGTCATCATCTGCGTGCCGTCCGGCTCCACCGCGGTCGAGCGCCGCGCCATCATGGATTCTGCGGAATCCGCCGGCGCGCGCCGCGTCTTCCTGATCGAGGAACCGATGGCTGCCGCCATCGGTGCCGGCCTGCCGGTCACCGAGCCGACCGGCTCGATGGTGGTCGATATCGGCGGCGGCACCACGGAAGTTGCCGTCCTCTCGCTCGGCGGCATCGTCTATTCGCGCAGCGTGCGCGTCGGCGGCGACAAGATGGACGAAGCCATCATTGCCTATATCCGCCGCAATCATAACTTGCTGGTGGGCGAGGCCTCGGCCGAGCGCATCAAGAAGCAGATCGGCTCGGCCGCGCCGCCGGAAGACGGCAATGGCCTCTCCATGGAGATCAAGGGCCGCGACCTGATGAACGGCGTGCCGAAGGAATTGGTGATCAACCAGCGCCAGATCGCCGAAAGCCTGGCCGAACCGGTGGGTGCCATCGTCGAGGCAGTGAAGGTCGCCCTGGAGCATACCGCGCCGGAACTGGCGGCCGACATCGTCGACAAGGGCATCGTGCTCACCGGCGGCGGCGCGCTGCTGGGCAATCTCGACCTCGTGCTGCGCCATGCCACCGGCCTGCCGGTTTCGATTGCCGACGAGCCGCTGTCCTGCGTGGCTTTGGGCACCGGCCGCGCGCTGGAAGAGATGAAGACGCTCAAGCACGTTCTGTACAACCCGCCTTACTGATCGCATCGGTCGAATAGGCAAACCGGAGGGCATCGCGGGGGCACATGACGAGACGGTCGGGACGCAGTGCATGGATCGCGGCGCCGTTTCGGCTGCTGCTGCAGCGCTTCGCGTTCCTGCTGCTGCTCGGCGCTGCCATCGGCCTGATCCTGCTGGGCCGCATCGACCGCCCCTTGGTCGAGCGCACCCGCGCCTTCGTCGCCGATATTGTCGAGCCGGTGCTTTCCGCCATCGCACAGCCGGTGGCGGCGATCAATGCCATGGTCGGCTGGGTGGAAGACATCCTCTATGTCCATGAGGAGAATTTCCGCCTGCGCACCGAGAATGCCCGTCTGCTGCAATGGCAGGAGGTCGCGCGTCGGCTGGAACAGGACAATGCCAGCCTGCGGCGGCTGCTCGCGGCCGGCCCCGATATCAGCCAGACTTTTGTCACCGGCCGCGTGATCGCTGACGGCGCCGGATCCTATGTGCGCTCGGTGCTGGTCAATGTCGGCGCCCAGGACGGCGTGAAGAAGGGGCAGGCGGCAATCGGCCCGGGCGGTTATGCCGGCCGCGTCGCAGAAGTGGGCCAGCGCGCTGCACGCATCCTGCTGCTGACCGACTTGAACTCGCGTCTGCCGGTGATGCTGCAGGATGGCGGCCATCGCGCGGTGCTGACCGGCGACAACTCGCCCTTTCCCAAGCTGGAATATCTGCCCGGCCATGCCAAGCTGGCGATCGGCCAGCATGTCGTGACCTCGGGCGACGGCGGCCAGTTCCCCGCCGGCATCCCGGTGGGCGAAGTGATCTCATTGGCCGATGGCGCGGCCCGGGTGCGGCCCTTCGTGGATATCGGGCGGCTCGATTTCCTGCGCATCATGCAGTTCGACGAAACCAGGCTGGAAACCGACGAGCCAGTTCTGCTGGCTTCGCCGCCGCAGCAGCAACGCTAGGAGGCGGGCCGATGTCTGCGTTGCTCGGGCAAGCTAGCCGCCGCGCCCGCGCTCTGCTGCCGCTCCTGAGCAGCCTCGTGCTGGTCCTGATCGGCCTTCTGCCGCTCGGTCTGCCGCATTTCGGCGCCGTGGCCCCGGCGCTGGCCCTGATGGCGGTTTTCTACTGGAGCATCTTCCGCGCCGATCTGATGACCATGCTGGGTGCTGCGCTGATTGGCTTGTTTCTCGACCTGCTTGGCGGCGGCCCGCTGGGGCTTAATACGCTGATCCTGCTGCTGGTGCACGCGCTTGGCGTGTCGCAGCGCCGGATTTTCCTCGGCTCATCCTTCCTGGTGAACTGGTCGGGCTTTGCCCTCGTCGCCACGGTCACCGCGGCGGGCGGCTGGGCTGTTGTGTGCCTGCTGCATTGGACTTTGCTGCCGGTTCTGCCCCTGATCGGGCAATGGGGCCTTTCGCTTGCGATTTATCCCGCTATCTATTGGCTGCTGAGTCGCCTTGAGCGCCGCTATCTGCGCTCACTCGCGCCGATCTGAACGCCATGGCCATCAATCGCCGCGACAACGATCTGAAAGCCGTCTTCACGCGGCGTGCCCTGCTGCTGGGCACCGCGCAGCTCGCCCTGTTCGGCGTGCTGGCGGGCCGGCTGTATTACCTGCAGGTTCTGGAATCCGACAAATATACGCTGCTGGCCGAGGAAAACCGCATCAACATGCGGCTGCTGCCGCCGCGCCGCGGCCGCATTCTCGACCGCTACGGCATCGAGCTGGCCAGCAACCGCCGCAACTATCGTGTGCTGATCGTGGCTGAACAGGCCCGCGATGTCGATGCCACCCTGGCCGCCCTGGCGGAACTGATCCAGGTCGACGAGGTGCAGAAACAAAGGGTCAAGCGCGAGATCGAGCGCCGCCGCAAATTCGTACCCGTGGTGGTGGCCGAGAATCTGTCCTGGGACGACTTCGCCAAGGTCAATCTGCATAGTCCGGATCTGCCGGGCGTGCAGCTCGATGTGGGCGAGACGCGCGACTATCCCTTCGGGCCCGATTTCGCCCATGTCGTCGGCTATGTCGGCGCGGTGTCGGAAGGCGACCAGGGCGACGATCCCTTGCTCGAGCTGCCGGGCTTCCGCATCGGCAAGAGCGGCGTGGAAAAAGTCTATGACGAGCGCCTGCGCGGGCGCGCCGGTCACAGCCAGATGGAAGTCAACGCCTATGGCCGCGCCATCCGCGAGCTGACCCGTTACGACGGCCAGCCCGGCGACGATGTGGTGCTGACCATCGATGCCGAGCTGCAGCGCATGGCGATGCAGCGCTTCGGCGAGGAAAGCGGCGCCGCCGTGGTGATGGATGTCCATACCGGCGACATCCTGGCGCTGGTATCCAATCCCGGCTTCGATCCGAACTGGTTCAATGTCGGCATCACCCAGGCCCAGTGGCGCCAGCTCAATAGCGACAAGTTCAAGCCGCTGATCAACAAGGCGGTGCAGGGCACCTATCCGCCCGGCTCCACCTTCAAGATGGCGGTGGCGATCGCCGCGCTGGAGGCCGGCGCGGTGGATGCCAGCACCCGCGTTTTCTGTCCGGGCCATATGGAATTCGGCAACACCCGCTTCCATTGCTGGAAGAAGGGTGGCCATGGCGCCATGAATGTCGTCTCCGCCCTGGAGGAAAGCTGCGACATCTTCTTCTACGAAGCCGCGCGCCGCATTGGCGTCGACAAGATCGCCGAAGTCGCGAAGAAGCTGGGCCTGGGCGCGGTGACAGGCCTGGACGTGACCGGCGAGCGCAGGGGCCTGATCCCGACGCGCGAATGGAAACGCGCCGCCCTGAACCAGCCTTGGCATCCGGGCGAGAACCTGATCACCGGCATCGGGCAGGGCTACGTTTTGGCCACGCCGCTGCAGCTTGCCGTGATGGCTGCGCGCATTGCCAACGGCGGATATGCTGTTGAACCGCGTATCGTGCGGCCCAGCGCCACCTTTGGGCCCGAGCCGGATCAGCGGCTGGCCAAGGACCGCTGGCCGTCGCTCGGCATCAAGCGCGAATATCTGGAACTGGCGCAGGAAGGCATGATCCGCGTCACCTCGCCGCCGCGCGGTACCGCGCAGCGCGCCCGCATCACGCTGGCCGAATATGCCATGGCCGGCAAGACCGGCTCCGCCCAGGTGCGCCGGATCAGCCGCCTGGAACGCGAGACCCGGGTGCGCAAGAACGAGGAGAAGCCCTGGGAAGAGCGCGACCACGCGCTGTTCGTCGCCTATGCGCCGATCCACGCGCCGCGCTATGCCTGCGCGGTAATCGTCGAGCACGGCGGCGGCGGCTCCACGGCGGCGGCGCCGATCGCGCGCGACATCATGCTGGAAGTGCAGAAGCGCGATCCCTCGCGCAAGGAGCGCTCGGTACCGGGCGTCACCACCGCGGCTGCCGAGTTGAAGGGCGGAGGCTGAGATGCGGTCGCACTGGTATAGCCGCGGCAATGATATGACCCTGGGGCGCAAGCTGCGCGACATCAACTGGGGCTTGATCCTGCTGGTCACCGCCATAGCCAGTATCGGCTTTGCCACGCTCTATTCCGCGGGCGGCGGCAATCTCGATCCCTGGGCCGACCGGCAGATGCTGCGCTTCCTGGTCGGTCTGGTGGTCATGACGGTGATCGCAGTGACCGATATCCGGCTGTGGATGCGGCTGTCCTACGTGATCTATTTCATCGGTTTGCTGATGCTGATTGCGGTGGAACTGTTCGGCCGCGTCGGCATGGGCGCGCAGCGCTGGCTCAATCTTGGCTTCATCCATATCCAGCCGTCGGAGGTGATGAAGATCGCCCTGATCCTCACCCTGGCGCGGTATTTCCATGGGCTCTCTTACGAGGAGGTCGGCCGCATCCGCTGGCTGATCATCCCGCTGGCCATCGTGTTCGTGCCGGTCGGCCTTGTCATGAAGCAGCCCGATCTCGGCACCGCGATGCTGCTGCTGATGTCATCCGGCGCGGTGTTCTTCTTTGCCGGCGTGCGGGCCTGGAAATTCCTGGTTGGCATTGCCGCCGCCGGCGCCTCGCTGCCGATCGCCTGGGGCTTCTTGCACGAATACCAGCAGAAGCGGGTGCTGACCTTTTTGAACCCGGAGGAAGATCCGCTCGGCGCTGGCTATCACATCATGCAGTCCAAGATCGCCCTGGGCTCGGGCGGCTTCACCGGCAAGGGCTTCATGCAGGGCACCCAGAGCCATCTCAGCTTCCTGCCGGAAAAGCAGACCGACTTCATCTTCACCATGCTGGCCGAGGAGCATGGCCTGATCGGTGCGCTGGTGCTGCTGGCTCTCTATATCCTGGTGATCGCCTATGGCTATGCCATCGCGCTGCGCTCGCGCAGCCAGTTCGGCCGCCTGCTGGCCGGCGGCCTCACCACCATGCTGTTCCTCTATGTCTTCATCAATATCGCCATGGTGTCTGGCCTCGTGCCGGTGGTCGGCGTGCCGCTGCCGCTGGTTTCCTATGGCGGCACGGCGATGATGACCTTGCAGGTGGGCCTGGGGCTGCTGATCGGCGTCTACGTGCACCGGGATGTCGAGATTCCGCGCCATATGAGCGGGTTGTAACTATTTGGCCAGCAAGGGTATTTTCTGGCCCGCAAGACCCTTGCATTTCTCGCGAATCACGGTATTTTCGCGCGGCTTTCGGCGCTCAGTCCTCATCGAGGACGCAGCCGCCCGAGGGAAAATGGGCGCATAGCTCAGTTGGTAGAGCAGCTGACTCTTAATCAGCGGGTCCTAGGTTCGAGCCCTAGTGCGCCCACCATTTTCCCCCATCTCTCGTTGTCATACCTGATACGCGCTGGCCGGCTTAGCTGGCCGGTCCTCTGTTTTCTGATCGGCAATCGTCACAGATTGGCTATGCGCAGGTCACGGGCGCGGCATCCTGTAACCCCAGCGTCGTTCTAGTTTGTTTGCCCAGGCGGAACCCATTCGGGCGGAACCGGACGGAACGATGAGCAAACCTGTGCTGATCAACATCGGCTGCGGACGCGTCTGGCATCCCGATTGGATCAATCTCGATCACCGGCCCACCGCGCCCGAAATCCGGCCTTTCGACATCCGCAAGCCGCTGCCCTTTGGTGAGGGCGTGGCCGATGCGGTCTATGCCTCGCATGTGCTGGAGCATCTGGAGCGGGACGAAGCGCGCCGCCTGCTGCGGGATTGCCGTCGCATCCTCAGGCCTGGCGGATTGCTGCGCGTCGTCGTGCCCGATCTTGAGGATCTGTGCCGCTTCTATCTCGAACGCCTGCAGGCAGTGATCGAGCGGCCCGATGGCGACAACGAAATGGCCTATAACTGGGCCTATCTGCATCTGCTGGATCAGCATGTGCGGCGGCAGAATGGCGGCGAGCAGGGCGCCTTCATGACGACGCCGGGCCTCACCGCCAACGACAATGTCCGCGCGCGGCTTTCCACCGATGTTTTGCGCATTCTTTATGAAGATCCAGACAGTCTGCGCCCGCGCGGCGCCCGCGGCCGCCTGCGCCAGGCGGGCTTGCAGGTCGCGCGCCGCGTTCTGCCGCAATATGTGGCGGAAGCTCTGGAAAGCGCCTTCGTGCTGCGCGCCGGGGAATTGCATCGCGTCGCCTATGACCGGTTTTCGCTGCCGCGCCTGCTGCGCGAAGCGGGCTTCATGGAAACCGCCATCCTGGATGCGTATAGCAGCGGCATTCCCGATTTCGCCATCGCCGAACTCGACTGCGTGCAGGGCAAGCCGCGCAAGCCCGGCTCGCTTTATGTCGAAGCGGTCTGCCCCTGGATCTGAGGGACGGAATCTAAGGGAACTGGCTCACGGCGTATCCGTTCCTGATTCAGGAGGTGGATCATGGCCATCGACGAAAAGCTGCCGGCGCCGCGGGATCGGTCGCGCATCGATATCGGCCGGGACTGGGAACTGCGCTGGTGGTCCAAGGTCTTCAACGCTTCGCCTGAGGAGCTGAAGCGCGCCGTGGCAGCCGTCGGCCCCTCGGTCTTGGCGGTGGCGCAGCATCTCGATGTGCCGCTGGAAGCCGAGCCGCCGGACAGCGACACGCTCTATACCACCGGTCCGCACTAGCCGGCGCCTGCCGGTATTGATCACGCCATCGCCACACCTGACACGCGGCGGCCATGGCGCTATGGCGGCATGGCGAAACGGTTTCATCTTGCTCTGCTGTTCCTGCTGCTGCTCTGCCAGGGCACTGCCTGCGCGCAGCCGCCTGCAACGCAACCGACAGCAACCTCGGTGCGGCACAAGCCCTGGGTACTGATTTCCACCGATATCGGCGGCAGCGATCCTGACGACAAGCAGAGCATGGCGCATGCCTTGCTCTATGCCGACCGGCTGCATTTCGTCGGCCTCGTTTCGACGCCCACCCGCCATGGCGGCCGCGCCTCCGATCTGCTGGAGGTCATCGCAGCATACGAGAAGGATTATCCCAACCTGAAAACCTGGTCGGCGGATTATCCAACGCCCGCCTATCTGCGCAGCATCGTCCACCAGGGCCAGATCGAGCCGCAACCGCCGGAAGGCTTCAGCGCGCAGTCTTCGCCTGGTACCGATGCCATCGTGCAGGCGGCCTATCGCGCGCGCGAGGCAGGCCGGCCGCTTTGGGTGCTGGTCTGGGGTGCGGCCACCGATCTGGCGCAGGCGCTGCACACCGATCCGCGCATCGTCACGGTGCTGCGCGTCTACTCGATCGGCGACTGGAACACCGAGCAGGACCGCGCCGCGCGCGACTATATTCACCGCCATCATCCGGCCCTGTGGTGGATCGAAAACGACAGCAGCTTCCGCGGCCTCTATATCGATGAGAACGGCAGGGACAATAACGGCTGGCGCATGGAGGATGCGCGCGGCCATGGCGCGCTGGGCGAGTATTTCGTTGCCGCGCGGCCTTGGGGCCTGAAGATGGGCGATACGCCGTCGCTTTTGTATCTGATCGATCACGCCGATGACGGCGATCCCACGGCGGATAGCTGGGGCGGCAGCTTCATCCGCGATCCGATGCGGCCGCAGCGCTGGATAGACGATCCCGACCGGCGGCTGGATATCGCAGGCTACGCGGGTGCTGAGACCATCCGCCGTTTCCAGGCGGCGATCTACCGCGACATCGCGGCGCGCTTCGACCGCGCCCGCGCGCCGCGCTCACCGGGCACGCCGCTTGCGGCTTCCGCCCGGCCCGGCGGCTAGAGCCGCCAGTTCTCTTCTCGACATCGCAAAATAAGTCCTGCGGCGCTCCCCAAGGCCAAAAGCGGCTGGAAAGCGCGCGCAGGAAAGGCATGCGCAGGTCGGCAACCTGGTGGACGAACCTGGTTTGACGAACCCTGGCTCAGGTTTCTTCTTGTTATGACGCCTTGTCTGCAAAACCCCGGTATGGATTGGCTCGGACCTTCATCCTCGCCGTTACTCTGCCCGCCTCGTACAAACTCTTGCTACCACCTCCGGCTAGGACTTCAGTGGATGCGATAGCGGCGGCGTGTCGGCCGCTTGTTCAATCCATACTTGTTTTCGAACCGGATCAGATCGCCGCGCGCGCAGGCCGCACGGTTTTCCGCCCGGGCCGCATCCCGCTCCAAGTTGCGCACCGTCTGCAGCATGAGGCGGCTCTTGGCAAGGTCAGCGGCGGCCTGGGCGGCCTTCAGTTCGGCTCTGGCCGCAGCCAGCGCGGCCTGAACCTCGCTGTACTTGCTGGTGGCAGCCCCGAAGGCTTCCGAGAGTAGAGAATGCAAACGAAGGATCTGACTTTCCATTGTTGCCCCTCAATGTTGTTGTTCGTTGCGCTCGGAGGATCACGCCGGAAATTGCAAGAATCCAGTGGTCGTGTGGTGACCGAAGGGCTGTGGATAACTTCTGCTAGACCCCCGCCCGGTCACACTTCAGGATGAGTTTTATCGCGCTATTCCGGCATTTTCAAAAAGCTCAGGAATGCTCTTTGCGGTAGCGAAAATCATTGTGTACGGATGATATTCGCCTTTCTGGTGTTAACCGAACGGCGGCGAAAACTGCTCCTATAGCGATATTCCTCTCATGGCTGATCGCGTTAGGACTGACCGCGCGGAAGTGGTAGCCGGCTTCTGCGGCTGGCGCTTTCGGACGGCCATGCTATGCCTGCCGCCTCATTGCACTGAGCGTTGAGCCGAGAGTTCTAATGCCTGAACCCATTCTTGAAACCGAACGCCTGATCCTGCGTCCGCCCCAAGCCGGCGACCTCGATGCCTGGGCGGCAATGATGGCCGATGAGGAAACCGCGCGTTTCATCGGCGGCGTGCAGCCGCGCCAGATGGTATGGCGCAGCCTCTGCGTGATGGCCGGCGGCTTTGCGCTTTACGGATATGCGATGTTTTCGGTGATCGAGAAATCCACCGGACGTTGGATCGGCCGCCTCGGTCCCTGGAAGCCGGAAGGCTGGCCAGGCACGGAAATCGGCTGGGGCCTGGTGCGCGACGTCTGGGGCAAGGGTTACGCCACCGAAGGCGCGGCGGCAACGATGGACTGGGCCTTCGACCATCTTGGCTGGACCGACATCATCCACTGCATCGACGAGAAAAACGCGCCGTCGCGAAAGGTTGCGGAGCGCCTCGGCTCCACCTATCGCTATGACACGAACATGCCCGCACCGTTAGAGAACATGCGCGTGCAGATCTGGGGCCAGACGAAGGACGAATGGAAGGCGCGCCGCGCCAAGGCCTGAGCGGATCAGTCATCGTCCTGCTATTCCATTGCCCTGCTATTCCATTGCCTTGGGCAGCTCCGCTGCCAGAAGATCGATGGCGGCGCGCACTTTGAGCGGCAGATGCGGCGTCTTCAGCCACAGCGCATGATTGTCGAAGGCATAACCCGGCTGTTCGGGCAGCAGCGCAACCAGCGCGCCGGCGGCGATGCGCTCGCGCACCAGCCAGGAGGGCAGCCAGGCTAACCCCATCCCCGCAGTTGCTGCATCGGCAATGGCGGCAAGATCGTCCAGCCGCAGGCGTGCCAGCGGCGTGACTTCCTGTATTGCAGTGCTGTCGCGCGGAAACAGCCAGGGATGCACCCAGCCGGGCCGGCTGTAGAGAATCGCCTGGTGGCGTGTGAGATCTTCGATCCGCTCCGGCCGGCCATGCGCATCGAGATATGACGGCGCGGCACAGACCAGCATGCGATGCTGCCCGATGCGGCGCGACATCATGCCGGCCCGGTCCTCCAGTCGCCCGGTGCGGATGGCGAGATCGAAACCGTCTTCCGCCAGATCGGCGATGCGGTCGCTGAAGGAGAGGTCGAGTTCCAGTCCCGGATGCCGCTCGACCAGCCGCAGCAGGATCGGCGCTACGCAATAGCGGCCCAGCAAAGCCGGCATGGTGACGCGCAGGCGTCCGCGCGGCGTGCCCAGCTGATCGGCGGCCAGCGCTTCGGCGGCCTCCGCCTCGGCCAGCACCAGGCGGCAGCGTTCGTAATAGGCGCGGCCGAAATCGGTCAGGCTCTGGCGACGCGTGGTGCGGTTCAGCAGCCGCATGCCCAGCCGCTCTTCCAGGAAGCGCACGTGCTTGCCCACCATCGGCGCCGACAGGCCAAGCGCCTCGGCAGCGGCCGCGAACGAGCCCGTATCCACGGCTTTGACGAAAACGGCCATGCTGGTCAGGCGGTCCATTCGAAACTCCCGGTTTCTTCTCTTCTGTCTGAACCGCCATTTATCGCGGCGGCCTCGCGCGGCATAGCTCCTTTCAAATCGTCTGATTTGGAGTTGATCAATGGCACGCGCAACGGCACGCATCGTCCGCTTTCACCGCCTGGGTGGCCCCGAGGTCCTGCAGATCGAGGAGGTCGCACTGCCCGATCCCGGCCCGGGCGAAGTGCAGATCGCCGTCAAGGCGCTCGGGCTGAACCGCGCCGAGGCGATGATCCGCTCCGGCAACTATATCGAAAGCCCTGACTTGCCCTCTGGCCTCGGACTCGAAGCGGCCGGCATCGTGCACAGGCTGGGCGAGGGCGTTGAGGGCCTCGCCATCGGCGATGCAGTCAGCATCCTGCCGCCGCCCTCCATGGTGCGCTGGCCGGCCTATGGCGACTACGCCACATTTCCCGCACGCCATGTGGTGAAGCATCCCCCCCATCTGAGCTTTGAAGCCGCAGCCGCGACCTGGATGCAGTATCTCACAGCCTATGGCGCGCTCATCGATATCGCAAAGCTGCACAAGGGCGAGTTCGTCGTCATCACCGCCGCGTCCAGCAGCGTTGGCCTTGCCGCCATCCAGATCGCCAGCCGCATCGGCGCGATCCCCATCGCCGTGACGCGCGGCCGTGCCAAGGTGGATAAGCTGCGCGAAACCGGCGCGGCGCATGTCATCGTCTCCGATGAAGAGGATCTGGAATCCCGCCTGAAACAGATCGCCGGGGCGGATGGCGTGCGTGTGGTGTTCGATCCGATCGGCGGCCCGATCTTTCTGCCGCTGACGGCGGCGATGGCGCGTGGCGGCATTCTGATCGAATACGGCGCCCTCAGTCCGGAGCCGACGCCATTCCCGCTTTTCACCGTGCTGACCAAAAGCCTCACCTTGCGCGGCTATGTGGTGCACGAGATCATCGGCGATCCGGCGCGGCTTGAACCCGCCAAGGCTTTCATCCTTGAGGGATTAGAGGCCGGCACGCTCAAGCCGGTGATCGCCAGCGCCTTCGCCTTCGATCAGATCGTCGAGGCGCACCGCTTTCTGGAATCGAACCAGCAGTTCGGCAAGATCGTTGTGACGGTGTGATCACCTGCTTTTCTTACAGCCAGCCGCTGCGTTTGAACCGCGCATAAAGCAGGCCGCACACGCCGCCCATCAGCAGCAGCGCCAGAGGATAGCCCCATCGCCATTGCAATTCGGGCATGAACTCGAAATTCATGCCCCAGATGCCGGCAAAGGCGGTGGCCACGGCGAAGATGCCGGCCCAGGCGGCAAGCCGCTTGGTCACTTCGCTTTCCTCGATGGTCACCATCGAAAGGTTAACCTGGATCGCCGTGGTGATGGTGTCGCGCATGGTATCGAGTGAGTTGTTCAGCCGCTGCAGGTGGTCCGAGACGTCGCGGAAATATTCATGCATCTGGTTGCAGGGCGCCGGCACGCGGCCGCCATGCAGACGCATCACGCCTTCCATCAGCGGCGCCACCGCATGCTTGAGTTGCGTGACTTTGCGTTTCAGCGCATAAAGCCGCTCGATATTCTCGCGCGCTGAATTGGCTTCCTCCTTCACGCTGTCGCTCTTGGCGAAGATCTGCTCTTCGATCTCCTCCAGCTCGTTCTCCAGCGCTTCCATCACCGGGAAATAGCGGTCGACCACGGCATCCATCAGCGCGTAGAGCACGTAGCCCGAGCCAAGCTGCAGCAGATGCGGTTCGCGCTCGGCGCGGGAGCGCACGCCAAGGAAAGTCTGCTGGCTGTGGTTGCGCACCGACAGCACGTAATTGCGGCCGACGAAGACCGCGATTTCGCCCACCTGCATCTTGCCGTCGACCATGTCGATCAGCTTCATCACGACGAACAGGCTGTCGTCGTATTCCTCCACCTTGGGCCGCTGGTGGCCATTCTGTGCGTCTTCCACGGCCAGTTCATGCAGGCCGAATTCCTCCTGCATCTCGGCCAGTTCTTCCGGCGTGGCGTCTTTCAGCGCCACCCAGACAAAGCAGTCGGGCTGGCCGATATAGTCGCTGATATCCTGAACCGGCAGTTCGGCCAGTTTCTCGCCCCGGCGATAGACCACGCAATTGACCAGCATCTTGAACTCTCCCCATCGCGCAGCCCGGCTTTGCATCCCTGCGGCGGCGTCGCTGCCTGCGGGCCTGATTCGCGGCAAACGCTCGAATGAAGTCTATCTCTTTGGCGGCCAGGCGGGGCGGCGAAGCGCAGGCTTGATGTTTCTATAATGTTTTCTGTCTCGATGATGCCCGATGCGGGCGACAGGCATGCATATATATGCCTGTGGAGAAGCCGGAAGGGCAGCGGAAGCGGCGGGAAGGAGCGGGAAGTCCTGAAGCCGCCGGAAGCATCCGGAAAGCCGGGGGGAGGCTGGCGGAAGGGAAGGTCTGTGACCGTCGCGGGAATGAAAATGGACTGAAATGGAGCTGAATGGTTCTTGACGAACGCCATCGGTTCGAAACGGGCCGCAGCGGTCATGGCCGGTGCAAAACGGGTGTCAGCGGAGCCGGGCGAGGGGAGATTGGCGGCGGATGCTGACCTGGGTTCGTGCGGAGAATCGGGGCGAAAGCCGGGGTGCGGCCGCTGGAATGACCTCAGGTTGTCGCCACAGCAACATTGCGCCTTTCCCAGCCCTTAGGTTGTAACACGCAGATTCCTTGTGCTTTTTCCCCAAGACGGAATAATGGGATCCTCAGATTGAAACGGAGGGGAAGCCCATGACGTCCGAGCCGCAGTCAGACTCCGCCCTCTCTGCGTCCAACCCCTCCGCATCCGGCCCCTTTGCGAAGCCCGCCCATCGCTGGCGGTTTTTCCGTGCCGGCGGCTTCGATCAGGTGCGCATCGAGCGCGGCGAGGATCTCAAGGCGCTGGACAGCCTGGACCAGAAGCTGTGGCTGGCACTGGCCTGCCCGATCGACAGCCTGCAATTCGACCGCCGCACGCTGACGCTGATCGACACCGACAATGACGGCCGCATCCGCGCGCCCGAATTGCTCGATGCGGTGCGCTGGGCCACTCATATGGTCAAGGATGCCGATGCCTTCTTCGCCGGCCATCGCAGCCTGCCGCTCAGCCTGATCGACGACAGCCATGAAGAAGGCGCGCAGCTGCTCGCCTCGGCCCGGCGCATCCTCGCCAATATGGGCAAGCCGGATGCGGCCGAAGTGGCGCCGGAAGATGCCGCCGATGTGAAGCGCATCTTCTCCGATACCTGCTTCAACGGCGACGGCATCGTGCCCCCGGCGGCGGCGGAAGATCCCGCGATTGCCGAGCTGATGAAAAAGATCATGGAGCTGTTCGGCTCCAGGCCCGATCGCGGCGGCGCGGCCGGCTTGGGCCAGGAAGAGGTCGATGCCTTCTTCGCGGCAGTCGAGGCGCATCTCGCCTGGCATCAGGAAGCCGAAGGCAAGCCGGAGATCAACCCGCTTGGTGCGGGTACCGAAGCAGCGGTGGCGGCCTTGCAGGCGGTCGAAGCGAAGGTCGAGGATTATTTCACCCGCTGCCGCCTTGCGGCTTTCGATCCGCAGGCAGCGGTGGCGCTGAATGCGGACGAGAAGGCTTTTGCTGCGGTCGCGGCGGAAGATCTCTCCGCGGCGACTCCCGTCAGCGGCTTTCCGCTCGCCAGGATCGCCGCCGAAAAGCCGCTGCCGCTCAGCCGCGGCGTCAATCCCGCCTGGGCTGGTGCCATTGCCACGTTGCGCGATGCCGTCGTCACGCCGCTTCTGGGGGCGCGCGATGAGCTGAGCGAAACCGAATGGCAGGCGGTGAAGGCCAAGCTGGCGCCGACCCGCGACTGGCTGACGCGCAAGGCTGGCGCGGTAGTCGAGAGCTTCGGCCTGGAGGCGTTGCGGGCGTTGCAGTCCGGCGATGCGCGGGCACAGTTGACCAAGCTGATTGCCGCCGACAAGGCGGTGGCGCCGGAATTCGAAGCGGTGGCATCGGTCGAGAAGCTGGCACTGTATCTGCGCGACCTTGTGCCGCTGCTGAACAACTTCGTTGCATTCAAGGATTTCTACACCCGCCGCGCCAAGGCCGTGTTCCAGATCGGGCGGCTCTATATCGATGGCCGCTCCTGCGATCTGTGCATCCGGGTGGAAGACGCCAACCAGCATGCCGCTTTGGCGACGCTCAGCCGCATTTATCTGCTCTATTGCGACTGTGTCCGCCGCGGCAGCAACGAGAAGATGACGATCGCGGCTGGCGTTACCGCAGGCCATGCCGATCAGCTCATGGTCGGCCGCAACGGCGTGTTTTACGACCGCGAAGGACGCGACTGGGATGCGGTGATCACCAAGATCGTCACCCATCCGATCAGCATCCGCGAGGCATTCTGGATGCCGTTCCGCCGGGTCGGAAAATTCATCGGCGAGCAGATCGAGAAATTCGCCGCCGCGCGCAGCAAGCAGGTCGAGCAGCAGATGACGACGCAGCTGGTCGCGACCGGCAGCCAGGCGATCAGCGGCCAGCCTGCGCCGGCGCAAAGCGCGCAGCAGCAACAGCAGGCTTTCGATGCCGGGCGGTTTGCCGGCATTTTTGCCGCCATCGGTCTTGCCATCGGCGCCATCGGCACGGCTTTGGCTTCGGTGGTGACCGGATTGCTGAATCTGACCTGGTGGCAGATTCCGCTCGCCATCGCAGGCGTGATCCTGCTGATCTCCGGGCCGTCCATGCTGATTGCGGCGATGCAGCTGCGCCAGCGCAACCTCGCGCCGCTTCTGGACGCCAATGGCTGGGCGGTGAATGCCCGCGCGCGGATCAACATTCCCTTCGGCGGCAGCCTGACCCAGCTGGCGAAGCTTCCGCCCGGGGCCGAACGCTCGCTGACCGATCCTTATGCCGAGCGCACCACGCCCTGGCGGCTTTTCCTGGTTTTGGTCATCATCTTGATCCTGCTTGGCTTTGCCTGGCGCTATGATCTGTTGCAGCGGCTCTTCGGTTAACCAAGTTCGCTGGCGCGGATTCCATTCGCCAGCCCCCTGGTTGGCACGCTAGGATGCCGTCATGACCATTGCGCCACGCTTCTTCAGCCCCATCGGCACCCTGCGCCATGCCGAGCGCCTGAACTTCCTCACCCAGGATGTTCGCGCAGCCGGCACCGTGCTGGGCTTTTTCGGCGCGGCAGCGGCATTAGGCGCGAAGCCGGCCGAACTTGTGCTGATGGTCTGCCGCCGCCACAGCCCGTCCGATCTGCATCGCCAGGTCGTGCTGGTCTTCCAGCAGGATCGCGGTTTTGCCGATGCGCTGTCCAAGCTTTACCGCGTTCATGGCCGGCCGCTGGGCTTCGAGGCGCAGCAGCGCTGGTGCGCCATCCCGGAGCCTGCCTTCCTGCGTGACGAGACTTACGCCCTGATGGCGGCGCGGTTTCCGACGCTGCTGCTGATCGAGGAAGATGAAGACGGCTCGCTGCACATCGAAGTGCATGCCTCTTCGGGCTTCAAGACCCAGCCGCAGTTGAAGCTGGCGCCGCTGCAGCCGCGCAAGCCGGCGAAGAAGCCCGCAGAGCAGAAACCGGCCCAGAAACCGGAACAGCAACCGGCGGCAAAGGTGATGCAGATGCCGCCGCGGCCGGGCGCTGCAGCTTCAATCCCGCCGCAATCGGTGATGACAAGCCAGATGGCACAGCCGGTGGCGGAAGTCGTGCCCTTGCGGCCGCGCAAGCTGCGCAGCGCCGTGGCCTTGAACGAAACCGTCGAACGCCGCGTGGTGGATGAATTCCGCCGCCTGTTGCGGACGGTCGCGCAGCATTCCTGATTATCTGATCTAGCTGTCGCGCTGGCGCTGCGAAAGCGGGCCTGTGCACATATACGCGCCGTCCTGATAGACCAGCGGCGCGACTTCCGGCTGATAGGTGGCGCGGATGACACGGCCGATGCAGATCGAATGCGTGCCATAGGCATGCAGGGCTTCGATCTCGCAGAAGATGTTGGCCTGGGCATCGGCCAGATAGGGCACGCCGGCCGCGTCGCTGAGCCATTCGCCTTCGGCAAAGCGCGCCTCGCCCTCGGCCAGTCCGGAAAAGACCTCCGACAGCCGCTGCTGGCTGCAATGCAAGAGGTTGATGCAAAGCTGGCGTCCCAGCCCGAGCTGGGCATGCAGGGCAGCGGAACGGTTCACACAGGCCAGCACCGCCGGCGGATTGGCGGAGACGGAGGTGACCGCCGTTGCGGTCATGCCATGGCGCAGGCCGCTGGCGGAGCGGGTGGAAATCACGGTGACGGTGGCTGCCAGCCGGCGCATCGCGGCACGGAAGGCCTGCTCAAGCGATTCTGCCGGCGGCTGGGTCATGGGCGACTGGGTCATGTCTCGATCATGTAAGGGAGAATGCCCCTCGCTTCAATTCGGCCAGAGAAAAGCCTGCGACCTTTTGCCCGTGCGCGAAATCTGAGCTTGGGCAAGGTTTTAGGCCCCGATTCTGAGCTTTCACAGTAGCTCGACGAAACCGCCCCTTAAGCCTTTGATTTCATTAAGGCGGTTTCACGATAAATGATCGGTTTTTGCAGAGAAATTGTGAGAAAACCGGGATTTCTTTCACGATTGCTGTAACATGGGGTATGGGCGGCGCGTTTTCTAAGCCACGTCAATGACTTAGCTTTTCGGCGACATTGCAGTTTTTGCGCCTGAATTTGAATCTGCAGCGCTCGATTGCCCTCAAATTGGGCCTTCTGTCACCAGTTGATGCCCATTCCGCGGCTGTCGAGCACGTCATTCACGACGCGTCCGATCGCGAATCCTTTGCTCTCCCAGGTCATCATCCGGCTTCGCAGGTATGTGAGGATGCGGGGCAGATCGGAGGTGGCCCAGATTTCTTCGTCGGACGCCGCGGCGATGAGAGCTTGCTTCATTTTGCGGGGCGCCAACTGGCAGATTGCCAGCCCGAGGCTCAGTCGAAAGCCTATCCGCGGATCTGGTTCCTTGGCGCCTAGATTGTAGGGGCCGGAGAATTGTCCGAAGCGTTTGTGGGACGCACCGAGCAGGCTGTGTCGTACTTTGGGCGGGAGATCCGAGAAATGTCCGAAGACATCTATGGTTTCGCTAAGCTGTAGGCCCCGGAGCAATTCTGGAACCGGCTGCGGGCGGTCGAAAAGGATGTTCTCGATGTACCGCTGGCCTGAAATCTCCTCTTCCGAGACTGGTTCCCGAACAAGGTTTCGGAGGTCATGTCCATTCCGGCAAACGGTGAGATCGAAAACACGCCAGTCCAGTGGTTTTGGCTTTCTGGGATTGCACTCAGGGCAGCTTAAGACAAGGCGTATCTGATGTTTGGTGCAGACCTGGGCAAACCGGAAATTCCAGATAAGTCGATGGTGCGCTGATTCCTTGAGGCATTCCGGGCATAAGCGGCGCCCCTCACGGTTGGGAAGGCATGAGAAGGGAAGTTCGTGGCCCAAGACGTGGAAGACGGCGTCGCCCCACCGGCCTTTTTCGCGCGCTTCTGTGGGGGCCAGGCTTCGTAATTCTTTGAATGGAACCCCGGAGAGCGCACTCAAGCGGGTTATTTGAGCATCTGTGAACTGGGTCTGACGAAAATCCAGGTCTGCGGCTGAGGCAATCCAGTCTGCCGGAACGGGCTCGATCCCGTCCGCGGGATCGGGAGAATTGCGCTGTGCCAGCCGGTTAAAGAAGCTTTGCATGCTTTCGTCCGGCTCCGGCGAAGCGGATAACGACAGCGGCTGAATTTTGTCCATGAGAGACCAAGGATTTCGTCGCCCTGGGGGACGGGCGCAGAATTTGTGCCTCAGATTGATGCGACAGGCAAGATTACCGAGCGGCGGATTGGAATCCTCCCGGTACCGCCAAACAACGAGTCCACATTCGTTGCAGATATCCGCTCTGCCTCTGAAGCACTGTCGTCGGTGGTCTTCTTGCATGCCACTGCCGCAAACTCCGATCAGCAGCGACAACGATCAGGAGCGGTCCGTGTTCACCGAAAGCGATTTCTCTCACGATGAAGGTGCTAGTGTATCCTATGCCGTCACTCACCATAGTTATCCGGTGCTGTGCGAGTTCGAGCTGGCATCCTTAGCGTACTTCGCATCTCTAGAAGAGTATCCGTGCAATCGAACTCGGGTACAAAGGCGGGCAATTCGAAGGATTTCAGGACTTCGACTTCACAGCGCAACAGGCGGTGGAACTCAGGTAAAGCCCTTCGTAGCTCGAGTCCCATGTATGTCGGTAATCCGAGAGTGACCCCAAGGCCCATTATAACGAAGCACCAGAGGCCCACTGACGACATGGCTTTTCGAATCTGCACCTTGCGGGTTTCTTGGGAACGGTTCGGGGAGAAAACATTGACGACGTCAGCTATCTTGAAAAAGTAGAGGATAGCCACGCCATATCCACTCGCGAAAACCAGCATAGTCGATAGTGTTAGTACAGTGTCGGCGTAATAGACTTGAGCAGGAGTAAGATCGCCGCTCAGCAATGCAGAAAGCGCTATGCCTGCCACTGCAGCGATGCCGCCCATCACATAAATGCTTATGCGGATCGCATCGTCCATTCTTTGGCGCCACCAAGCAAGCGTGGCTCCCGTTGGGTCTAGATCGATCTCTTTGGCAGTTTCCGGCTCAATACCCTCATGGGCGACAATTGGGGGGATGTTCGCTTTCGGTATACCTTCTTCAGATGGGGCCCGAGTGGCTTTTCGGGACACTTCATCTAATGCTGCGGAAACAACTTCCAGTGTTCGTTCCACCTGATCATGGTTCGAGCCTCCCAATCCAAACGCTTGTACGAAGGCTGGTTTATGAGCCCAGGTTCCTCCAAATGAACCAGAGAGCTCCGACACGGCATCTTTCAGTGCCCTCCACCTGATTATTGAAATCGGCGCCCATGTTTGGCGATGGCGGCATGCTCCAATCGAATTCCCTCGCATGCTTGCTGAACATTTCTCCGGCTCGGTGTGCCCTGTCTATTACGTCCTCGGAGTTGGCGGTTGAATCAGCTTGCAATGCAGACACATCTGCATTGAGTCTAAGCAGGCTATCTCTGACCGGTCGCAAGTAGGTGTCCAGGTATACCAGTTCATCTTCGTAGTCCTGCCGATCCTTCTTAGCTTCCCTTTCGCGACGTTGATGCGTCTGTTGATTTGATTGCCAGACCGTGATCATGGCGGCAATTGCGGCCACTGCGCCGCTGAGCGCCGATATGATTTCACCGGCTGAGGCGAGGTCTATTCTTTCCATGGGTCAGTATTGGTTCTGGAGGGTGGTTTTGGATTGACGAAACTTGCTCTACGCTGGAACTGCCAAATAGCAGATATGACCAATTATAACTGCTGCAAATATCGGATGAGGTGGGTTGGTGGGCAAGCTATCGGAACAGGAACTGCGAACCCTTCTTAGCGCGGCGGAGAGTCGACAGCATGCGCGCGAAGAGCGGGAAGATAAATTGATTGTCGAGGCATTCAAGTCAGGTATCGTTCCTGTGCCAGAGGATATTCGGGCAATACTTCGTCAACGCAACTTCTCACACAGGAAGCGATTGATGAGCCATCATCCGTTCTGGAAAGAATGGATGCTCCGTCAGGGATTCGAGGCATTGTATGGGGCAGCGGTTGCTGCACGGGTTGACGTTTTGCGGCACAATGCTGCGCTCGGCGCATTTGCGGCGGGCCACGACCAGTTCCATGAGCACGTCGACTATACCGTGTCTAATCCATCCCAGAAGGACGTCCTCGCATATTGTTCAATAGCGTTTTCGGTTGTCGACAATAATCGCCGAATTCGGAAATTACGACCGGACTTGGAGGCAATCTTTCCGGGACTCATTGAACGGCATTTCAATAACTCCGTGACTGCCTTCGTTATGATGCTTCGAGAAAATCTCACCCATGGTCGAATGGTGATGTCGAATTGGACAATTTCACGCGACGAGAATGGGACCGCGGGTCAAATGTTGTTCGACGTCGACGATTTGTTGCTTTTTGGTAAGTGGGATGCGATGGCGTTAGAGTATATCAAGGTGCAGCCACATGGGAGAGTAAATATCGGCGCGGCAATTTCCGAACATTTCAAGCATCTCACCGAATTCCGAAGGGAGATAGTTGACTTCCTTGCCAGGAACCGACGGGCAGACGAAATCGACTTTTTCGAAATTGAAGACGAGCACCGAGAACGAGGCTATCTGGTCTGCCCCCTGAAAAGTGGTCCTCCCTGAAGTAGGCTATTGAGCCGTAGGAGGACGTTGGAATGCCCCAGAAGAAGCACTGAACCGCGCCGGGTTTGCCGGAGGCTGATTTGGTTTAGTTACGCGGCCATGGCTTCAGTTTCCAGAGCCGCGTAGAAGTTTGCCTCGGCTTCGGCGGGCGGGATGT
>Ga0065720_1019196_pt1 | contig 33097 bp, 28 predicted proteins | sample Thericmetagenome_FD_59107 | JGI IMG/M metagenome (GOLD analysis project Ga0065720, IMG submission 59107) | Thermophilic microbial communities from the Joint Bioenergy Institute, California, USA of rice/straw/compost enrichment - eDNA_2 v2... | ecosystem: Engineered > Solid waste > Grass >... | reverse complement strand
AGAAAGCCTTGGAATAAGTTTTTTATTAAAAATTATTTCGAATACACTCAGAAAAAAACATATAATTGATCATACTTTTCAAAGTGAAGTTAATTTCCTTCGGAAAGAAGAATATAGAAATTACTTAACTAAAGGATCTTTCTGTTTGTTAAGTTTAGTTTAAATATGTATGTAAAATGTCCCTGATCTTTCTACAATTCAAGAGAAGATATTCAATTATGAAATAACATTCAATTTCTTTCCGATCTTAATGAATGCCTTGACACATTTGTCAACTTGTTCAGGGCTATGAGCAGCACTCAATTGAACTCTAATTCTAGCCTGTTCCTTAGGAACAACGGGATAACTGAATCCAATAACATAAATTCCTTCCTCCAAGAGCTCATCAGCAAATTGAGTAGCAAGTCTAGCATCACCAAGCCAAACAGGGGCAATAGGAGATTGAGGATGACCAAGGATCTTGAATCCAGCAGCTTTCATGGCTTCTCTGAATTGCTTGGTGTTATTTTGAAGCTTTTGAGGAAGATCGGGGCTTTGCATTAACAATTCAAAGACCTTAATGGAAGCTCCAACGACAGCAGGAGCAACAGCATTGGAGAACAAGTAAGGTCTAGCTCTTTGTCTGAGGATATCAACAACTTCAACGCTAGAGCTGATATATCCACCTGTAGCTCCTCCCAAAGCCTTACCCAAAGTGTTACTGATAACATCGATCTTTCCTTCGAGTCCGAAGAGTTCAGGAGTACCCTTTCCGGTCTTTCCAATGAATCCTGAAGCATGGCATTCATCAATATAGATGTAAGCATTATACTTGTTAGCAAGTTCATAGATCTGATCCAAAGGAGCAATATCACCATCCATGGAGAAGACACCATCAGTGACAATGAATCTGATTCTAGCATTTTGGGTTTGCTTGAGCTTTTCTTCAAGATCCTTCATATCCAAGTGATTGTATCTATGTCTCTGGGCCTTGCAAAGTCTAATACCATCGATGATTGAGGCATGATTTAAGGTATCACTAATGACGGCATCTTCAGCGGTCAAAATGGCCTCGAAGAAACCAGCATTTGCATCAAAGGCACTTGGGAAGAGAATAGTATCTTGAGTCTTGTGGAACTTGCTAATGGTTTCTTCAAGCTTTTTGTGAATGTCTTGGGTTCCACAAATAAATCTGACAGAGCTCATACCAAATCCATGAGTGTCAAGAGTTTGCTTAGCGACCTTGATAAGTTCTGGGTTATTACTCAATCCAAGATAGTTATTGGCACAGAAGTTCAACACTTCCTTTCCATTTGAGGTAACGCTAGCACTTTGGGGTGAACTAATGACTCTCTCTCTCTTGTAGGTACCAGCAGCCTTGATTTCTTCAATTTGTTTTGCTAGGAGGTTCTTAAGTCCGGTTCTCTCAGTAGAGCTGAAAAATCTTTTGCAGATCTTGCTTATCATTTTTATTTTTGGATTACTTTTAATCAATTTTTTTGTTTATTAAGAATAGTTAATATATACTTAGAAAGATACTCAAAACTCTAGAACTATTAAAACTCTGTAATTATTCATCATCTTCAATTCCAAGCTCCTCCTATCAAATCATCTCCAATGCATTAATTCTTACTTTAGCCTCTGCGAACTTCTTCTCTGTTATATCACAAACATATTCAATTAAAGCCTTGCATATTTTCTTTCTCTTCTTGTATTCAGCCTAAAAATCAACATAGGATATTTTTAATTTTAACCTCAAAACTCTTGACTTTATTCTCGGCTTCTTTGACTTCTTCATCAGAAATTTGGGGATAATTTCCGCTTTCATACACGGCTAGTTTCGCATCTAATTCTTTAATCTAAGGGATATTAAACAAGTTATGCCAGGAGTACCAGCTTTTTGTATTTCTCAATTTCGCTCTTTATTTGATCATCTGTGAGCTGAGCTGTAAGTTCCTTGAGAGTGGCTTGATAATCCTTAACTTCACCTTGAGTTTTAACAAGCTCAGCTTTTCTCTCTGCAACCTTTTTCTTCAGTTTTTCCATTTCTTTCTCATCAACTTGAGGGATAGTGCTTTGATTTAACAGATAGACTTTTGCTTTTCCAAATTCCTTGACCTGAAGTTCTCCAGAGTCGACTAAGTTATCCAAAGCCTTTTGCATTGGACCCTTCTTGATTTTCCCATGTAAGTTATCATAGATATTCTGAAGACTGTAAGGTCTGTTTTGCTACAGAATCTCAATATGAACTGACTTCGCTTACCTTTTGCATATATTCTAAAATTTCTTGTTGATCTAACTTATTAAATTAAGTATTACTAAAATACCATCTCCTTTAGCTCCACCCTTCTTCATTATAACTTTTTTTGCAGACTTCTCGCCACCCTATTATGAATTATAATACTGTTAACACAAAGACAAACTTTCTTTTTCTTGGCAGATTTTCCTTCATCTTCGTCACTCTCGTCCAAGTCGACAAAGTCCTCTTCAGACTCTTCTTCTTCATCAGGGACTTCAAATTCGTCATTATCGTCATCCTGACTCTCCTTCTTTGATTCCTCTTCAGGTTCATCTTCCTCATCTTCGTCTTCCTTTTTCTTTCCCTTGCCCTTAGCTGGCCTCTCCACCTTTTTGGCCTTTTTGGGCTCTTCTTTAGATGTGGACTTTCTTCCTTTTGGAGTCTTTCTTTTGGGGGATACGGGCTTTGACTTGTCGGTCTTCGCACTTGATTCCTTAGAGGAATCTTTCTTTTTGCGTCCGCGGCCTGTTCCTGTACCTTCAGACTTCTTCACCTTCTTTGAAGAAGGCTCTGGGACAAAATCTTCGTCATCAGAATTCATTTTTAATTTAAATGAGTACCGAGAAAATTTTCGCTCTATTTGAGTTTATTTACACTGAAAACACGAAAATATCTTCATGTAAGACAGCTTATATATTATTTAGAAATATATCTATTCTACAAAGCCGATTAACTAGTTATCTCTTATTGATTTTTGGCCCCTTCAATTATTGCGGACTATAATTATTAACAAAATTCTCAAAGATACTTACAAATCCTGGGAAGTCATAATCAATTCCAAGTTCTTCCAACTTCTTTCTCTTCTCAGTTTCATGTTTTAATAAATTCTTGACTTCTTTTCTAAGCTCCTTGGGGCTCTTTTCCTAATACTCTTAGATATACAATCAAAAAGACACACTCTATTTTTCTGAGCAATGAAAATTTTTTGGAAAGGAATGAACTTTAGTCTCTTGGACTTAACCTTCAAGTTAGGATCATCTTCAATGAGTCTGCAATCAAGCTTCTTTCCGTACAACATGTATCCATTCATGTTTTCAGCAGCAATCTTAGCAACTTCTCTATTCTTGAATTCGATGAAGGCATATCCCATGCTTCTGGCACTCTAGAAATTGAATCTAGGCTCATTATTCATGTACCTTATGACTTCTAGCAAGACTCAAGTTCAAAATTTCACCATATTGGGAGAAGTATCCTCTCAATCCATCTTCTTCAAGACCATAAGGTAAGTGGCCAACATAAACGACTCCTCTCTATAATATTATCAAATATACTGGCAACTATTACTATATCAACTTCAGTGGCCTCTTTATTTTGATTGGCAAATCTTTCAGCTTTATTCTTCTTTTTTTGTTGCTTCTTAGATTCCTTTTGTTCTTCCACAACAATGTCATCATCTTCTTCGACTTCATCAACATCCTCTTCTTCGCTTTCAGGTTCAGGTTCTGGCTGCTTCTGAGCCTGGCCCTTTCTTTTGCCTTCAGCCTTTATTTCTTTGGTTGCGTTTGTCTTCTTAGTAACTGCCTCTTCGCCGTTATTCTTCTTGGTTTTCTTTTTAGGGATGTAGATATCGTCATTTAATTCAGGATCATTCAAAGGATGAGTGATGTCTCCTTCCTCTTCTCCATCATAATATTGAGAATCGTCACCATCTGATTCCTCAACGACTGGCTGAGTTTTCTTTTTCTGGGCAGCCTTGGTGGCCTTAGTTTCCTTTATCTGATGGTCTTCTTCTTCCTTTTGGACGACCTTCTTTTGGGACTTGTTGTTTTGCTTTGGCATAAAATTTATCAAAGATATATTTTTGTGATGTTTATTTCTCGTAGAATTTGTTTAAAAATGTCCAAGTCCTTCTCCAAGGAAAAAGATGATATCATCGATCCTGAACAATTCTCAACTCAGATTGATATCAAAACCTATTTCGATCCGATCATTGTAAGAAAGTTCCGCAAGATATAAGCTTATCAAATTAAATTAGAATTTGAAATTTAAACGTATAAGTGCGATGAACGAGAACTCCAATCCCAATATTGAGTCATTCGGGACCAACAAGAAGACCCGTGCCGCTAAGCACGAAGCCAATCAATTCATTTATGATAAATTTGAAAAAATGAAAAGAACTGCTGAAGCTAGAGGCAACTTAAATGGTTATCACTGCTACAATAAAATCCTTAAGACCTTGGAAAAATACCCAATGCCAATTCTTTCAGGTAACCTATTTTATTATTTTATTTCTCATTATTCTAGCTCAACAAGCTCTTCAGCTTGATGGTGTTGGAGCTAAAATGGCTGCATTAATAGGTAATATGATTCAAAAAAAGTATTCACAAAATCTGCTAAACTCTGAGGCTCCGGTCCAGCTTACCCTTTCACAACAGAGTGATGTACAGGTGGAGCCACTATCAACTCAGGATATTCTCCAGGATTATAATCAACACTCCCAGGATGCTGATCTCACCCGAAGGATGAGAAGATTTGAAACGCTCTTTACTCATTCTCCCATTAGGGAAAGTCAAGAGTCCAGAAGTGAATACTTATCAGAAAGCCAGAGCTCTAACTACATTTCTTATGCGGAGTACAAGAACATTTGGGATCCTATCAAGAGAAGTCGAGACGAAGAATATTCAGATCCCTTCACACTCACCCTAAAAAAGTCCAAAACCACAGACCTTGATTCAGAAAACAGCAGAAGCATACAGTCAACCTCATTCAAGAAAGCTGTTTTAACTGCTTCCAAGTCTCTTGACGTCGAAGACATTGGTTTGAAGACTACTAAGAAAAAGAAGAATTATCGTCCCGAGAAAGGGTCCACTGGGTACTTCATCTTGATTGGTTTATTGGCTTTCGAGAACGACACTAAGAAGAAGTATGCCACTAAGAAGGAGATCAAAGCATATCTTAAAAAAGCTGTCGATACTCTGGGTCCTATGGAGATCAAAAACTGGAGTACCCTACCAACTTTAATCAAGAATGAGCTTGTGCTTCCCTTTACCTTTAATGATGAGGAAAAGTATAGTTTGACTGATCAAGGAGTCAATATTGCCACAGAACTCCATATGGAACAGCTACAAGTTTACAGGGACTCTAAGAACCAGTCTGTAAAAGAAACTTCCAATACTGATACGACTTCCAGAATGTTTTCAGAGATGAGACATGAAGAAACAAAGTCTACTGTTGATACGACTGTTACCTCTACTAACAATGAATATTCTATTTTCCCATTCTTAGATGCCCCTAAGAGAGAAGCGCCAGAGGAAAGAGAGGAGTCTATTAACTTCTCCCAGGCTGAAAGAATGTTTAGTCGTTCTCAATCACAAACATTTAAGCCTTCTCAGTCTTTAGCTCGAAGAGAAAAGCTTATGGAGAAAATTGAAGACTCTCAAAGAGAATCCAATGGAACCCATACCCACAAGATTCTTAAAAGTAATTTTTTCGGCAGGCTTTCTTACCATCTAGGCACAATTACAAAGCTTGAAGTTGTTTTATATGTTGATAACAGAGAAGTTAAGAACAAGAATGAGAGAAACTATGTTTTCGATAAGATCTCAGCTGTTGGAATCAACTGCAAGTCACTCCCTCTCCCTGTTGGGGATTTCTTGTGGGTAGTAAATGTTCAAGGTAATTGACTTAGTTATTCATTTTCAATATTCTAGGCTCACAATGTAATCAGACCTACACCCTGGATTATATCATTGAAAGAAAGACAGCTGACGATCTTGCTGCGAGTATAATGGATTCCCGTTATAACCAGCAAAAATTCAGACTTACTAATTCAAAAATTAAGAATATTTTTTACATTGTCGAAGGAAAAGCCACTCAGAGCGCCGTCCTTAGACAAAATGCTATTGACACTGCTATTTTAAATACCCAAATCTTGAATGGATTTAAAGTCCGTACCACAGTCAATTTACAGGAAACCATCCGCCTAATTAGCAGTATGCACTATAGCATTGAAAAAGCTATATTACAGGAACTGACCAATACTGAGAAGGAATACTTTGAATTTCAATACAATTATGATGAATTTGAATTGTTAACATCAAAGAGCAATTGCTTGAATACGAGAATTCTTTTTGGAAATATGATGAGACATATTAAGGGGTGTGGAAAGGAAGCTGTGGCCGAGATTTTAGACAAATTCGATACTTTTTATGATTTCTACAAGCATATCAATAGCAAGCCTGATGAAGCTTCGAGATTAGAATTTTTAGGCCAAAAACAAAAGAAAAGTAAAAAGAATAAAAATGTGATCGAGATTGTTGATCCCTTGCAGGTACATGTAAATAAGACAGTAGCCAGTTATATCTCGACAGTTTTCTGTGAGGAAAGATATCCAAAGGTAATATCAAAAGATACTCAGAAATTCCATGAGGATTCTTCTGATATTTAAGGAGAAAATTAGACGTAACTTTTGAACTAGTCCTTGTATATGCTGATAGACTATATTACTTAATGTGTATTGTGTTATTTATTCAGAAGAATTCATTGTTTAATTATCAAAACCTTATTTAAGCAATAAAACTTTTAACCAAAATGCCCAAGCAGGTTGATAACTATATTCTTGAAAGAAAAATAGGCGCTGGCCAGTTTGGTGAGGTCTATAAGGGTTTCAACAAACTAAATGGACAAGATATAGCCGTCAAGGTTGTTAAGAGAGACCTTCTTAAAGGCAAATTCTTGGAATTGCTTGAAAATGAAATAAAAGTCCTAAAAAGTTGCAACAACCCTAACATCATCAAACTCTATGACATGAAGAAGACTGCAAACAACTTTTATCTCATTTTGGAATATTGTAATGAAGGAGATATGGGAGAATACTTAAAACAAAAGAAGTATATTACTGAAGACGAGGCCGTCGAATATCTGATTCAGATTATCAGCGGATTCAAGACCCTTGTCAAAAACAACATCATGCATCGTGACTTCAAGCTCGCAAACATCTTAAAACACAATGGAATGGCCAAGATAGCCGACTTTGGTTTTTCAAAGCTTATGGGAAAAGAGGGAATGACAGGAACCATGCTTGGATCGCCTCTTAATATGGCTCCTGAGGTCCTCGACGGTACTATGTATAATAACAAAGCCGATATCTGGTCCATTGGAACTGTCTTTTATGAGATGTTGTTTGGCAGACCACCTTTTGTAGCCAGCAACATCATTGAGCTTATCAAGAATATTAAGACCAAGCCTTTACAGATCCCCAGAAAGATTAATAATATCTCCCCAGAGGCCGAGGATGTACTAAGAAGGATGCTGACTGTTGATCCTAACGAAAGAATTAGTTGGGACGAGCTCTTCAAGCACAAGATTATGACCTACAGAGAAGAAAAAATCAAGAAAGAACTCGAAGATACCCTGAAATCTCAAGACCTTAACCTTGTCTTAAATTTGAGCAAGTTCTATATCAATAATAACAAAGTCGTACAACACGTTGCTGAAATCAGCAAAAAGGAAGAATTGAATAACTTCACTAGAGAGGCTGTCAAAGGAAAGAAAAAAGAGGATAAATTCGAAGGTCCCATCTTTAAGCAAGCAGTCATAGAAGAAGAAGAAAAGAAATATGAACCCAACAATTACAAAGAAGATTCCCAGAAAGCTTCAGACCTCTCCGATCTCACTAATGAAGAAACTTCGAGAGAATCATTGATCAAGACCGTAAAAAGGAACTCTAATAGAATTTTACACGAGAGAAACAAGTATGTCTTCCTTGCTTCCGTGGCTGAAGATGCTATTTCTAAGGAACTTGGACTCTCTGAGTACGTTGGCTTCATCTTGGTCAAGAAGCTCTTAATTATGATCAACTTCCTGAGAGAAAGCTTGATTAACAATTACAATGCATTCCAATTGGATGAGTGGGATTACTACATTACTACTAAGGAATATAAGGCTATTGTGGAATACATTAGAGGAGAATATGATGTCTTCGAGGTTTATTTCAACTGCATGTATGACAGAATAATCAATCTTAAGAAAGTTCATCCTAAAATTGGAGCCGACTTCATTGATATTGTGAATAAAAACCTTAAGGACAAGATTGATAGGGTCTATCAGAAGACTCTCAAAGACTACCTTGAGGAAATTATCCAGCTCCTAACTAAGACTTCTAACAATGATGAGGCTAAAGCTTTGTGGTTGCACGCTGACCAAATTATTGACTGCTTGAAGCTTGATGAGTACTTCAAGTTCGAGGATTCCCAGAAGAAACAATTCAACTTCAGACAGTTTTATGAGGAACTCAAGCTGATGGACATGGAAAAGATCAGCCAAATGGTAAAGCAAAAACTTCAATATCTGTAATCCATTTGTGTTTTTTGTAATTTGAGAAATACTTAAGAGCTAATTTAAAGTATTTCATAGATCTTGCTGTAAAGTCCTAAGTTCATATTAAATCCAGGAAATATCGACAAAAATCATAAAACTAACGCATTCAATCCCGATAATTTTTGTATTATCGGAATATGAATGTGAGACTAAATCACTCTGAAAAGAGGTTTAGTTAAGTAATCCACCTATTCTTGGGCAGAATTCTTGGTTAAACGACTTTAGAATATTACTTCATTAGATACCGTACAAGAATATTCAAAAGTTATACGAGAAATCAGTATTATTGGAAGCCACCTTGTTGTATAAAACCTCCTTGTTGATAATTAGGTTGCTGTTGTTGGAAATAAACAGTCTGCTGAGTAGGTTGCACGGTGGGCTGGACATAGGTAGTTGTAGGTTGCTGTTGGATTACAACAGTAGGTTGTTGCTGTTGGATTGTTGGTTGAACATATACTTGTTGCTGTTGTTGGAGAGTGGGTTGGACATATACCTGTTGCTGTTGCTGTTGGATTGTTGGCTGAACATATACTTGTTGCTGTTGTTGATAAATAGGCTGTTGATAAATTTGTTGTTGCTGATAAATGGGTTGTTGATAGACAGGTTGCTGGATTAATCCGGGTTGAACGTTGTTTACAACTTGATATCCCATTCCAAAGCTAGCTTGCTGCTGTTGCATATATTGTTGAGGAAGATTATAAGCAAGTCCGAAAACTGGGCTAAAAGGTTGAGTACCCATCATCATAGAAGTAGTAGTGCCGAAGGGGTTTATGTTTGTAGTTTTGAATTCTTCTGGGGTGAAACTTATTTCCAGAAGGACTTCTCCGGCCAGTTTTCCTTTGTACGAAAGAGTGTACCAGTCGGAAACTTTTTTTTTCTCGAGAATGTTGCTCAAAGGAATAGTGCACTCCCCAACAAGGTCGTCACTAGTTGTGTCTTCATCCCAGACTTCAACAGTAATGAAATCTTCGTTATTTTTCCTAAAGGTGAGAGTATCCTTCCAAGCAGGGAATTTTCCTCCACAATTGTGGGTTTTAGTCTTCTGAGTATCGAAACCAACCTTGACCTTGCAATAAGGATCCATTTTACCAAAAGTGTCTGTGTCTCTTTTAAGCTTAGCAGAGACGGGCTTAACTACAAGTATTCCTGTTGTCATTCGAAAGTATTTATTACTCGGTATTAATTCAATTTATTAACCAAGGTCAGTCTTTGATTTTCCCATGAACATTGTCACTAAAGCCAAATATCTCTACTCAGTAAATCATTCTGTGGGTTTCCTAATCCTTTCTTAGGGCATGAGAGGATTCTCTACAATCAAGGTCCCCATCGTATGCTATTTCCCTTTTTTCACCTTATAAATTTAGCCAAAATGTGACACTTTCCTTTTGGAGGGAATTAAACTCCCCACTGAAGCCGAAACTAACAAGGCTGAACTCCTTGAATATTACAAAGAATTAAACACCATGAGAAGAATGGAAATCGTTTTGGACAATCTTTACAAGAATAGAGAAATTAGAGGATTTTGCCATCTCTACGATGGACAAGTAGACTCGTATAGCATATATATTAATAACTAGGAATCTGTCGCCTTTGGTATCGAAAAGGCCATCACTAAGGAAGACTGCATCATCACTGCCTATCGTGACCATTGTCAAGCTGTAAGATTTTTCATGGAATTTCCTACATTCTTAGTACCTTAGAGGATACACTGTTCACCAAATTGTTGCTGAAATGATCGGTAGAAAGACTGGTATAGAACCAATTTTCCAGTCCTAAAAAAATAGGTGCTACTAAGGGAAAGGGTGGTTCTATGCACTTCTACAATAAAGAACATAACTTCTACGGAGGCCACGGTATCGTCGGTGCTCAAGTAAAATTCGGTTTACTAGGGGTTTAAAATGCTAGTGCCCCATGGGTGTCGGTCTTGCTTTCGCCCTTAAATATCTCAAGAAGCCCAACGTCTGTGTTGATATGTACGGTGATGGTGCCTCCAACCAAGGTCAATTGTTCGAAGCTGCTAACATTGCTGCCTTATGGAAGCTCCCCACTATCTTCGTCTGTGAGAATAATTTGTACGGTATGGGTACCTCCAACAAGAGAGCTTCTGCTAACACCAAATACTACACCAGACTTGGTATGGCTAACGTTCCAGGTATCTTGGTAAGACTAAATAATTACATTATTTATCATATTAGCTTCCTGCTCACAACGTCTTCTATGTCAGAGAAATCTTCAAGTGGGCGAAGAAGTACACTCTTGAAAATGGACCTATTTGTATTGAAGCCTTGACATACAGATATCACGGTATTAACAATGTTCAAAAAATGATATTGAATAGGTCACTCTATGTCCGATCCTGGTATCACTTACAGAACTAAGGAAGAAATCGCTGAAATCAGAAAGAACAAGGACCCCATCGGAGTTGTTAAGAACATCATTCTTGAGAATAAAGTTGCCACTGAAGACGAACTCAAGGTACTGTGAGGACTAATTTCAAACTAAACATCTCAGGAAATTGAACTTCAAGTCAGAAAAGAATGTGATGCCGCTGTTGAACAAGCTAAGGCTGATCCTTTGCCCGGCCCAGAAGATTTGTACAAGGATATTTACATTGAAGGAGAATGGGGAAAGAGTAAAATTATTTTTTATACCTAGTGATATTTTAGATTACATCCGCCATGTTGAGTATGACATGTCTATCTTCCCTGAAGGAAAGTATTAATTTCGTATCTATCCTATACTGAATTCTAAATTTATATTGTTGTGACAATTCGCGAATTCAGAACGAAGTATCAATATTGGTACAAGTCCACATATATATCGACCCAATTTAATAAAGAGAAGACGACGAGAAAAACCATTCATCTTCTTAGCTAATTCTATACTTAACCACAACAAGGCTTTCCTGATTTGTCGACATTATTATTTGACTTCAATTTTTTTCCCTTTGGGTCATTAGTACTCTCGGCGATATTTAATTTGGAAATTAACTCGTCACAGATCTGTTCAAAGAGCTCGCTAACTCCCATATTTTCTTTTGCACTAGTTCTCATAAAAATTGCGCCAAAGCTTCTAGCAAAGCTTTCACCCTGGTCGGTTGACACGACCGCCTGATCAACGAGATCACATTTATTTCCCACAACGGCTATGACCATGTTCTTTGGCCCTTTTTCTAACAATTCATTTTGCCAGCTTCTGAGATTGTTAAAGCTGTCTGTGCTTGTAACATCATAAACCATGATTGCGACATTTGCGTCTCTATAATACATCTGAGCTAAAGGAGCATATTTTTCTTGGCCTGCTGTATCCCAGATTTGGAATTTGAAGTTCCTGTTCTTATAAGTGACTTGCTTGTCCATAAAGGCAGCTCCCAGGGTTGCTTGAACGTTATCATCCCAACCGTTGGTGACGTAACGAAATATTATACTACTTTTTCCGACTCCTGAGCTTCCCAAAAGGACTACTTTGATGATATTTGGCTTGGACATTTATATTAAGAAATATTTTGATTGAGATATGTTTAATTAGAGAGGTAATACTGTATATCATTTATGAAATTATTAACACAAGCACAAAAAATAATCTTGTAAAGCTCTTTCAATTCCTTACAATCATAGATATGCCAATATTTTATTTTCCTTTAAGTAAATAAATCAAGAGCATCAGTGAATTGTCGTTGTTCTCTTGATTCCCAGTATCCGCCAATGTACACATAGATTTTCTCCTGGGTTAATTCATCAAACTTCTCAACAAACCATCTAGGCTTGTGTGTCTCTCCTGCCGCTTGCAATTCCTTTCTTCTAGCTCTTTGCTTTTCTTCTAATCGGAATTTTTCATTTGCAGCAAGCTCTTCATTTCCATATTCTAAAGCCCTCTGATCAGGTCTGAATCTACAGTCTGTTGGCGGAAGGAAGGGTACTAAACCAGTGTGAAGATAATTTAGTTGCCTAGTGAAATTGCCAAATGAGTATTGGGCTTCATAATCAGGAGGCTTGGGATAAGGAGTGGACAGGGTCATTTCTTTCTTGGTTGTTGTGTCAATGATTTTGAAGTAGGAATCCCATCTTCCAACAATATTGAATCTAACATTTCCATTCTTATCTTTAATCCAGCCTTCAGCTTCGTAAGCTCCCTTTCCGCCCCAGCCTCTCTTCTTTAATATGATCAAACCAGTATCTCCAGTCTTGTGATTAGTAAATGGCATTTCTCCGATATTATCAATATACATATTACCGAAGACCAGATTACAAGCAGCAACAGTGGGCCTTTTGTATGTAATATGGTCTTCATGTTTCTTCAAGATGATATGAGAAGTGCCCAAAGGAGTAACTTCTAAGCTTCCAGCTCCGAATGAGGACTTGAATGCGGTATCAGCATACCAAATAAAATCATCTGAGTGTGCATGTCCAGCACTAATGGGAGGATGATGACTGACTTGCTCAGAGATGAATTTGAAGCTACCATCGACTGGAACATATTCGAAGGTTTCCCCGAGAATTGGGTTGAAGGGTTTCTTAAGTCTGCCAATCATAGAGTACATGGGAGCAAAAGTAAAAGCCATGCACCATGCTAATCTCATGCATGAGTCACTCTCATGATTGGCCTTCTTGAGATATTCAGCATATTCTAGTTGTTCACAGAGTCTTTGGAGCATTGATAAAGGTTCATTTAAGAAGACTAATAGGGTAAATACGCCTCTAAGAGAAAAGTACCTGGAACCGCAAGACGAGTAAAATCTTTTCCAATCATATTCTTAACTATTTCCCAAACAGAGAACTTCTTATCTGGATCAATCTTATGAGGCATAACAGCTCTAATAGCTTCTTCAGGTATATTAGTGCCAACAAATGCAGGGTTTGTGTTTAACAATTTCTAATTTTATTATTTTTCATTTAGAAAATAGTACCTTGATCACTGGATGTAAAGAATCTAAATCAAAATTGGACATGGATCCCAAGCTCTTTTGGCTCTTGAGAGCTCTATAAGTCGGTGATTTTTGTATGTTTGTTGGAGTAGCATCATCAAGCAAATTGAGAACTAAACGACCGTTCTTTTCTGTAGGATTGTAAAAGTATTGCTCTTTTCCTTCTGCTTCATAAAAACTCTCAAAACAAGTCTCGTCATTTCTTTCATAGTCATTTTGAATTGTGTTTGCATTGCTGTCATAACCGGTATGTCTAAAGGTCTTGTTGGGGCTAGGGCTTCTTGACACTTGTTCTTCATACTTACACATAATGTTGACCATTTTTTTCTTTTCAATCTCGATCTTCATAACACATTCAGTTATTTGATACTAAAATTTTAGAGAATATGACTTTTGGGTACCTTTATTTCATGTGCTAGGGTTTCTAGCTTCTCCACGAGATTCTGTGTTCCTGGAGTCTTATCCAATTTAGGCTGCATCAAGCTCAAAACTTCGCTGAATTCAGCTTGCTTCACCCAAAGTTGGGCTAGTTGCTCTTTCAACCTGTCAAGAGAACTCTCTTTTAACAAGCCCTTAGTTTCGACACTAAGTCTGCCCTCATATTCCTTTATTTCTTTTTCAGGATATTTATTATCCTCATCTTCCCGCAATGCAGCCTCTTGTTCATTTTTCAAGGCATTTAACCAATTTTCTTTCTCTTGGAGGGTTTCTGCTCTGATGTTAATCTCGCCTGAGCCGCTATTGATTGTTATTCTTAGTGGATCGGACTCATTGGATGTAATTGTAGCGATTTTCAGATAAATTGATCCCTTTGTTGGTCCTCCTTTAGTTTCGCAATAAGTGAGTACTCCATCATGTAAAATGAAATAACGAGGCTTCCACCCTGAAATAATATTAACCCATTTCTTCAGATATCCTTCCATACTGAGAATTAGAGAAACTCCTGTTTTATTAGATTCGTAATAATTAAATAGTTACCGATATTTCAACTTGATTGCTTAGAGTTTTTCTGATAGATAGCATTCGAACAGAGCAACTGTGAAGATAAAGATATAATTCGAGTCTTATCAAAACACAATTACTGTTAGGATGTAATAGTGAAAATTGGAAAGTATAGATGGGAATAATCCTGAGAGGCTACCAAAAAATAAGTCATATGTATTCGTTAAGCTTTGTTGCACATGGATGTATCCATTACTGGACATCTCTTTTCTACTCAATTCTGTTGAATTAGTGAGTTATTTGGTCTGCTTATTACAATAGTATCTACACTAATTGAAAATATTAGACAGAACTTTTTTTCGAACCTATCAAAGAAAAGCAAAATAAAGGCAACCCATTCATTCTAACTCTTATCTTTTCAAGGCTAAATATAGACTAATTCTAAAAAGCAATAGGCTTGTTCTTAAGAACATTTGAATAAGGAATTGTGCCTAGCACACTAAGTCTGCAATAATTAACGTCATCGCTTTTGCATTGCTATTTGATGAGAACCCTATTTTTCCTATAGGTTTTATCGTATATTGAATGATATAAAAGAAAAGGATCAGGATGGCAAATGCCAAGAGATCATTGCTCTGTCTAAAGCTCATCTTTAAGACTTCCTCGGATTGTACGCTTTATGTGAAATAATTAGTAGTCCAGGTTTTTTGCTCTAAGTATCTGGTGATAATACCTTGAAAACAGTTATTTATTTTGTATTGAATTAATATTCATAACAATAAAATCAAAGAGATAATTTTGATTGCTATGATAAAGGACCCTATAAGAATAGAGGAACGAGAGACCGAGAATTTTCAGAAAGAGAAAGACAAGCAATACAATATTCTTGTTTATATTAGATTGAGGCCCCTACTCAAGAGTGAATTTGGAAAAGAGGTTGCCATTGAATGTAGAGAGGATGTACACATGACATGGGTTTTGATTAATTCCTTAGGGCAAAAGCCTATCAATAGACACCAAGTCCAATATGCTGGTCTCAACTTTTGACAAAGCCTTTAATGAGAAATCCACTCAAATCGAGGTATTTAATGAGATTAAACACTATGTCCCTGCAGTTTTACATGGATATAATTGCACAGTATTCGCATATGGTCAAACTGGGTCAGGTAAGCGTTTGGCACAATAATTCCTAAATTTTTTTGTTCAAGTATCCCACCTACTAACCATTAATAGGAAAAACGCATACAATGTTTGGTTCTGACTGGGAGACATTAGTGTACCAGAGCCAAATTAACAAGACTAATGTGCAGACGACATATATAGACAATATTGAGCAAGATAATAATTATAGTGGACTCATTCCCAGAATGATTCAAGAAATATTTTTGGAGATCAACAAGGAGGAATACAAAGCCAAGAATTTTGTGATATATTGTTCCTTCTTGCAGATCTACAATGAAAAAATCTATGATCTCCTCCAAGTAAAAAAATCCCAAAGAAGGTCTAAAGTATAGGACAAATATGGGTTAAAAGCACTAAATATTCACGAAAACAAATTTGATGGGATCTACGTCGGTATGCAATTTGAGATATAGTTAACATTCCAGATGGCTTGACTGAATTCTGTGTTACAAATGTCCAGGACTGTCTGATGCTTATGCAAAGGGGTGAAAGGAACAGATTTATTCGTTCGACCTCCAGCAATGTCAAAAGTAGTAGATCTCATACTATATTCCAGCTAATAATTGAATCCACCCGTGCAGATGGTAAAGGAAGGTTACAAAAAGCTAAGTTGAACCTCTGTGATTTGGCTGGTTCTGAAAAACTGAAGAAGTCAGAAGATATTCAGGGAGCGCATCTAAGAGAACTAAAGAATATCAATCTGTCTCTTACGACATTAGGTACATATCAAGAATCACTTTTTTTAATCTCATAGGCAAAGTTATACATAATTTATCCATGGGACAAAAGCTGCCTATCCCCTACAGAGAATCCAAACTCACAAGACTTCTGCAGGACAGCTTAGGAGGAAACACCAGAACTTGTTTAATTGCTACACTAGCTCCTACGCTGTAAGAGATTATTCCTTTAATCTTAATTAATAGGGAATGTGTTGATGAGTCTATAAATACATTAAAATTTGCTGAGAGGGCGAAACATGTTATTACTCATGTAAAATCCAATACCATTAATGCTGTTGATTCAGCTCTTGTCATTAAACTCCAAAAAGAGGTAAAAGCTTGTGAAATATTTCTTATCTTAGTAGATTATGTACTTGAGAGAAATTTTGAATATCAGAAGAAAGGGTACTTCAGGTGTAAATGAAGTCCACCAAAAGTTACTCATCCTCCAACAAGAAAATGAGAGACTGAGGCAACAGCATGTTTCAATTGAAGAAGTTGAGAGATTAATTGAAGAGAATAAGCGTATGAAAATGGAACTTCAAAAGCTGAGGGGTGGTACCTCAGGTTCTGGGATCGGTAAGATTAAGGACCTGAAGTCTAATTTCTTAGAACTTCCCAAGGACTTCGATTTGATTATGGACACTAATCCCTCACCAAGAAGTCGTCCAGATTCGTAATGGCCCATTTCTCTTGATCTAATATCTTAGTGGGCTTGATGACCTCACACCTATGAATGACCTTTCCAAATCACTGAAAAAAGGTCTTGGCTCGAGTAGCTTTGCTAACTTTGCAGTCACTAAAACTCCTTTAAATGGAATGGATCAGCTTGACATTTACAAATCACAAGATTTTGGGAGTATATCACAGTTGCTAACTGCTGGAAAGGCTTCAACTATCACACCTACAAATCAGAATGCATTAAACACTGATTTTCAATTGCCAGTCAGAGTTAGAGGTAGTTTATTTAGAAAATTTCTTATCTATCAGGAAAAAATCCCTATGAAGGCAGGACCGAAGTTGGGCTATCTATGGCTGAAATGAACAAGATTGAAGAAAGAAAAAAAGAGCAAAGAAGGGCTCTTCAAAGATTAAAAGAACTTGAGAATATGACTAGAAGGCATCAAGATAGACTCAAGAAAGCTGATGAGGCCTCTTCTACTATCTCTGAGAAACAATCTAGTTTCTCAGGAAATTTCTCCACAGCTAACACAAGCCACTTGAATAATATGCAGAGCTATAATAAGATTTATGATCCTTATAAGGTAACTAAAGAAATATGTGGAGTTTAGAGTGTAGGTTCGCCAAGAGATTGAACAAAAATATAGTAGTAGCAAGATGAGCCAATTACTTGATAAGGAGAAAAAGGAAGAATATAACAGGACTCGTTTGAATGTTCTGCAGAAAAATCTGCTGGGATAAAACCCTTATTTATTCACTTAGGATTGTGGGAATTTGCTTTCTATACAAATTTTTTACTAATATGTGTTGTCAAAATATTTTTCAGATATTTGTCATTTATACACATCTTAGTTTCTAATGTATCGTATTTCTATTCCCCTAAGTTAACTTCAAATTTGTGGTTTGAAAATTCATTTATCAACATATTCTCTGTTGCATACGTTCTAGAGAATTTGATATCATTATCTGATGAATGTATATTTCATAAATCAGGCTCTTAACCCCAGAATTTGCCTCTGAAGTGAGCAGCTCTTGAGTTTCTGCCTCCCTTCTTGAAGTGGTGGTAATAGACACCATCTCTGACAGCGTACATTTCCCATCTGGCTATTCAAAGTTAGACTAAATTATTTTCTCAGTACTTGACAAGAGATTTCTATAGAAGGCTCTGGTTCTGAGGTACTTGAAGGGATAGATCAAGCAAATACCAGTGAAGACCCTAAGGAATTATTCGTCTCTTTTCAAAAGGTTACATGAGCATTTTGACCTTCTTATCGGGTCTCTTGCTACCAGTTCTTCTTTGCATGTAAGAAATGAAGTTAGAGACATCATAGGCCATTTGAGGAGCAGAAGCGGGAGTTCCATCTTCGTATTCAATCATACCATCATAAAGTTGCTAAAACACTTAGATTATTATTCTCAAATTCTTACTCTGGGCATACCAATGATCATGTGATCGAAGTAGGGGTTGAAGTATTTGCCCTTGGGGATATCAATACCATAAGGAGGCTTGTAGTGATATCCGGTCAAAATGTTGTAAACGTAGTTAATGCCACCTGGTCTCAATCTGATCTTGGACAAATCAACGGGCCAAACTCCTCCATTGGCATTCTTGGCCTCTAAAAAATATTAGCCTTAAGTTTCTATCTCTTGATACCATCTTGAGAGAAGTAAGGAGGATAGATTCTATCATGGGGAAGTCTATCTCTTTCATCCCATTCTTGGTAGTAGTATTGTTTGAAATGGTGATGGGCGGGGTGAATTGAGAAATTACTGACGAGTGCCTAAATAATTATTCAAATTCAGGAGATTATCTACAGCCAATTCCAATTGCTTGTAAGCTTTATCCAACAAGGCATCGTATTTCTTGAAGATCATACCGTGACAGTTGGCACAGTTTCTAGCGAAGACGAGGAAACCTCTTCTGACACTATTCACATTAGTTTTCCAGATTCAAATATTCTCACCTAGCACCATCGTAAGTACCCAAGAATCTGAACTGAGGCCAGTCAAGGTGACCATGGTGGGTACCAACTTCGGTAACCATTTCTTCGTAACCCTTAATACCCCAATGGGCACCGATATCATCTCTGTAGATCCAGCATTGAGCAACATCTTCCTTGCTATCGTAAGCCTTGAAAGCAAGGGCACCGAAGGTACCAGAAACGAGAGCCTTAAGTAACTAGACTAATTACATATCTAGATATAAGAAGGTTACCATCTCTAGGGCCTGAATAATTAATTAATTTAACAAGTTTGGAATTTCAAGACCTTATTGAGCCCTTTGATGTGTTATTGTCTTTTTGGTGTAGAACCATGAACCATCTCTGATTAAAGCTCATTAGCATGACAGAAAGAATCCTAATTTTTATCCTAATAAAAGCTCTGTTTTGTGAATTGGAGTTTAGAGTGAACAGTTAAAGACTGTTAACCACTAATTCCAACATAGTGCTTTCATGCATATTCTTATTCCACAATAGCCAATGTTAAAATGACTGTAACACTCTTGATTCGAATTATGTTGATTCTACTTTCTCATAACTATGCCTAGTCAAGCTAACCATATCATTTAAAATTGCCAGATTATTAGAAGTCCAAAGATCTCTCAAGAATATATAGTTCATATACACTTAGTGAAACGTTCAATCAAGCATTGTGCTTAATCTTCCATTTGACAAGAATAATTCAAGGGATTGAAAAATAGAAAAAAAGATTATGAAAATTTTATCTGTCTTACTATACTGCTTCCAGCTAGAGAAAGTCTTTGAGTGATTCAAACTATTATATTTGGTGAAAGGAGAGCAATAAATTTATCCAGATAAATATTAACAAAGTATAAAGGGTATTAGATAATCGTAATATTATGAGACAATGTTAATATAACAATAATCAAATTAAAGGAAGGATTTCACAACAACCAACTTGACTTAAGCTTACGGTTCAAAATTGTTTTTTAATTTTTTAATTTGTTCCATCGTGTAAACATCATTTTCATCTTCTAGCAGCTCCTGGATTGAGAAAGGCTTGAAATTAAGGTCCTTATTGGGGTCAATATTTCCAACATTTTTCCTATAAAATTAACATTGTTTCTCATAATTTTTACTGTTTTGTTGTGATACTTAAATCCTCCAAAGCCTTTTTCATATAAAGATTAAACAGTTTCTCTCTAGTTTCCAAAAGACTGGCATTGCCGTAGATATTTTGTGTCGGGTCAGTATGATTAAATTTGAAATCAGCACAGTTGAACATTTGATAAAGGTTAGTCATAATTGTCCTGAGACATTCAATTGAGACTGCAGTATCCTTAATCTTTCCAATTCTTGGCCTACGCAAATTAGAAGAGCCAGATAAAGATCTTACAAGATGACATCATTCCAGAAGTTAATGAGTAGCATTCTCGTCTCAGGACAATCGATAGCTTTTCTGAAGAATCTTCCATTTATGTCGCTGGCTAAATCTATTGTTTGCTCACGATTGCTAGCCTCAATATATATTCTTCCAAGATAGTCTCTATAAGTCTTGTAGAGATTAAGGGCATTTCTGGGCAACAATATTGTTGAAGGCATGTATTCAAGGTCCTCCTATACAAAATTATTCTCATATTTATTATCCTTACCTTCACATCGAGTGGAAGTTTATCCATGCTTCTTGCCTCAATTTTCAGTACAGATTGAATAGGCTTAGAAAGCTTCTTAACAACAAATCTCCAGCCTTTTCTACTAGTCCTGACATCTTCAGTATCAATGGTAGTAATTCTTTGGGGAGTGCCACCTAATAATGGCAGATCAAATTGATTTGACTTTCTAAGAAGATGGAGATCTACACTGGTCCAGCCAGATGACATTTCAATGATTTGATCTCCTCTTCTAACCATCAAAACAAAGTCAAATACAACTATAAGTTGCATGTCACTTTCTAATTGGGGATTCCAATTTGTAAGTCTCAAAAGAAAGATATTCTCATTAGCATTTCTGGAGTTAAAGTACCATCGATCTAGGAATTTAATAATAGATAGAGATAACTAATTACCTTCATATTGTGATTTCCAGTCTGCTGGAATATTGACTATATTTGAAACATACTTGTTGATATTCTTGCTAAAGATGCAGGCCCTGACTTCTCTTCCTACTATGGTAGATGCTCTATCAATAGCCTTAGCATCAGGGATTGGAACTCCAGTCGCCAAAGTTAGCTTGATCTCAGCAGCAATCGCGGACGCAATTGGTCTTATGCTATAATAAACAGGAACTTGAGCATTTTTTGACTTAGGTTCAGTATTCTTCTGTTTTAGAGGGAAGTTAGGTAAGATATCTTCATAAAACATTCCAGAAGATCTTGTTTTTGGCTTTAGGGCTGAGGATGGTAAGTTTTCCATCTTCTTAGTCAAATCTCTTGTGAATGAGAATATAAAATTGAATGGCATATTCTTGAAAGCTTCAATCAAATCTAAGGGAGATATCTTATTTGCTCTTCTTATATTAAAGATAGCGGAATCTGCCTCATTGCCCAGTGAAGTCTTATCAGGTGGGGAGAGCAAAAAGCCAATAAATTCATCAATATCTATGGTCCCAGATCTGTCTTTATCAATAGCATTAACCAGACTAATCAGTTCGGATTCCGTTAGTTGAATTCCAAGATTGGTTAGAGCTTGGTAAAGCTGAGGAGGTGTCAATTCTCTAGTATTGTTGACATCAGCTTTCTTAAATTCAGCTCTAAGATCGCTCAGTAAATCATCCAGTTGGAGAATATCTTTTTTAATTTTTTCTTCCATAACCTCTCTGAATTCTTCGGGACTGATTTTTCCATCCTTATTCTTATCAATTCTGTCAAATATCTTAGCAACATCTTCACTAGTTGTGCTCACTCCAAGTTTGCTCATACATCTGATCATTTCATCAATAGTCAAAAATCCACTCTGATCAGTGTCCAATTCTCTGAATAAAGCATCGATTTCACTATATAAATCCCTAGTGAGAATAACTCCTCTCTGACTAGGTTCCTTACCATCTTCAGTGTCAAACCAAAGTCTGAATTCATTCTCAGATATGAAACCAGTCTTGTTAGTATCAATTTTCTTGAACAAATTTAGGATATCCTGATCCCTGACTCCCCTGATGGAGAAAGATTTTACAACATCAAGGAAAACTTTATCAGATATTTTTCCATGGCCTTCTTCATCAAAAAGTCTAAATCTTTCTTGGTTTGAGAATTTCTTGACTTTGAAAAAGAGCTTAATGTCTTCATCCAATTTTCCACTGAAATCAACCATGGAAGGTCCAGCCAACATCTGTCTAAGTTCTCTTGAGGGTCTCCTAGAGGTAGAGATTGATCCTTGATCAATAACTGATATTGGTCCTGCATATACAGGCAAAACAGATCTTCTTGATGTGTCTCCTTTTCCACTTTGAGTGCCTAACATCAAAGTATTTCTGCTTTGATAATTTGACTCAACGACAGGTTTGCTGTAAGCAGTAGGGACATTAAGACTTCTTTCCAAGTCCTTTAGTTCAACAACACCTCTTCTATCAAGAACTAAAGAGATAAATTTCTTAAGTGTGTTATCAACTTCGAGTCCCAATCCCTCTGTCAAGACGTATTCAAGTTCCTTTGCTGTCATTGTACCATCTTTTGCCTTAGCATTTCTAGTGAACAACTCATCGAAAGTCAGCCTGTCCTGGATCATGAATGTTCTTATATCTTTGAATCTCTCTTCAAGGAATTTTGCGTCCCTATAATTGCCTCGAGTCTCTTCAGTAGTGGGCAGGCTATCGTCGAGAGTATTATCCAAGAGAAATTCAAATCTTGGTAAAGAAACAAACTCGCCCTTGTCGTCATCTTGGATCAATTTACAAAGTTTCACTACCTCCTCAGTCTCTTCTTTGAATCCGATATATCCCAAGCCAAGCTTGAAATCTGTAAGGGGGATCCTTTCTTTATCTCCTCCGAAAAGTCTAGCTACTGTCAGATAATTCTTCTTCATAATCTGTTTTATCATGGCTATCAGATCCTTAACCCAAATACTTTCTCTCAGCATTTCTTCTTTTGTTAACTTCTTATCTCTACCACTTATAACGAGCTTCACAAACTCCCTGTAATCAATACATCCATCTTCTCTTGGTTTCAAAAGAGGATACAAGGCATCCTTTTCATCTCTCTGTAGGAAGATGTTATATCTGGAGAGTTCTACAAACAGAGTTTGATATTGAATATATCCATCACCTTTCTTGTTCACCTTGGCAAGTTCCATTCCAAGATCTATTCTGTGGGCTACAACATGGGCCTTAATCCTTTGCATTAGATGATCGACTTCGGCTAGAAGCTGGTCCTGTTGCTTCTCAATCTTAACGACTGCTGATTCAATAAACTTCATGTAGTTGTATCTTCCTCGAGCGTCTTTTTCTAGCTGAAATTCATCCACTAATGCCTCTAGATCTTCTATACTCATCTTAAGTCCTGAGTTACTGAAACCAATCTTTAGATGTTCTAATGGCAAGAAGGTATCCTTAGGGTCCTCTTGAAGAATTTGCATATTACGAAGGATGGCATTCTTATTTGCAATGATAAAATTAGTTGCATTCTTCAGGAACTCTTTTCTTTCAGTAAGGTCCGATTCCAAAATATCTCTAAATTGAAGGGTTGTGACAATACCATCATTATCGTCATCAAGATTAGCAAAATAGAATTGAGCTATTTCAGAATCCAAATTCATGGCTCTCTTGCAGCCATCCTCAAAGTCTCTTTTATTAAGCTTTCTTTTATTAGCATAATCAAAGAATCTTATGATGCCGTCAATATCATTGTTGAATCTGGACTTAATTTCCTTCAAGAAGAACTCAAGTGATATGATCTTCTTAACCTCTCTATCCTGTTCTCTAATGTATTCTCTCAATTTTAAAAGGTCTATCTCTCCTTTTGAGTCCATCAAGTAATCATAAAGTAAATCTAATACAGGAGATGGCTTGATAAATAGCTCATTTATAAGGACGTCTTGCATTTGTTCGACAGTTAGAGAACCTCTCTTGTTAGTGTCTTTTGCTAAGAACACTTGTTCAAAAGTAAGACCATCAATTCTCATGTATTTAGAAATATCGGTAAGCATTTGTTTAATCTGATCCTTTTCCTCCGCTGTGAAGACTGTCTTGCGAGGTTTGACTTCTGGAGTTTGAGCCTTAGCTAGACAGATTCTGAAGGCTTCAATATTGATCATTCCAGTGTTGGGATCCTGGAGGATCTCAATGATCTTGTTCACATCGTTTTCCTTTCTATCGACATCAAAGCCACTAAAGAAAATAACTGATCTAAAAGCAGATCTGTCAACATAGCCATTTTCTGCTTTCATTAATTTTAGGATATCAATCTTGTTTTTTTCGAGAGCTTGATTGATCTCTTTGAATATAGGAGCAGCCCAATCTAAGAAAGGAACAAGAAGCTCAGGAGTATTATCAGAAAAAGTTTGCACAAATCTAAGCTTGGAGATACTTCTCTTCTTTTCTTTGTCTAGATATTCGAACATGTTCCATATTTCTTCCCTTGTCAATTCTTTTTCAAAAAGCTTATCGAAGAACTTGAGTCCTCGATAGAATTCATCCCAATTGAGTTCACTATCTGCCCTATAATCAAACTGTTTGAATATGGTATCTATGCTCATTCTTGTTTTAGAAATAGCATCCTTTGTCCTTTGAATCAAGACTCTTACATCCTCTTTTGCTTCGATTGGCTTAAGAGGCTCTGGTTCATGGTATCCAGCTCTAAATTGGTCAATTGTACTAAACGAAAAGTTGACTCTAGAGTTGGCCAACTTTTCATTATTTAATAGATTCTCAAATTTGTCAAGAACAATATGGTTAGAGCCTTCAGATAGATATTTGAATAGGATCTTGAATTTTGTTGTGTTCCTAAGACCTAACTTGTTCACAAGGACGTTCTGGACATCCAATTTATCCACAAGGCCTACACCACTCTTATCTAGGTGAGCAAAGGCTTGATTAAAGGTGAGACGATTATAGTCCAGGCTCTTTTTAATATCCAAACGCAACTCATTAAGGTTTTTGAACTTGAATTCCTCTTGGGGTCTTTTGGCCTCTTGGTTAAAGTGGAAGAAGCATGATCTGAATTCCTTCAAATTTATCGTACTTGGATCTTGATGAGTAAAGGTATTGAAGAGACTCTCAAGTTTATCATTGCTAATCTGAAGGCCGAGCATATCAAATTTTCTTCTGACCTCACCTTTGTCAACAAAATCACTTGTGCTTGTGAAGAAATAGTTATCAAAATTAGTCTCTTCAGCAATGAGCAAATAAGAGAGTTCTTCAAAGATGTCAGAAGCCCAAGAACACTGTCCTAACAAAGTTTGAATAGGTCTGTCCTTCTGAATTAGCTGGGACTTGGAATCAATTGAGCCAGATCTAGCTTGTGAAATAGGCAGAGCTTTCTTTGACTTTAGCTGGCTAAGTCCAAATTGGCTCATGAACTCTTGATAGGAAATGAATCCACTATGATCTTGATCAAAGATTCTAAAGATGGCCACAGGTTCATTCTTTGTGAAATGAGGACATACAGCTCTCACAAACTCCTCAAATTCTTCCAAGCTGACCTTATTATTTCTATTTTTATCAACTATTCTATAGAGATTTGCAGCATCTTCTTCAGTTTTGATCGTTAACTTTTCAGCAATTTCATTCAAGAAGTCTTTGGCTAGCTTCTTGTTAGTCTCCTGCCAAGTACCCTGGTACAATTCTTTGATAAACACATTCTTGCTTATAGTTCCAGTTCCAGGAGTCTCTAATTTCTTGAATATGAGTTCGATATCTGCAAGGTTCATTCCTCTGTCATACTCAAGAAGAACCTGCTTGAAATTGTTAAATCCAATAACACCAAGCTCTTGTCTGTCATAGTATTCAAAAGTCCTCAATAAGTCCATCTTGCTACGACTGATAATATCCCTTAGTCGGGCAACGAGTCTTTTTACTTTCTCATCTTCGTCTTCAAAATGCTTGAGGAACTCTTCATAGGAGATTCTACCTGTTTGAGTTTGCTCTAAGGTGGAAAATAGTTTTAATATCTTATCTGAAGTAAAAGTGGTTCCAAGCTTCGACAAAAATCCGTGGAATTCATTGTAATCTATTTCCTTACTTTTGTCTTTGTCCATCAGATTGAAGAGAGATTCTGCAGTCATCTTGTTATTCTTTATGGCTTGTTTAATCGAATTAATCAATTCTTTCGCATCAAATGGCTCTTCCTTACGACTAGGGGTACCAGGTTCTAACTTATTTCTTAGCTTGTCAAGATAAAGATTTCCAGATCCATCTCCAATCTCCTTATTGATCTGGTTCATCTTATCTACAGGAATATTAATTCCTAATTCTCCTCTGGCTAAGAGTTCAAATGTTGAGCCTGAGATCTTGCCAGTAGTTTCAATTTCCAGCCTCTTGAAGCTTTGGAAATTGATATTCTTTTTCTTCATAGCTTCCTTGATATCAGTGTAGATGTTTCCTGAGCCTGCTACTGAGCTTCTTTGGCTTTCAGCTTTGACTCTAGGACTTTCAACCCTGACTCGAGGACTATCTAGTCTGGCTGAATCCGGAACAGATTGAGGTTCCTGTGTGGTTGTATGAACAATGAAACACTTTTCGAATATCTTTAGATCTACATTATTTTGTTCTTCAGTTATGTTGTTTAGCAGCTTTTGTACATCAACACTCTTGACTCCAAGCTTGTTTATTTTAATTTTCAAGCCTGTTTGTTTGGTTGTACCATCTTGAACCCTAAAATAATTTGCAAAAGTCTCAGACCTTTGATCAAGGAGCTGCTTCATTTCGGTAAAGAGATTTTTGGCCCATTTGGTTTTCTCAACAAACTCACTTTCTCTCTTTGAAAGGGTTTCAGTTTTTGACTTAGTGCTTCTAAAGCTACTCTGTCTGGCGCTATCAGGATTACTGTCTATGTCTGCACCAAGTTTTTCCAAGTATTCATCCATTGTAAAGTATTTCTTTCCTTGATCATCTAGTTGACTGTAAACTTGGTTAATTTCATGCTCGATAATATCTGGGTTATAGCGCTTGACAACTCTCTTGAACTCTGTTAGAGTGACTTGCTTATTAGAGTCTTTGTCCATCAATTTAAATGATTCCATGATTTTTTCCTTGCTAGTGAGTCCGAGCTTCTTTTTGAAGTCAGCGAGACTATTATTCTTGTATCTAAATGATTCAGCTTTCTTTCCAAAAGTGAATTGTGCATTCTTTTCAGGACTTGAAACTTCTTTCCTGGAGAAGATTACATACATGTTGGTGTCAGTGATAATATGCAGTCTTAGACAAGCACCCTCAATCTGACGAGCAAATTCATCAATATTCACCTCATTGTTTGAATTTTGCTTTACTGCCAAATATGAAATCAGGAAAGAAAGATCTTCCTTGGTGAACTTAGATTGAATACTTTGAAGGGCATCAACAAGATGATTGAATTTCATATAATTGTTGTTTTGAGGGAAGGTGGCCAACAAGTTAGGAAGAGTCTTCCCTTTTTCATATAGAGGTTTAATTAAGCTGGAAATGATAGTACGGACATCAGATTCGATTTGAACTTTATAGGCCTGGGTAAAATTGATGAAGTAAATTTTTCCTTCCCGCTTGGAATCTATTCTGTAATACAATCCATCAATTTCTTGAGGCTGTAATTCCATTCCAAGGGCCTTAAGCATGGTCACAAATTCTGTCTTGCTAATAGTTTTAGATTGATCTTGATCATAGGCCTTGAATAAGTCCTCAAAGCTAGCGTACTTCTTCCTAATGGCGTAGTATAAATCGTTAAATTTGGACTCAATATTCGAGGGGTCGGGTTTGCTAACAATGACTGAATCGGTCATTGGGTCTCCATTGAGAGGTTTTCTAACAGCTTCATTGACACCCTCTAAGAACTTTCTATAACTTATTTTCCCAGTGATAGGATTGGCATATGCCGCACTAATCAGTCTGAGGTCATCATCTCCAAGTTTCATAACTGCTTCATTGATAATGATTTTAAATTGATCTTGTGTGATGTGATTATTTTCAGTGTAATCGAATCTCTGGAAAGAATTGAGAAGATTAATTCGATCTATATTATTTAATGTAAGGGTTTAGAGACTTACTCTGATTAGCTTTTAGGTTAATTTCTTCCAGGATAAAAATCAATCTCTGTTTCTCATGGGGAGTTATTTTCGCGTTTTGTAGTCTTGGAGTATTTACTTGGTCATCAACTCCTGTTCTTAGCAGCGGAGTGAGATCCAAGTTACCAGAAGACTTGTCAGTTAGTTCGTTTTTAAGTAATTCTATCTCATTTGTTGATAAATTAATTCCAAGATCAAGTAGTGCTCTGTCAAAGTCCCTGAATGAAATAGTGCGAAGGTATGAATTAAAGTTATAGTTTTTGAAGAAGTCATCATAAGAAAGATATTTTCCTTTAATTTTTGAAGCAATGCTTTGAAGAATTTCATTGACTCTTCTGTTGCGTGTCATTTCCATATCTAATAAATTCAGAGGAAATTTTGATATAACTCTACTTCCAGAACGGGCAAGATCAGGATTGAAATCTACAATAGTCCTATAAATTTCCTCGAATCTTGCTATCGAAATCTTATTCATAAGTCTGTCGTCCAATTCATTATTCAGTCTATTGATTATTTCTTTATCAACTCCTATTACAGTAAACAATCATTCCTATAACTCTCATACCTGGAACAAGGATACCCATGGCAGTGATGAATTCGTATTGGGAAATCATCTTTTGGCTATCCATTCCTTGTCTCCTGAAAAATTCATCAGGTCTTATGTTTTTCTCTGTGAAGTAATTGTGAGCTTCAAGGAATATATCTCTTGCCCAATAACTTTTGGGATCTAATATACTCAGTAAGAATTACTATTGGATACCTTTTAGATGCGCTGTTCTAGAGAGCTCATCAATATTCTTTCCAATAGACTTTAAATAATCTGCGAACAGTTTTTTCAATTCTCTATGACTTAGTCGCCCATCATGCTTCCCTGTGTCAGTAAAGAAAACTAAGTTTTCTAGATCTTGTCCATATAAGTCAATTCCATATCTGGATAGTTCTTTCAACATTTCATTCTTATCACTTGTGCCATCTCTGAATTGGTCTCCTGCCTCTAATAGATCAAAAATATTCTTCTCATTGGATAGGATTCGGTCATATATTCTTTTCAATACAGATTCAAATTGTATTTTCTTTCTCCTAACATCATCTATAGTATCACAGAACTGTTCATAGTAAAATTTCTCTTCCCCAGGCACCAAATAGTCTTTAAAAACTGTCCAGAGCATATTTCGATCTACATAGGGGTCTAACTTTTCAATTGCATTTTTAAATTCTGGATATGAGAACTGTTTTCTTCTCAGACTATCATTATCTTCCAACACAAGTCTAATATTCCTTCTCTGGCTTCTTTCTAGATCCAACATATACATATAAAATTGTCTCCTCTCTGGGTCTAAGTTTCGGATCATTTGAGAGAAATAAAGTTCTTTTGTTCAAATTTGATAATTCAATTTAATTTTTTCCTAGCTGTTTAAAGGCCAGTTAACCCCATTGTACCCTCCCGATCTAGCCCGACTAGTTGTAGGGATATATCACTTTAATTTATGTTAGGAGATATTTCTCTTTAGCATTCTAAATATTGTCTTATTCCGTGAGAATTTTGGTTTAGAGTGTTAAGTTGTAATAGAGTTCTTGACCAATGTGTGTTATACCTTCAAGTTGCAAGTGTGGTGTAGTGGCTATCACGCTCGCCTCACACGCGAGAGGTCGCGGGTTCAATCCCCGCCACTTGTAATTTTTTATTTTTTTAATTTTCTTTCTACAGAGTCCAGCTCTAGCTTTGATACCAACATTAGGATAAGCTCAGTTGTCTTGAGTTACCTGGTATAGTCTATTTATTAAAATATCTAATTTCTTTTTATTTTTATGAGAGCTTTGAAATGAGAATTATTAAATAGTACCTATTGTACCAGCATACTGAATTAAAAGACCCTGTCGAATTTAGATATATATGATACACCAAACACAGTTCAAAATAACAGATGTAAATTTAAATGAATAAACATACTAGAATGCCAGATTAGGCTAGGAATTTCACTATAAACCCTCAAGCCTATCAGAGCTAGTCCCAGCCCTAAGAGTACTAATATTCATGTTCATTCGATTACTGGAATTATAATTGGCTCCGCTTGGAATTTCTAAGACAATATCGTTATCTTCGCCAACATCTCCCAGAGTATCAATTTTTCCCTCATGTTGTAGACTATCACCGTTATGGTCATTCCCAGGAGGGTGTTGCTGTAGATGGTCTCCATCTATATCCACTTCTTTATGTTCTTCAGTAACTTGCATTATAGGTCTCTCTTCTATTTCGAGTTCATCGTTATGAGGACGATTGTATTCATTATTGACTTGATCAGGCCCAGCTTGATTAGCTTCTGCCTGATTAGGTGCTTTTCCACTTAGATGTGCTTCGATAGCCTGCTTTGTCATTTTCTGCTTGCAGTTGGGACAATCCTATTCTTGTTATTCTAAGTCCTAAAGGAATATACTGGATGTGAAATCAGCCAAGAATCTACACAGCTAGCATGATAGATATGCTCGCAGTAGATTTGCCTGCAAATGGTATCTGGTTGGAACTCTTCCAGACAGATTGAGCATGTAGTTTGTTCAAAGGACGATTTTAATTCTTTATAAGGCTTCTTTGGGAAGTATTTTTCATATTCTTCTGGAGTGAGACCCTCTTGTTGTTCCTATGAATTCAGACACAATATGAAAACTGTACTCTATGGTTGTTCTGCTGAAGCTGAAGAAGAGCTTCATTTTCACGATGTATTTTGTATTTAACGACAGTAATTATTCCCCATAAGACGATAAGCAACGTTGATATACCAATCATAACGTACATGATTGTTGTTCTTGTGAGGGCTTCACTCTCTAAAATCATTAGAGAGAGCTCTTGGAAAACTTACTTGAGAATTCTAATTCCACTTCAATGGAAAGGGGATCGGATTCTTTATTATAGGTTCCGACTATTAGAGTATCGCCAGAGTGCCTTTTGAGCATAGGATCAGTGATATGAAATACAGCGCTCTTTTTGGAGGCTTTGAGTTCAAAACCGTCATCTCTGGTTTTGAAATTAGCTAACAAGAAGTTGTTTTCATCTAAAAACTTAAAGCTGATGGACACTGCTCCTTCATCTTTCTTGAAAGTTAGTTTTATATCACTGTCGAAGCTCGAGATTTTGAAATAAAAATATGACCATGTGTAAGGTTGGACAACAGTTTCTTCAGGATCTTCAAATTTGAGAAGCGTTGAACTTTTGCTGCAATCAAGATCAAAATAGTGAGCCACACAGTTGCACACTCCTAATCAACTTATAAATTGTTAGATATTCATACCATTATTACACACTCCATTTCCGCTACACGCATTAGGGCATGGCTTTGTATCTAAAATTTAGAGCTAAGCATAAAGTTTATACCTGAAGCCTTTATGCTAACTTTGTAGTTCAATGAGAAGGATGTATATGAGCCTTGGTACCAATAGTACATAGCGAAATATCTATTCCTTAGCTTTGTTATAAAAATCTTTTACAATGTATCGGATGAACCAAATTCATTAGGTGATAGGACTATATTGTGATAACTCTTGCGATTGTCAAAGCCTTCATAGTCAACAAGTAAGAAACATTTGATTACCATTGTCATCAACTTTATCTCGAGTTTCTGAGGGTACATTCGTGATAAAGGGATGTGAATTTTTCTTATACAATAGTTTAGGCTGAAAAGCTGGGACAGTAGTAAAGTCAGTAAAAGTTATTTCAAAATGAAGGTATTTGCCAACAAGGTCAGAATCAGAGACTTGAAATTTAAAATAAGTGACACATTTATCCTAATTTATCAATATTGCAACCTCAAGAGTTTACTTGTAAGTGAGATTCTTGGGCTATTTTGTTTGTCGAATCATATACTAAATTTAAATCAATAGGGTTGGTTTGGTCCTCGGTTGGCTCTGCAAGCGAACAAATTTCATTAGGATGTAAACTTGACCCTGAATCTAGTAATCTAGTCATTGTAAGATTCTCTTTTTGCTTTTGGGAAGTGATATGACAGAGAGAAAGAGTTATTAGCACTGCCAAGCAAGCTAATTGCTTGGAAACAAAATTACTCCTTGGCATTTGCTCAATCGCGTTTTATTTGACTTTTAGTCAAAAAATTTATAAGTTCCTATTTGATAAGGTTGTCTTGACATGAGAAGCTTCCTTAAAATCTTTTAATTCTATAGCACATCAAGAGCTGATTTGATAACTTGCTCTTCTGCTAGCTAACCGGGGTTGAAGCCCCTTGGATTAGGCTTAACCAAGTGCTATAATTTCTACTCAGAGAGTATTAAAAATAAGGTGAAAAGTTAAAAATGTTGATCTTTAATCATAATCAGATAAAAGATATGGCATTGCTTACATAATATTTGGATCTATATTTTATAAATTTATGCATTATAGAATACTTGAAAATATATATTTGTATATGTTATATTGTTATGAGTTGTATTTGTCTATGTTTTAGTAGTTAAAGAAATTGTTAGAGTTGTCTTGGACATTGAAGCTTGGCTGTCTTTGGATGAAGCCTATGCTTTGGAATTCTCCAAGACTAGGAACCTCAAAGCCATACTCAAAGTTTTGTCCTTCCTCTTCAGAGGTGTAATTCTCCGTTGAAGAAGCTCCATAGGAGTCGATTTGAGATGCCTCATTGAATGTGGTTCCTTCTCTGGACTCTGAAGGGGAACTTTGAGCTATCGAATGTTGGTAAGATGATTGTCCCAAATTCGTGAAGTTATCATCAGTTTGTACAGTCAGGTGAGGCTCATATCTTGTTTGATAATAATGTAAGAGAGTCCTCAATACTTGATTTTCTCTTAAAAGTTCTTCATAAGAGGGCATGACAGGAGAGGCCGGAGAATGGTTTTCCTGCACTACCTGCTGCTGGATCGAGGATATTTGATTCAAATTCGCCAGGACCTTTTTG
>Ga0065720_1003262_pt1 | contig 33112 bp, 31 predicted proteins | sample Thericmetagenome_FD_59107 | JGI IMG/M metagenome (GOLD analysis project Ga0065720, IMG submission 59107) | Thermophilic microbial communities from the Joint Bioenergy Institute, California, USA of rice/straw/compost enrichment - eDNA_2 v2... | ecosystem: Engineered > Solid waste > Grass >... | reverse complement strand
CTTTCTCTCACTAGCTGTATAATACGATTCCAACCGCGCCGGAGGCAAGGATGATGTACACCGGATGGATGCGCATCCCGATTCATTTCCGTCACATCCTGTTCCAAGTCTCTTCCTGGTGCTGATTACAGCAAACTTTCATCCATTCTGGAATTATATTTTTTGCCTTTCACCCGAAAAACCGCACGATAATGAATCTTTTACACCAATGACCGGATTACTTTTAGTCATTATGGAACTATGTCGCCGATCATGTCATTTGCCGCCATCCCCTGCAGATGATTCTTCCTGTACTGCAGCGGCGAGACATGGGAGATCTGCTTGAACACGCGGCAGAAATGGTGGAGATTCTCGAAGCCCGCCATCTCGCAGATCGTCACCACCTTCTCGTTCGTCTCACGCAGCAGCCGCTGCGCTTCACGGATGCGCAACAGATTCACATAGTGGGTGAACGTGTAGCCGGTGTCCTGCTTGAACAGGCGGCACAGATAATATTTGCTGATCGCGAACCGCTCCGATACATCTTCCAGCTTCAGGGCAGGATCACGGAAGTTGGCGCTGATCCAGCCGATGATCTCCCGCAATGTCGGATGGAACACGTCGCGCTGCTCGCCGGATTGGGGTGTGATCCTGGCCGCGCGGATCAGCAGCTCCGCCAGCTGCAGCTTCAGATACAGCTCGGAGTGCGCGCGCTCGCCCGCAGCGTTGCTGAGCATCTCGAACAGCATCGACTCGATGCGCCTCCGCTCCTCATCCTGCAGGCGGATGACATAGCCGCCCTTCCTGAACAGTTGCGGCAGGATCCCGGTCAGCTCCCCGTACAGCGGCTCCAGAAACTCCTGCGGGAACTCGATCAGGATGCGCTCGTGATGGGAGATCCCCGTATCCCTCGTCTGATGCAGCGCATAGCGGTCGATGAACACCAGATCTCCGGCCTGCACGAGATGCATGCGATGGTCGATGAAATAGAAACGCTCGCCAGACAACAGATAGTAGATCTCATACCGATCGTGAAAGTGGCTCTGCGCCATATCCATCTTCTCATCGTAGCGCGACCTGCCGACGACAATTTTGTGCTTCATGATCCAGCCCTCTCTTCCGATCATGGATAAACTCCTGCTCACATTATAGCAATATACGCAAACAATTACACGATTTCAGCAAAATATACAAAGATTCATTAGCGTAAATTGACTATTCTGTTAGTAGAACATGAAGGAGGGAATCAAACCATGACACAAAGAAAAAGATACGCTCTTGTCGGTACAGGAGGCAGAGCAGAGTTCTTCTGGGGCAGTCTGGCCCGTGACTATCGCGAAACATCCGAGCTTGTCGCCTTCTGCGACATCAACCAGATTCGCATGAACTATTCGAACAAGCTGCTGCAGGAGAAATACGACCATCCGCCGGTTCCAACCTATACCGCCGATCGCTTCGACGACATGATCCGCGAGCAGAAGCCGGATTACGTCATCGTAACGTCCATCGACCGCACGCATCATACTTACATCATCCGTGCGATGGAGCTGGGCTGTGACGTCATCTCCGAGAAGCCGATGACGATCGACGAAGAGAAATGCCAGGAGATCCTTGACGCGGTCAAGCGGACAGGCCGCAAGCTGCGCGTCACCTTCAACTACCGTTATGCTCCGCATAACTCGAAGATTCGCGAACTGATCCGCGACGGCGTGATCGGTGAGGTATATTCCGTGCACTTCGAATGGCTGCTGAACACGCAGCACGGCGCTGACTACTTCCGCAGATGGCACCGCGACAAGCGCAACAGCGGCGGTCTGCTCGTGCACAAGTCGACTCACCACTTCGACCTGGTGAACTTCTGGCTCGGCACGCAGCCGAAGAAAGTCTTCGCCCTGGGCGGACTCCGCTTCTACGGGCGCGAGAATGCGGAGCGCAGGGGCGAAACGAAGTTTTATCAACGCGCGCATGGCAGCGAGAACGCGAAGAACGATCCATTCGCCCTGCATCTCGAGGAGAATCCGCATCTGAAGAGCATGTACCTGGATGCGGAATCGGAAGACGGATACCAGAGAGACCAGAGCGTATTTGGCGACGGCATCAGCATCGAAGATACGATGGGCGTGCTCGTGGAATACAAGAACAAGGCGATCCTGACCTATTCGCTCAATGCGTACCTGCCCTGGGAAGGCTTCAACGTCGTGTTCAACGGCAGCAAGGGCCGGATCGAAGTGAAGGTCGTCGAGCAATCGTACATCAACTCCGGCGGCGACAAGGCGCTTGAGGGTGCGGTTGTCGGCAAGACGATCAATGTGTTCCCGATGTTCGGCGAGCCATACAACGTGCCGATCGAAGAAGGGGTGGGCGGTCACGGCGGCGGCGACCCGATCCTGCTGAACGACCTGTTCGGCACGCCGATCGACGATCCGCTCAATCGCGCGGCCAGCCATATCGACGGGGCCATGTCCATCCTGACCGGCATCGCGGGCAATATCTCGATGCGCACCGGACAACCGGTTCTGGTCGATCAACTCGTGAAGTTCTGATCGACCTTCCCCATACATGAAAACGGCAAAGGCGCCATCTCATCCGCTGCGGCAGACAGATAGCGCCTTCCGTCTATCAGGAACATGAGCAACCCTTCCATAGAACGATGCGCGCATCTCCATTACGTTCGTGCGAACATGACCGAACAGGATGGAGAGCTCCAAGCCAAGGAGGAGGATCCGGACATTGAATGAGCACCAGGATGGGGGCAGCTGGAAGCTGCGGGTTTCGGCGAATGGCAGATTTCTGATCACTGGGGCTGGCGAACCTTTCTTCTGGCTGGCGGATACGGCCTGGCTGTTGCACCGACTGACGCGCGAGGAGATTCGCGAGTATTATGCGGATCGCAAGGCCAAGGGCTTCAACGTCGTGCAGGTGATGGCCGTTCATTCTCCGGATACCCCGAATATATACGGCTCGTTGCCATTAGTCGACCGGGACTTGACGCGGCCCGATCCGGGCAGCACGGGAAGCCGTGACAGCTATTGGGAACACCTCGACTATATCGTTGATACCGCCAGGGAATATGGTCTGTATATCGCTCTGGTCGCGGTCTGGGGAAGCCTTGTATCCCGCACTGACGGTCTCTCGGCCGAGCAGGCCATGATCTACGGCAGGTGGCTGGCCGAACGCTACCGGAGCAGGCCGAACCTGATCTGGATCATCGGCGGCGACGCGCATGGCCACAGGCGAATGGAGGTCTGGCTTGCCCTTGCCCATGCGATTCGCAGCGCAGATCCGGATCATCTGATGACGTACCATCCCTTCGGACGGACCCAATCCTCGACCTGGTTCCATCATGAGCCGTGGCTGGACTTCAACATGTTCCAGTCAGGACACACCCGATACGACCAGATCGGGAAAGATCACCCGAGCACCTGGCGGGGCGAGGACAACTGGCGATATGTGCAGGAGGATTACGCCCGCTGGCCAGCCAAGCCGACGCTGGATGGCGAGCCTTCCTATGAAGGCATCCCGCAGGGATTGCATGATTCGAGCCAGCCCCTGTGGCAGGCTGAGGATGTGCGGCGGTATGCGTACTGGTCCGTGTTCTCCGGAGCATGCGGCCATTCGTATGGGCACAACGCCATCATGCAGATGCACAAGCCGCAGTTTGCGCCGGGCAACTACGGCGTCAGGCAGTTCTGGCATGAAGCGATTCATGCGGACGGCGCCGGACAGATGCAGCACCTGAAACATCTGATGCTGTCGCGGCCCTATCTGGTGAGATTCCCTGATCAGACGATCATCGACGGCGATCCCGGCTGGCGCTATGATCATATCCGGGCGACGCGCGGCGAAGATTATGCTTTCCTGTACACCTATACGGGCAGGCCGTTCACCGTCAGGCTTGGCGTCCTGTCCGGCACGGTGCTCAGGGCCTGGTGGTACGATCCGCGCAGCGGCTTAAGCCAGCTGATCGGCGAGATCCGCAACAGCGGCGCCGCGACCTTCCTCCCGCCCGGCGGGGAACCGGCACCGGGCAACGACTGGGTGCTCGTGCTCGATGATGCGGACCGGAAGTACGGAGCTCCCGGGAAGCTGTCCTGAACCGTGCCATATCATAAACAGAAGGCTGTCCATTTGACGGACAGCCTTCTTGCCTATGCCTAGCCTGCGGTTCTCGAGAACGTCTGAAGCTCGCCGGACTGCAACTGGTACATCTGATAATACCGGCCCTGCTTCTCCATCAGCTGGTCGTGGTTCCCGCGTTCCACGATCTCGCCGCGATCCAGAACGAGGATCAGGTCGGCATTCTTGATCGTCGACAGTCGATGGGCGATGATGAAGGTCGTCCGCCCTTTCTTCACAACCTCCAGCGCATCCTGGATGATCGCCTCCGTCTCGGTGTCGATGTTCGACGTGGCTTCGTCCAGGATGAGGATCGCCGGGTTGAACACGAGCGCCCGAGCGAAGGAGATGAGCTGTCTCTCGCCGGCGGACAAGGTGCCGCCGTTCTCGTTCACCGGTTCGTCGAGCCCGCGCGGCAGACGCTTCAGCATCCGCTCGGCCCCGACTTCCTTCAGCGCCTGCTCGACCTGCTCGCGAGTGATCGACGGATCGCCGAGCGTCACGTTGGACATGATCGTGCCGGTGAACAGGAACGGGTCCTGCAGCACGATCCCCATATGCTCGCGCATCGCCTGGCGCGGGATGTCGCGGGTATCGACCCCGTCGATGGTGATGCTGCCCTTGTGCACGTCGTAGAACCGGAACAGCAGGTTGATGATGGAACTCTTGCCCGAGCCGGTATGACCGACCAGCGCCACCGTCTGGCCCTGCTTCGCCGCGAAATTGATCCCCTTCAACACATAGTCATTGTCCTTGTAGGCGAACCAGACGTCGCGGAATTCCACATCTCCCTTGTAGCGTGGAATCTGCTGCTCCGAGACGTCTTCGCCCTCTTCATCCATCAGCACGAACACGCGCTCCGCGGAGACGATCGCCGTCTCCAGGTTCGGCAGCTGGTTGATGATGTTGACCACCGGCTGGAACAGGCGGTTCAGATAGTCGACGAAGGCGTACAGCACGCCGACGGTGATCACGCCTTCAACGCCGGACAGCCGGACTCCGCCGAAGTACCAGACCATCGCGATCATGGCCAGGTTGCGGACGACGCCGATCAGGTTGAAGCCGGTCAGGGTGTTCAGGTTGAGCATCTTGTTGCGGAAGTTGAAATGCCGGGTATTGTGCTGCTCAAACTCCTGGAACACCTGATCCTCCTTGCGAAACGCCTGGATCAGCGACATCCCCTGGATCGACTCGTTGATCATGCCGTTCATCTCGCTGACCTCGCTGCGGATGACGCGGTTATACCGGCGCGCGAACTTGCGGTAGATGTACACCCACAGGCCGAGCAGCGGGATGATGAACAGGCTGATCAGGGCGAGCCGCACATCCAGCAGGAACAGCATGCCGAAGATGCCGGCCATCGTCACCACGCCCGAGAAGACGTTCGCCAGAACATTCACATACAGGTCGCGGATCGTCTCCGTGTCGTTGGTGATTCTGGACACGACCTTGCCCGCCGGCAGGTTGTCGAAGTAGCGGATCGGCAGCCGATGGATCTGGGCGAATGCCTGCGTGCGGATATTGCGGATGATGCGGTTGGCCGAATATTGCAGGTAATACCGCTGTCCGTAGCTGAAGATCGCCGAGATGATGATCAGGCCGAAATAGAAGACGCTCAGGCGCAATACGCCGTTTAATTCCGTCATGAAGAACGGCAATACTTCGCTGATGGACATCGGTTCGGCCGCGTACTCCGCCACCGTCCCGTCCTCCGCAGTGATGCGCACGATGCCGTCGGCATAGCTGCGCGAGCCGTCGAAGGCGATAGCCCGCGGGATCCAGTAGAACTCGTTGCCGATCTGGAGGATGCGTACCTCCGCTCCCTGCTCCTCGCCTTCCGCGAACCGGTCCGCCCTTTTGTACAGGGTGCCTTCGCGGCTGACCGCGAAGGAATCGTCCACCGTCGCCACATGCCAGGGGGTCTCGATGCCGGCGATGTGCTCGTCGATGATCCGCTTCGCCACCAGCGGCCCGGCGATGTCGGTGCCGACCGCGATGAGCAGCATGAGAAGCGCGAAGATCAGGATCTTCTTGAAAGGCAAGGCGTAGCGGACCAGCCGTCTGCCCGCCTTGATGTCACGCCGCGATTTTCGGTCTATCTCAAGCTCGAATTGGTCATGGTCATAGCTCATGAATCAATCACTCATTTCCGCTCAATTTCTCTTCCATTTGCTGCCGCTCGAATTGCTCCTTGTACCAGCCGCCCAGCGCCATCAGCTGCTCATGCGTGCCGCGCTCGATGATCCGCCCTTCGTCGAGGACGAGGATCAGATCGGCATGCAGCACGGCGGACATGCGGTGGGTGGCGATCAGCGTCGTCTTGCCGCTGCGGACGCGGCGGATGTTGGCGATGATCTCCGCCTCCGTGCGCGCGTCAACCGCTGACAGCGCATCGTCGAGGATGAGGATCGGCGGCTCCGCGATGAGCGCGCGGGCGATGGAGGCCCGTTGCTTCTGTCCGCCGGACAGGGCCACCCCCTTCTCGCCCACGAGTGTGTCCAGCCCTTGCGGCAGGTATGCCAGGTCCTTCTCCAGCGCGGACAACTCCAGCGCGGTGGCCAGTTCCTCCTCCGTTGCCGCATGGTTGGCGAACTTGATGTTGTCCCGGAGCGGCTTCGAGAACAGGAATTGCTGCTGCGGCACGTATCCGTACCAGCTCTTGAGCCGGTCGAAGCTGATCCGGTCGATCGGTACGCCGGAGATCGTGATCGAGCCTTTGCCCGGCGGGTATTCCCGCAGCAGCTGCTTGATCAGCGTCGTCTTGCCGCTGCCGGTGCGCCCGACGATGCCGATGGTCTGGCCTCGCTCGATCGAGAAGGTGACGTCGACGAGATTGTCGACCGAGGAAGTCGGGTAGCGGAACGTCACATTCCGGAACTCGATGCGATCCGGCTCCTTCACATCGACAGGTTCGGCCGGCTCCTTCACGTCCTCCTTGGTGAACAGCGTCTCGTTAACCCGGTCCATGCTGGCGTTGCCCCGCTGCAGGACATTGATCATCTCGCCGATCGCGAACATCGGCCAGATGAGATAGCCGAGGTACACGTTGAAGGTGACGAGCACGCCGATCGTGATCTCCCCGTGATAGACGAGGTAAGCCCCATAGCACAGGCCGATCAGATAGCTGATGCCGACGAGGATCTTGACCGTCGGCTCGAACAGCGAGTCGATGCGAACAACGGCAAGGTTCTTGTTGAACACATCCTCCGTGATCTCCGCGAACTTCTTCTCCGATGACTTCTCTTGCACGTAGGCGCGGATGACGCGAATGCCCGACACCGTCTCCAGCACGTCATCATTCATCTTGCCGAAGGCATCCTGCGCTTCGGTGAAGCGTGCGTGGATCCAGTTGCCGTACATGTTGGCGAGGTAAGCCAGGACAGGCAGAGGCAGGATCGCCGCCAGCGTCAGCTTCCATGAGATGAATACGCTCATCGCCACGATGATCGCCCCCATCCAGAGGGTCGAGTCGATCATCGTCATGATGCCGAAGCCGGCCGTCATCGACACGGCGTTCAGGTCATTGGTGGCACGCGCCATCAGGTCGCCCGTGCGGTTGCGCTCGTAGAAGGTCGGCGTCATCTTGAGCAGATGGCGCAGGAACCTGGAACGGAGGATGCGCTCGACAAGCATCGCTCCCCCGAACAATCGGTATATGCCGACATAGTTGACGATATAGGTGATGATGGTGATCGACGCGATCAGCACCAGCGTCGTCGTCAGACTCCGCCAGGTGAGCGTCCCGGTGGCGATCTCGTCGATCGACGTGCCGATCAGCATCGGCGGGATCAGCTCGGTGATGCTCGAGATCAGCATGCAGATGACGGCGATCGTATACCGTTTCCATTGGTCTTTGAAGTACCAGCCTAATTTGAACAAAACGCTGAACATGATCTGTTGTCTCTCCTTTAATCTCTCTCAGACCCGACATTCATTCTGATTGGATCATATCAGAACAAATGTTCCCAATCAATAGTCTCATGGGACTGATGCCAACTCTCCCCGAAGAACGAAAAAAGGCACACTGCCTCCGCAATGTGCACTTAACGCGTAAACGCAAAAATAAAAAAGCGCACGCTGCGGATGCTGCAGCCTGCGCTCGGATAAACGTTAACCCGTTAAAGGGACTAAAGGAGTAATACCCCTATCCGTTCGTTCGTCCGGGAGGCTGCATCAAAACCCATGATATGACCATTAAGCAATTTGATTTCGAGATTTCTCATGGTGATGTACCCTCCTTTCGTGGACATTAATGATTCCTTCGGTAAAATTATCATGAACAGACTGCGACTGTCAATAAGAATTTTTGATTTTGCTGGAAAATGATGCCGAGACCCGTCTTCCCACCCGGGCCATTCCATCCCTGACCCGCATCTTTTATAATGTCATTAGTTGTCCAGTCGAAGGAGTGAGACTGCATGCATACCTCGTCCGATCCGGGCATCCGGGTGCTGTCCGCCGGCTATGCATTTCACAACAAACCGTATCATGGCAAGAACGTGCCGCGGCAAAATTATCTCATCCGCATTCAGACGGAAGGGCTGAGCCGGACGTGGATCGACGGCCAGTATGAGTTGCTTGCGCCCGGCGATCTGCTCATCATCCATCCCGACGCCTACTATGAGCTCCTGATCGATGAAGAAGACCACCAGGGCGAGAGGAAGATCGAGAGCGGCGATTACTACATCTTCTTCACCGGCTCCTGGGTCCATCAGTGGTGGAACGAGCGGAAGCGACCGTTCCGGGTCAGAACCCCGCTGGAGGAAGGCATCGTCCAGCTGTGCCGCCTGACCGTGGTCGAACACCGGCGCAACAGCGCCGACTCCCCGGCTATCCTGGACTATCTGATGCGCGTCCTGCTGCTGACCGTCGACCGTCTGATCACCGAGCAGCGGCCGCATCTGGGCAGCGCCTTCCTCGCCTATCGGATCAAACATTACATCGAGGAATACGCCACGAGGAACTTTCAGCTGCAGGATATCGCAGACCACTTTAACATCAGCGTGTCCCGCGCGGTTCACCTGTACAAGGAAGTGTTCGGCCAGAGCATCATGCAGCATGCCCTTGAGGTCAAACTGAATCTGGCCCGGGAGCGGATCATCTACACGGATATGCCGCTGGATATCATCGCGGCGACGTCGGGATTTGCCAATTATACGTATTTCCACCGAGTCTTCCGCCGGCATTTCGGTCTGTCCCCCAAGGAATACCGGTTGCAGAACCGCCTGATCTGAACAGGCGGCAGGGGCCCTCGGGATCGATGGTCTCCTCTCGCCTGATTCGTTTGCCTTAATATCGATTTCCCATGATTGGAGAGTGTCATCCCCCCTGCTGTTTCCCCGCTGCGATTCACAGTCGGACTTCAGGTCGGCCTGGTTACCGGGTCAGATGACGCAACGGCCCGGTGTTTGTTTTATATGGCAAGATTTGAGATAATATTCGTGGTTTGCTTGATTCGCATGATTCTCAGAATACTGGAGTGAGTTAAATATGACCATCAACAATTCCAACCAGATGCTCGCATTCATCGGTTCCTATGCGGCTCCGGAAACGCCGGGAGTTTATGCCTGTACATACGAGATCGACACCGGTCGCTTCACGATCGTCGATCGCATAAGCGGTCTCGCCGATCCGACCTTCCTGGCCGTGGATCGCGACAGGCGCATGCTCTATACGATCGGCTCCGTGGTGGAGGACGGGCGCAAGGTCGGAGAAGCTTACAGCTATCGGATACTGGACGATGGCAGGCTGGAGTTCGTGAACAGCCGGCGGACGGTGGGTCCGACCTGCCATATCGCGCTGGATCACACTTCGCGATGCCTGATCGTGTCCAGCTATCACGGCGGCATGATCGGCATCTGCCCGATCCTCGAGGACGGTTCGATCGGCCCGATCCATGAAGTCCATCAGCACGAAGGCTCCAGCGTCCATCCGAACCAGGGAAGCCCGCATCCGCACTCGGTGTTCATCGACCGGAACAATCGCTATGCGCTGTGCAGCGACCTTGGCATCGACCAGGTCATCGTCTACAAGCTCGACGTGGAGGGTTGCCGGCTCATCCCGCACAGCAAGGCGCATGTGCAACCGGGTTCGGGACCGCGGCATCTCGCCTTCCATCCGACCTTGCCGTATGTCTATGTGATCAATGAACTGAATGCGACCGTGACGGTGTTCCACTACGACGAAGAGGCGGGCGTATTGAGCGAGGTCCAGACGATCTCCACATTGCCGGAAGATTATGCGGGAGAGAAGAGCTGCGCCGACATTCACATTTCCAATGACGGACGTTTCCTCTACGGCTCGAACCGCGGTCACGACAGCATCGTCGTCTGCGCGATCGACCAGGCGAACGGGCGTCTGTCGCCGATCGAATACGTTCCGACGCTCGGCGGTCACCCGCGCAACTTTGCGCTGTCTCCGGATAACCGATTCGTGCTTGTCGCCAACCGCGACTCCAACAACGTCGTCACCTTCGCCCGCGACGCCGTTACCGGGCGGCTCACGCCAGCCGGACCTGAGCTGCAGGTGTCCAGGCCGGTGTGCGTGAAGTTCATGGCTTAACCAGGACAGGCAGGAAGGACAATCGTACGCCCCAAGCAGTTTGGCGCCGTCCGGTCCGCCGCTCGGATCGTCCGCCCGCCTGCTGCGGGGGGTGTACGATTTTTCGTACAACTTGTGGCGCCTCGTCTCCATTCCCCACGCTTTTGTACGATTTTTCGTACAACTCGCCTCGTTCCACTCGCCATCGGCATCCATTTGTACGATATTTCGTACAAAGCGAGACGCTTCGGGCGTCAGTGCCCCATTTTTGTTCGATTTTTCTTACAAAACCGTTCGCTTCGACCGTCTGCCTCACGCTTTTGTGTGATTTTTCATACAACAACGCCCACTCCGACCGCCATAGCCACGTGTTTGTACGATTTTTCATACATGCCTGTCACGTCCACACCTCAGATCCGCTCACAGCCTGAGAGGTGCTTAAACAAACAGCAGCTCCACCAGAACGCCAACGCCCCGGCCATCCCTCATCCGACCCGCTCGCAGCCACCCTCCATCCAGGAATGTTTACGATCCGATGATTTTTTTTGATCAATCGGTCAACTGCCCTTGCATTCTTTTGTATATTTATACATAATAGTGTATACAAATGCGATCGATCATCAAAGGAGAATGGAATGTGACAAAAGCAAAGCTCTACATGGCCGACGGCACTCTGTTTACCGGCATCCATTTCGGCGCCGAGGGTGAGGTCGTCGGAGACATCGTCTTCAATACCGGGATGACCGGCTATCAGGAGGTCATGTCCGATCCGTCCTACGCCGGACAGATCGTGACATTCACCTACCCGCTCATCGGCAACTACGGCATCAACCGCGACGACCATGAATCCCTGAACCCGTGGGCGCGAGGCATCATCGTGCGGGAGCATTCCGTCACTCCCAGCAACTGGCGCTCGCGCATGACCATCGACGATCTGATGAAGAAGCATGGGATCGTGGGCATCAGCGGCATCGATACGCGCATGCTGACGCGACTCCTGCGCACGAAAGGCGTGATGCGAGGTGTCCTGACGACGCACGACCGTACCGGGGAGGAATTGCGGCAATTGCTCGCCCTGCAGCCGAAAGAGCATCATCTCGTCGAGCAGGTGTCGACGCGCCAGCCATACCGTCTTCCGGGCAAGAACGGCATGCGCGTGGTGGTGATCGACTTCGGGTGCAAGCACAGCATTCTGCACGAGCTGACGAGACGCGACTTCGATGTCATCGTCGTCCCGTACAACACGCCTGCGGAGACGATCCTTGATCTGCAGCCGGATGGCGTTCTGTTATCCAACGGCCCGGGAGATCCGAAGGATCTCCTGTACAGCGCGGTTCCCGTCATCCGCCGCCTTCTTGGCGCTCTGCCGATCTTCGGCATCTGCCTGGGCCACCAGTTGCTGGCGCTGGCCTGCGGCGCCGATACGACCAGACTGAAGTTTGGCCATCGCGGCAGCAACCATCCGGTCAAGGAGCTGGCGACCGGACGGTGCTCGATCACATCGCAGAATCATGATTATGCGGTTACGACGGACTCGCTGGACCGCACAGAACTTGTGCTGACGCACATCAACAACAACGATGGCTCGGTGGAGGGCATCCGGCACGCAAGATACCCTGCTTTCTCGGTCCAATACCACCCGGAAGCCAATCCGGGTCCACACGACAGCCTGGGGCTCTTCGACCGATTCGCAGAAATGATGCGAACGCATCGGGAGGCGATCGCCGTTCGACCACCTGTCGCTGCACTTGCTCAACAAAAGGCCGCCCAAAACCGACAGGCAGGCATCGAGCGTCAACAACACGAGCATGCGGGCATGAATCCGACGAACACCCAAACGCCAATCGCCATGCACGCGAATTCATGAGCTCATGCGCTGTGCCCGCAGCATCATCCGCGACAACCTGTCCTCCATCGAGGGGATGTGACCAAGCTGCGGCTTAACGGGCCAACCGGCGTCCCATCGGCACAGGCCAAGCGACCTTCTCCCATGAAACGCCTTCTGCAAGCGACTCGCCTCAGATCCGGGCATAGTGCGCTTGCGGCGCAAGCCGCAACGCTAACGGGCCAACCGGCGACTCCTCGGCATAAACCGGGCGACGCTCCTGACATTCGCTACCGACCAGTGGTCCTGCTCGCTCGACTTTATTTTTGCCTTTATTTTGATTACAATTTATATAGTTAAACAGGTCCTACTATATAACCAAAGGAGTACAGCATATGGATCTGAGAGAAGCATACCGGATATTGGGCGTACCTGAATCGGCGAGCCGTGAGGAAGTGGAGGAACAGTACGCGGTCTGGGTGCGGAAAGACCGGGCGCTGAAGCGCGCCAAAGCCCAGGGTGAAGCGGTTGATGAGGAGTTCGATTTTGCGCAGATCAATGCCGCATACCGGACCATCATCGATCATTATCATCAGCTGGAAGATCAGAGCAAGCCGAAGCGCGATCCGCGGATTGAGAAGCTCGATCATTTCTGGACTTATTACAAGTATCACGTGATCGGCGCGATCATCCTCATCATCGGTATCGTTTACATCATCAACACGGTGATCGAGAATCAGCAGGAGAAAGCGCGACTTGCGGCATTGCCGCCGGCTGACGCCACGATGATGATCTTCGGCGATTTCTATGAACCGAACCTGACCAGCATTGAGGAAGGCATCCTCCTCGCCAGACCGGATTGGCAGCGGGTTGTCGTCAATCATACCTATGTGCCGTCGGAGATCACCAGCGAATTCGACGTGGCCCTGCAGCAGAAAGCGATCGTCACGCTCGTGACGGATCGTTCAGATGTCTACATGGTCGATGGCAACAATGTGCAGAATCTCGTCAATCAGGGGCTGTTCCGCCCGCTTGACGAATACGCTGATCGCCTCAAGGCATCGGTTGGAGAAGAGAATCTCGTCTACCTGCGCACCGAACCAAGCGGGCTGGATCCGGACGAGCAGCCGGGCGAGTATCATATCTATACGATTCGCATCCCGATCGTTCAGGAATACTCCTCTCTCTCGAGCGAAGCGATGGCCGGCATCCACGTCGGCTCCGAGAATGTCGAGAAAGCCCTGCAACTGATCGAGACTTTGGCCCAAGGGCTGTAAGGAGAACGGTCATGAATCTCGCGCTGACCCTGTCCTTCCTGGGAGCGGCCATCCTGCTGACGCTTGCTCCCGGACCCGACATCCTGTTCGTCATCGCCCAGAGCATATCGCAGAACAGCAAGGCCGGGATCGCCACCGCATGCGGGCTGTGCACCGGCCTTTTGGCGCATATCACGGCCGCCGTGCTTGGCGTATCGGCGGTGATCTATGCCTCGGCGACCGCCTTCGCGATCGTCAAGTACGCAGGCGCGGCCTATCTGCTCTATCTGGCCTGGCAGGCGCTTCGCGACAAGAGCAGCGAGATCGGCCTGGCGGGCAAGCCCCATGCCGCATATGGCGCGCTGTACCGCAGAGGCATCCTGATGAACGTGCTGAATCCGAAGGTATCGCTGTTCTTCCTGGCGCTGCTGCCGCAGTTTGTCGACCGGTCCCTGGGTCATATCTCCCTGCAGATGCTTGGCCTCGGTCTTATCTTCCTCGTGCAGGCGCTGATCATCTTCAGCCTCGTCAGTCTGTTCGCGAACCGGTTCGGGCGGTGGCTGACGCGCAGCAGGACGATAGCCCGCAGGATCAACATCGCGCAAGGCCTGATCTTCACCGTGATCGCCCTGCAGATCGCGTTCAGCAAGCGATAAGCCCGTTCGCTCGACCCTGATCCGGAAGTCGCAAGCCGATGAAACGAACCACCGGCCCCCATCATCCCATAACGCGCTAGCGTTCCGTTTGCGGCGATAAAATGGCCGCTTCGCCACAAATAGCGGATCGACGTTCCGTTTACGGCGGGAGGCCGGTCTCAGCGTGTTCCTCAGTTCCTTCCTCCCGCCCAAAGGCCGATCTCAGCCTGTCTTCCATCAATATTGCTTCGCGTAGTCGACAAGATTGACGCTCGGCACGCCGGTCTGGAGATAGCTCTCCAGATTCCGCAGCGCAATCTCCAGCGCCCGCTCATGATACATCCCCGACCCGCCAGCCGTATGCGGCGTGATGATGACATTGTCCATCGACCACAGCGGGCTGTCCTCAGGAAGCGGCTCCGTCTCGAACACGTCCAGCCCCGCTCCGGCGATCACACCGTCACGCAACGCCTCGATCAGCGCCTGCTCATCGACAAGCCCGCCCCGTCCGATATTGATGAACATCGCCGACCGTTTCATCCTGGCGAACTGCCCCCGACCGAACAACCGCCTCGTCTCCCGCGTCAGCGGCAGCGTCACGACCACATAGTCGCTCTCCGCCAGCACTTCGTCGAGCCCGCCCGGATCATGCATCTGATCGGCGTAAGGCGACGGGCGTCCCGACAATCTGAGCCCCAGCACCCGCATGCCGAATGCCTTGCACAGCCTCGCCGTCTCCTCCCCGATCTCTCCGAAGCCGATGATCCCCACCGTCTTGCCGTGCATCTCGAGCGTCGGATCGGTGCGCATCCAGCGGCCCGCGACCTGATGACGTGCATAAATATGCAAGTTTCGCGTGAAGCCCAGCATCATCGCCAGGATCGTCTCCGAGATCGGATAGGCATGAATGCCGCTGGTCGTCGTCAGATGAATGCCCCGCTCCGCCATCTGCTCCAGAGGGAATCCATCCACTCCCGCTGACCATGACTGCACCCACCTCAGCTTCGTCTCCGGCCCCAGGCATGTATCTGTGAACATTCGCCTCCAGCCGATGATGATCTCCGCCTCCTGCACGCGATGCTGCCATAGCTCCCTGTCCTTCCCGCACAGCAGCTCATAACCCGGAGCGGCGCTGCGAATCCGTTCCGCCTGTTGCTCGCTTAGCCCGATCGTACATACGATGACAGACATTTCCCGTGGCCTCCTTCACCCGTGTAGATATTGGTCCATTGCCATATGAACCGCCAGTGATCCTGTACTACTTTCAAACCGGACTGCAAATACTATGTACACCAATATTGAGACAAGGAGATAATGAAGCATGATCAATCGTGAGCTTAGAGAGGAAATCGAAATGCTGACCGCTCAGAACCTCGTCCTGTCGGAGGAGATCAAGCAGTTGAAGCTGATGCTGCAGAAGCAATCCGAGCAGCTCAAGCGTTCCCGCAAAGGAGGGGAAGGCCCCGGATCCGACCAGCCACAAGGCCAGCACGACCCATACGGTCAATACAATCAACATAACCAAAATCAGCCAAGAAGTCAAAACCAGCATTCCGGCGGATACAATCAGGACAGCAGCGGCGGAGGTCCATCGGGCGGCGGGCAGAATGTGCAGCAAAATCAAAACCAGAATCCGATTCCCATCGCCAAGATCGCCAATGACTTCCTGCAGCTCAAAGGCTTCACCAGCAGCCTGGAAAACAAGATGAACACCTATCTCTCCAGCCAGACGGGCGGCGGGCAGCTCAAGCTGGAGGATATCGCCTATCTCATCCTCAACATGATGAACGGCATGATCGACTGGACGATCGAATACGTCGCACGCTCGCAATCGAGCCAAGGCAATTGATACGACATACGTTTTTATAGTAGCTTTCATGAATATCGGATCAATGTTAGAATGGTATCAGAACGCAACAACAGGAGGTACCTGCATAATGGCAAACATCACTGTCAGACAACCAGAACACAAGATTGATCCGATATTCGTCGAAAGGTGGTCTCCGCGCTCATTTCTGGAACAGCCGGTCCCTGAAGAGAAGCTGATGCGCCTGTTCGAGGCTGCGCGCTGGGCCCCGTCAGCCTTTAATCATCAGCCCTGGAGATTCATCCTGCTCACCTCGCGGGAGGACAAGGAGCGCTTCTATCCGTGCATCAGCCAGAACAATCTGGCCTGGTGCCGCAAGGCGCCGGTGCTCGTCCTGATCATCTCCGAGATCAACCGGGACGGCGCGCCGAACCCATCCCACGCCTTCGACACCGGAACGGCCTGGGGATATCTGTCGCTCGCCGCGACGATGGAAGGACTGGCGACGCATCCGATGACCGGATTCGACTTTGGCATGGCCCGGTCGATCCTGAACATCCCCGAGGAGTACGCGATTCAGGCGCTGGTCGCCATCGGCTATCAGGGAAGCGCCGATCTGCTGGATGAGCCGCTGCGCCAGAGAGAGTTTCCGAAGGGCAGGCGGCCGCTCGATGAATTGATCTACGCGGGGAGCTTCGGAAAACCTTTGAGAGGAGAATGAGGATGAGAGTAGAGATCTGGTCGGATATCGTATGTCCCTTCTGCTATATCGGCAAACGCCGATACGAGGAAGCCCTGGCCCAGCTCGGCTACCGTGATGAGGTGGAAACGGTCTATCGCAGCTTCGAGCTGGACCCGAATGCGCCGGTAAGCAGCAATCGTGATCTGCACGACAGCCTTGCGGCCAAGTTCGGCATCAGCCGCGAGCAGGCGAAGAGCATGAATGACAATGTCAGTGATCAGGCTCGCTCCGTCGGCCTGACCTATAACCTGGATGAGGCGAAGCCGACGAACACCTTCGACGCCCATCGCCTGACCCATCTGGCTGCGACGCACGGCAAGATGGTGGAGATGACGGAGCGGCTGTTCAAAGCCTACTTCACAGAGGGCAAGCATATCGGAGATCGTCAGGTACTCGCGGAGCTCGCTGCCGAGGTCGGGCTGGACCCGGCCGAGGTGTCGGAAGCGCTGAGCGGCGCGAGCTACAGCGATGAGGTGCGCGCCGACGAACGGGAAGCTGCGCAGCTGGGAGTGCGGGGCGTTCCTTTCTTCGTCATCAACCGCAAATACGCCGTCTCCGGCGCCCAGCCGACCGAGGTGTTCATCCGCGCCCTGGAGAAGGCGCGCAGTGAGGAACAGCCTCCGATCACCGTGATCGGCGATGATACGGACGCTGACGCCGCTTGCACGGATGGCACCTGCAAGCCTGCGGCCAAGCCGTAAGTCCGGCGTGTTCAGCCTGACGAGAGGAGGCGTGTTCAACTGAAAAAAGATCTTAGCAGCATCCCATTGTCTGTCCTTGATCTCGCACCCATCGTCGATGGGGCCACGGCGCGCGAGGCGCTAAAGCACACGCTGGATCTGGCGCAGCATGCCGAACGCTGGGGCTATCACCGCTACTGGCTTGCGGAGCATCACAGCATGCCGGGCGTCGCCAGCTCGGCCACCTCGGTGCTGATCGGATACGTGGCGGGTGGAACCTCGAGGATTCGCGTCGGCTCCGGAGGCGTCATGCTGCCCAATCATGCGCCGCTCGTCATCGCCGAGCAATTCGGCACGCTGGAGACGCTGTACCCGGGCCGCATCGATCTCGGCATCGGCCGCGCACCCGGCTCCGACCAGCTCACCTCGCTGGCGCTGAGGCGCGGCGCTGGCAGCGACGGCCATGATTTCCCGGACCGGCTGGAGGAGCTCAGGACGTACTTCAACCCGTCCCGCTCTCCCTATCCGCTTCGCGTTCGGGCCGTTCCCGGCGAAGGCCTGCATATCCCGATCTGGCTGCTCGGCTCCAGCGGGTTCAGCGCGCAGCTGGCGGCGGAACTGGGCCTGCCCTTCGCCTTCGCCAGCCATTTCGCTCCGGATTATCTCCTGCCGGCGCTGGAATTATACCGCAGCCGCTTCAAGCCATCGGAAGACCTTGAGCGGCCTCGCGTCATGATCGGCGTGAACGTCATCGCCGCCGACACGGCTGTTGAAGCCGCGAGACTGGCGACTTCCCAGCTCCAGCAGTTCCTGAACCTCATTCGCGGTCGACCGGGCAAGCTTCGCCCGCCGGTCGACAGCATGGACGATCTGTGGAGTCCGGAAGAGCGAGCGATCGTCGAGAAGCAGCTCGCCTTCACCGTCATCGGCGACAAGGCGGCCGTCCGAGACAAGCTGCAGCAGATCGTGGACTTGACCCAGGCCGACGAGATCATCGTCGGAGGGCATATATACGATCATGCGGCCCGGCTCCGCTCCTACGAACTGCTCGCCGAAGCGGTCGGCATGATCTGAAGGAGGCATCATTCCATGCAATCCATCCTTGGCATGTACGATCATGTCAAATGGGCGAACGCCCGCATCCTCGACGCCATCGCGCGAACCGGAGAAGCGTCCGACTACGTCACCACGCTGCTGCATCATGTGCTGCGGGCCGAGCAGGTCTGGCTGTTGCGGTTAAAGGGGCAGGACTCCTCCCATCTGCCGCTGTGGCGGAGCAGCAGCCTGCAGGAACTGGCCGCGCTTCTGCAGGCTAATGAACAGGACTACAGCGCCTATCTCGGGAATCTGGACGAATCGCGGCTGGATCAGATGATCAGCTATCGCAATCAATCCGGCCAGCCCTTCACCACATCCGTTCGCGACATCCTCATCCATGTGGCGCTGCACGACTCCTACCATCGCGGACAGATCAATGCCGCCCTGCGCCGGGAAGGACATGAGCCGGTCAACGTGGATTACATCACCTTCGTACGGACCAGATAGCAGAAGCAGGCCCCGCCTGTCAGGACCGGGTTCCGGGATCCCTGACAGCGGGGCCTTGCCATTCGTTATGGATGCCGGTATAGATGCGAACGGCATCCCGCAGGAACGCGATTGCGCCAGGCTGTTGATCAGCGAAGAAATGCGCGAACCGTTCATCGTCGACATACAGCTGGGCCAGGCCAACGTGGGCCTCCTTCCTGTAGTTCGGCCAGTAGAAGGACAGCCATTTCCGGTGAAGCTCAGCCGCTCTCTGGGCCAGCTCGCCTGCCGGGTCCCCCGTCTCATGGGCGGCCGCCAGCGTCCTCTTGAATTCGGCTTCCACTTGCTTCATTTCCTCATATTGTTCTTCAGTCATATCCAGCAGCTTCCGGTTCGCCTGATCCACGGTATCATCACCGTACTTCTGCCGGATCTCCCGGCTGTACTTGCGCTCATTGTCCTCCACCAGCTGCTTCTTGAAGCCTTCGAACTTTTGCTTGTCGCTCATCGTGATCCTCCCTTCTCTGGACGCGATCGTCATCTCCACATTGCGAATCAGCGCATCCAGCTGTTTGCGTCTGTCCATCAGCTCTGCGTGATGCCGCCGCAGTGCGGCGAGCTCGTCGAAGTCCGGAGCTCTCATGATCTCGCGGATCATCTCCAGGCTGAAGCCGAGCTCGCGGTAAAACAGGATTTGCTGCAGCCGGTCCACCTGCGTCTCACCGTAGATGCGATATCCCGATTCGGTCACCCTGGCCGGCTTCAGAAGACCGATCTCGTCATAATATCGCAGGGTTCTGGTGCTGATGCCCGCCAGGCTCGCCAGCTTCTGCACGGTATATTCCATCGCACTCACCTCCTGACACTCCTCACGATAAACGTTCACGCAACGTCAAAGTCAATGTTGGCATCAGGTTAAAAAATTCCCCCATTGCCAGCAAAACAGGATATAATAGAGGATATTTTGTGCAGGATCCAACAGACCACGACAACAGAAGGTGACACACAGTGAGAACAAGCCTCGGAACCAGATTGACCGTAACCATGGTAGCCATTATCCTGCTGTGCGGATTGATCATCTACCAGGTGAGCACCACCTCATCCAGGAATCTGGTGGAGAATACGCTGAGCGAGATCGCCCCGGAGGTGATCGAAAATGCCGCAAGCGCCATCGATATGAGCAGGTATGAGCAGTTCGTGCAGCATCCGGCAGTAAACAATTACTACTATGAGCTCAGGGACACGCTGAACGACTTCCGCCTGAAGGCCGGAGTCACATACCTTTACACGATGACGCGCACCCAGGTGAATGATACATACGAATACATCTATATGGTGGACGGTCTGCCTGTGGGCAGCGAGAACGAATCGTGGCTCGGGGAACCGGAGGAGGATATCGCTTCTTTCCCGAAGATCGTCAAGGCATTTGATGAGGGCACCACGCAGTTCGAAATGACCTACACCGAGGAATGGGGCGGCACCCTGTCGGCTTATATGCCGCTGTTCGGACCATCCGGCGAGAACATCGGGATCATCGGCGCGGATATCGACGTGACCGCAGCATACGAGGAGATGAACGCGAGCAAACGCAAGCTGCTTGTCTTCATCTTTGGCGCAGCCATGATCATCAGCGTCCTGATCTTCGCGTATATCCATTATTCGCTCAGGCCGCTCAAGAAGCTGGTCCGTCATGTGGAACGCATGGGCACCGGTGATCTGACCGCCAGCATCAGCATGCGCCGCATGGACGAGATCGGCTATCTGGCGAATACGATCAACACGATGCAGCACAGTGTGCGCGACATGATCCGCAACATCTTGCAGACGGCCGAGTCCGTCAGCGATCAGAGCGCAGACCTGAACCAGTCCTCTCAGGAGGTCAAGCAGATCAACACGCAGATCGCCGCGACGATGGAGCAATTGGGGGTGGGGGCGGACAGTCAGGCGGCGACGCTGGGGACCTTGGCAAGGGATATGAACCTGCTCGGCGTCCGGATCGAAGAAGCCAACCGGCTGGGCGGCGAGATTGCCGACCAGTCGTCGGATATTCATGGGCTCGCCGTGGAGGGAGCCCGTCTGATGGATGAGTCTCTGACGCAGATGCGTCAGATCAACCGGACGATGAAGGAAGCGGTGGATAAAGTCTACCAGCTGGACAGTCAGGCGGATGAGATCTCCTCGCTCGTCGACGTGATCCGCAAGATCTCGGATCAGACGAATCTGCTGGCGCTGAACGCTTCGATCGAAGCGGCGCGTGCAGGCGAGCATGGCGCCGGCTTCCAGGTCGTGGCCGGGGAGATCCGGAAGCTGTCGGAACAGGTGGCGGGCGCCGTGCGGGATATCACGTCGATCGTCGATCATATCCAGCAGGATACGAAGGCGGTGGTGCAATCCCTGAATCATGGATATGGGGAGCTGCGGCAGGGCAGCGAACAGATCGGGGCCACCGGCAAGGCATTCTACACGATCACAGCCGCGATCTCCGATGTGTCGGACAAGATCAGCTCCATCACCGGCACGTTGCAGGAGATTAACCGAAGATCGTCGGATACGATCGCGGCGATCGATCAGGTGGCGGAGGTATCCGCGACCACCGCCGCCGGCGTGGAGCAAACCTCGGCCTCCGTGGAAGAAGCCTCTTCGTCCATGGAGCAGGTGGCGAAGAGCGCCGAGCATCTGGCGAAGCTGGCCGAGATGCTGGAGGACCAGGTGAAGAAATTCAAGATCTAAAGATCAAACGACGGTGTCCCGAGCCGGGATCACCGTCGTTTTTTCTGGTGCGTTTGTTTGTGGTGCGTTTGTTTGCAGGGAAGATAAGCAAAATAAAAAGGCCCTGTTTCCATCGGTTGTTGCTGATGATCGGGTGGCCTGAAGCTAACGGAACGTGTTATTCAACCATTTCAGGCGCGTTCAGCGCCCAAAGTCATCCAATAGCACACTGACGTTCCGTTAGCCTGGAGACTATGTTCAATATGCCACCAATAGCGAATCGACGTTCCGTTACGGTGGGAAGGCTGGTCTCCCGTTCCTTCCTCCGGCCACTCGCAACAATGAAGAGAAAACAGCGCATGAAAAAACCTGCCCCTCACCGAGTGGCAGGTTGTCCAGTATGCTGATGAGAGGACTCGAACCTCCGACCTACGCATTACGAGTGCGTTGCTCTACCAGCTGAGCTACATCAGCAAAACCCTCAACGAATATTATTTATAACACGTTTCTCACGGCGATTCAAGTACCTGGACGAAAAATTTACGATGTAATTTATGTCTATTTCCCAGTTGTTGATAAACCCTCGACTCAGAACCCATTATAAGGTTGACCAACCACAAATCGTATCAACCTCCATCTCCACATGCCTTGCCCCATTCACTCATCCGTGGTATGATTAGTCACACCAGTTATACTTGTATAATAAGGAGGAATGGTATGAATGAACGACCAAAATCAAAGTCGGCAAGGCAAACACATATTCGGCTTGGTCAAAGTAGGCACCAAAGGGCAGATCGTCATCCCGAAAGAAGCACGGGAGCTGTTCAATATCCAGCCCGGCGATCAACTGATGCTGATCGGCGATGAAGCGTCAGGCTTGGCCATCATAACCAATGAACAGCTCAACCGGCATTTCCTCAACATCCTGCGCGACAAGGGAGAGCTTCAGCCATGACGGCCCCGATCGCAGTGCGAACCAACCGTCTCACGAAAACCTACGGCACGAAAACCGCAGTGGATGATCTGAACCTGACGATCTTCGATGGGGAGTTGTTTGCGCTGCTCGGCGTCAATGGAGCGGGCAAGACGACGACGATCAAGATGTTGTCCTGCCTTGTCGCTCCGACTTCCGGTGACGCGACGTTGCTGGGAGACAGCATCGTATCCAATCCTCAAGCGGTGAAAGCGAAGATCAACGTCTCGCCGCAGGAAACAGCCGTCGCCCGCAATCTGAGCGTCAGGGAGAATCTCGAGCTGATCGCCGGCATCTACGGCTTCGACCGGAAAACCTCGAGAGAGAAGGCGAACGACATGATCGCCGTCTTCAGCCTGGAGGAGGTCGCTGACGCGAAGGCCCATACATTGTCCGGCGGCATGCAGAGGCGGCTAAGCATCGGCATGGCGCTCATCACGGATCCGAGGATCCTGTTCCTGGACGAGCCGACCCTCGGCCTCGACGTTCTCGCGCGCAGGGAGCTTTGGAGCGTGATCGACAGGCTCAAGGGCAAGATCACGATCATCCTGACGACGCACTATATGGAGGAAGCAGTTGCCCTGTCGGACCGCATCGGCATCATGGCCAGGGGCCGTCTGAAGGCCGCAGGCACAGCCGATGAGTTGATGCGATTGGCCGGTACGGACAGCTTTGAAGATGCCTTCGTGGCGCTTGCCACAGACCAGGAGGTGATCAGCAGATGAGTGCCACTCTCGTCTTCGCCTCGCGCAACCACAAGGAGATCCTGCGGGATCGCCTCAACCTGATGTTCGGCATCGGCTTCCCTGTGGTCTTGCTGCTGCTCCTGTCGGCGATCCAGGCGAATATTCCCGTCACCATGTTCGAGATCGGCCAGCTTACCCCGGGGATTGCGGTCTTCGGCCTGTCGTTCATCTCCCTGTTCGCCGGGTTGCTGATCGCCAAGGATCGATCCACCTCTTTCCTGCTCAGGCTGTTCTCTTCGCCGCTCACCTCGTCGAACTACATCCTGGGCTACACGGTGCCGCTCATCCCGATGGCGATCGGACAGATCCTGGTCTGTCTGATCACCGCCGTGTGCCTCGGTCTGGACATCACCGTTCACGTCCTGACGACGATCCTCGTGCTGCTGCCAGCCGCCCTCCTGTTTATCGGCATCGGCCTGCTGTGCGGCAGCCTGCTGAACGACAAGCAGGTTGGTGGCGTATGCGGAGCCCTGCTCACGAATCTGAGCGCCTGGCTAAGCGGCACCTGGTTCGACGTCCGTCTTGTCGGCGGTTGGTTCGAGAAGCTGGCCTATGCCCTGCCCTTCGCCCGTTCGGTTGAAGCCGGACGAGCCGCGCTGGCCGGAGATTATGCCGCCATCTTCCCGCACCTGTGGATCGTGATCGCCTATGCCGCCGTCGTGCTGATCGCCGCGATCCTCGTCTTCCGTCGCCGTATGAATGGCGACAAGACCTGATACGGATGAAGGCGTATGCTCGCGCATACGCCCCTTTATCCTGTTGCCGGTTCTCTCACCTCCCGGCTATGCCATGATCCTCATTCGTTTGCCTCTCGCACTCATTCCTGTGAGCTGTACGATCATCTCCCCATGATAATCGGGTAACCGCTTTCCGATCCGTTCATGCGTCTTCCCAATGGCTCTTGAAAGACAGATCAGTGCTCGACTGCTCCGGATATCCGCTTTTTTCCCTGCATGTTGCGCATGTCGAATAATGAATAATCACCTTCTCCGCATCATACACTTCAATATCCTCGTCACATACCCGACACTTGATCAGACCGAGCATCCAACACCCTCCCAGGTTTGATTTGCGAGTGGTGATCGTCAGGTCGATGAATTGCATATTTTTTACTTAATTAATATTCCTTAATCACCGTCTCTATTCATATATATTACACATTATTTCGATAAATTCAAGATATATTGCGTCCTAATTTAAAATTGTACATACTACATGAAAAATACTGCCCATCCCCCCTCCCGATTTTCTCCCCCTATTGGGCCATCTCCCATACGGACGAATGAGGATAGGCATATACATGCATCGTGCGCACAACTGTACAGATCAACATCGACGGAGGAGGGACAGGAATGAATTATACGATACGACCCGGGGATACATTGTGGTCGATCGCCAACCGATTCGGGGTTTCGCTCCAGGCGCTGATGCAGGCGAACGGCATCACCGACCCGGCCGCCATCTATGTGGGCCAGACGATCTACATCCCGACGACCGGCGGTGCCTTCCCGCCTTTCCCCGGACCCGGTCCAGGGCCGGCGCCAGGTCCAGGTGCGGGGATCAACCAGCGGCTGGATCGGCTCGAACGCGAGCAGAACCAGCTGCAGAGGCAGATCAATCAGCTGGGTCGGCGGATCGATCAGCTGGAGGCAAGAGTCAGAAGGCTGGAGAGATAAGGGCAGCAAGCCATGTGAACAGCAAGACGGTGCAGGATCATCTCCTTGCACCGTCTTGTCGTGTTGCCCATCTGTTGTCCGGTCGCCGTATCAGCCCACGAACTCCATGAGCAGCTTGTTGAATTTGTCCCGTTCTTCCCAGAAGAGACCGTGTCCGCTGAACTCAAACGGCACCAGCCTGGAATCGCGGATGCCCTGGTTCAGGATCTCCGCATGTTGGAAGGGCACCACCTGATCATGCACGCCCTGTGTGATCAACGTCGGCGTGCTGATCCGCGGCAGATCGTTCGTCAGATCAGACGTTGCCAGCATCTGCGCGACCGCGGCGGTTGACCAGCCTGCAGCCTGCAGCCCGAGCTGGGTGAACCATGCTGCGAAAGGCTCGGAAACGTCCTGGAAGAAAAAGGACTCCGTCACGCCGCGCATCATCTTCGGACGATCGGTGAGCGTCGCGGCGATCATCTCCTTCGCCTTCTCTTGTGTGAAGCCGACCGGCGCAGCAGCGGCGACCAGGACCAGCTTCGACACGCCGTGCGCCTGATGCCTGGACACATAGCGGATCGCGATCGCGCCCCCCGTGGAATGGCCGACGAGCGTGATCTCACTCAGCTGCAGCGTATCGATGATGACGCGAAGATCATCGGCGAGCCGGTCATAATGGTAACCGAAGGCCGGCTTGTCGGAATTGCCGAAGCCTCGCCAGTCCAGACCGATGCATCGGTAGCCCTTGTAGGCCAGCACATCGAACTGATACTCAAACTGCTTGTGGCTGAGCGGCCAACCATGAATAAACAGGATCGTCTTCTTCCCCTGGGGGTTCAGATCCTCCACGTACAGATTCACCCCGGGCTCCACCGTCACGTAATAACCCAACCTCATCCCTCCGTATCCGCGAGTATGAATTACTATTAGCATACTCAGCTCGGGATGGGCTGGTGACGATGAATTTGCTGTCCCTCCTTCTGTTGCCCGGCATCCGCCAGCATCCATACCGCCAGCACGAACATCGCATGCGACCAGGTGAGCGGCACGACCCAGGCGGTGGCGCCGGTCTCCTTGTCCACCTGCTCCGGCAGCAGTCCGGTCCGCGTCCGATGCTCGATCGCCCAGCGCATCAGCTCCCGCGCCTCATCCAGCTCGCCGACGGCTATACGGTACTGCGCCAGCCAGAGCGTCGTCAGGATCCAGGGATTGCCGCCGATATACGGATCGTCCTCATAGCGCTTGATGCCGCCGACCACCGGCACCGTCAGCGCCTCCTCCACCCGATCGGCTGTCTGGCGCATCTGCTCGCTGTCCGCGGGGAGCGCCCCGAACGGCACGGCCACGCCGATCAGGCTGACATCGATCACCGGATCCACATCAAGCACATGGCGCTGGTAGCCCTTGGGCAGCTCCTCGACGCTGCCGGAGGCTCCCTCCGCCTTCGCCTTCCTGAACCGGCTCTCATCCACGGTCAGCCTGAGCCCCCGATACAGACAGCCGCGCGATTCGTTCCAGCAACGCTCCGCGATCGCCCGCCTGATGCGCTCCGCCGCCTCCATCCATCTCTTGGCGAGTTCCTCCTCGCCGGACAGACGGGCGAACTCCGCCGCCGCGCTGAGCCCGCCGTACACGGCTGCGGAGGAATACGTGTGGATCGCCTCACGCTCCTCCCAGAGGTCCTTGCTCGGCAGCGGCAAGCCGGTCTCCTCGTCCCGGAACCGCATGAGGAATTCGGCGCCCCGTCGAACCGCCGGCCATACCCGGTGGACGAAGGATTCATCGCCCGTATGCCGGTAATGCTGATACATCCCCCAGATGATCGACGCCCCTTCGTCGATCTGCAATCCCCAGGAAGGCGCGAGGCTGCCGTCATGGTAATGCCGCTGCTGCCAGGAGCCGTCCGACGACTGGGCGGTCAGCGTCCATTCGTAGAATTGGTCGGACAGCTGAGTGAGTCCGGCTCTGTCCAGCGCCGTTGTGATGAATGCCGCATCCCGTCCCCAGCAATACCCATAGCCGCCGCAGCGGGTGAAATGCTCGTCGAACTCCGGCGCCGCGATGATGCTGCCCGTCCTCGCATCCGACATGAGCGGGAACATGAGCAGCGACCGCTCGTACAGCTCACGCACATCGTCATCCTCCAGCGGGCAGGGCTTCAGCGAGTCCAGATAGCGAACCCAATATTCCCGGGTCTCCTCGTACCATTCGCCGCTCGTCCGCTCCCGCGCCTCATTGAGCAGCTCCACCGCTTCCTCCAGATCGCTGCCAACGACCAGATACAGCGGAATGACGGCCGACTCGCCGGGCTCAAGCTGCTCGATTCGCCAGGACAGCGCTCCGCAGGTCTCCATGTCGATCTGGCTGCCGCTTAGCGCCTCCGAACCTTCCCGCACCTGCTTGAGGTGGATGCCGGCATGGAACTTGCTCACCTCCAGCGGCGAACCCCATGCCAGATAGGTCTGTTGCTTGTAATGCACAAGCGCGTCTGCAGAAGAGTCGAACATGGTGGTCGTGTAAAGCGGATTTTCGCAGACCATCATCGAGGAGTACAGGAGGAATGAGAAGGATAGAGCCGTATCGCCCGTATTGGTGAACGTATATTCCCGTACTACAAGATCCTTGTCCGGAACGACGAAATGCAGGCTGTCAACCTCCAGCGGGTACGAATCATGCGTCGCCTGCACAAGGAAGATGTTGCTGCGGTTCACATAGGCCGCCTGATGCTTCCAGCCTTCCGCCTCATCATCGAAGCAGGTGACAGTCCCCGTGCCATCCAGCTCCAGCCCCACGCGCACGCTGTCCACATGCTGCGGCGTATCGATGTGCGGCCACCATAACCTGTACAGCCGGCCATTCGCGCCCAGCGAGGCCAGGATGGAGGAATTGCCGATGATCGCATCGATCAGATACGGTTTGTCCTGTAATCGCTGATCAACCATAGACTAAAGCTCCTTCTTGTCGCTCTCATGTGATCGTTACATCATCTTACTGGTGCGCAATTATCGTCCCAAATATGCATCATTGGAGGATCGCACCCCCAGGTTTCCGCCTGTAAACGACCTGTCAGCCCATCCCTCCGCATGCCTTCGGCCAACCCCTCGGATCCTTTGTCAGCCGATCCGTCGGCACACTCATCAGCCCATCCGTCGCCAACTCGTCCAAACGGAATATTCAGGCTGCGCCCTGTTCATATTAACCGTTGATACCATGCTTGAATGTACCATCGTTCTTCCCACAATCTGTTTCAACAAAAAACAATCGAACGACAAAGGTTGGTGACAGCATGCTACACAAACAATCGTTCAGACTCATGTCCCTCATGCTCACTGTCATGCTGACGGTTATGCTGGCGCTGACAAGCTGCGCCAGGGCCAACAGCGACGGGAAAGACAACAACCAGGGAAGCGGGGGAACGGCCGGAGCCAAGGAGGAGATCTACTTCCTCAACTTCAAGCCGGAGATCGCCGAGGTGTACAACGACATCGCGAAAGATTACGAAGCGGAAACCGGCGTCAAGGTGAAGGTCGTGACCGCCGCCAGCGGCACCTATGAGACGACCCTGCGCTCCGAGATCGCCAAGGCGAATGCGCCGACGATCTTCCAGATCAACGGACCGATCGGCTATCAGACCTGGAAGGACTACACCCGCGATCTGAAGGACACCGAGCTGTACCGCAGCCTGTCCGACCCGGGACTGGCTGTAACCGACGGCGATGGCGTTTATGGCATTCCGTATGTGGTGGAGGGCTACGGGATCATCTACAACAATGAGATCCTGTCGCGTTATTTTGCCCTGGAGAACCGGGCGGTCAAGGACATCTCCTCGATGGACGAGGTGAACAACTTCGCCAATCTGAAAGCCGTCGTCGAAGACATGACCGCTCATCTGGACGAGCTGGGCATCAAGGGGGTATTCGCCTCCACCTCGCTTGCGGCCGGTGAGCAATGGCGCTGGCAGACCCACCTGGCGAACATGCCGATGTATTACGAATTCCTGGACGACAACAAGGATCAGAGCACGGTGCTCACCGCCCTGGAAGCTGACGAGATCGAATTCCGTTACAGCGACCAGTTCAAGAACATCTTCGATCTCTACCTGAACAACTCGATCACCCGCAGCACCCTGCTCGGCAGCAAATCGGTCGCTGACTCGATGGCCGAGTTCGCGCTCGGTCAGGTCGCCATGGTGCAGAACGGCAACTGGGCCTGGTCGCAGATCAACGATGTGGAAGGAAACGTGGTGAAGGCGGAGGACATCCGCTTCCTGCCGATCTATATCGGGGTCGAAGGCGAGGAGAAACAGGGGCTGGCGATCGGGACGGAGAACTACTTTGCCGTCAACAAGCAGGTGTCCGAGGCGAAGCAGCAAGCCTCGATCGACTTCCTGGAGTGGCTGTTCACAAGCGACAAGGGCAAGGACTACGTGGTGAACAAGCTCGGGTTCATCGCGCCATTCAATACGTTCAACGAGGACGAACAACCTTCGGACCCGCTGGCACGGGAGATCATCAATTGGCTGGACAAGGATGTCAATTCCGTGGAATGGACGTTCGCGGCTTTCCCGAGCGAGGAGTTCAAGAACCAGTTCGGCAACGCGTTGCTCGAGTACGCGCAAGGCAACATCGATTGGGAGCAGGTGACCTCGACCGTCCGGGAAGCCTGGGCCAGCGAGAAGGCCAAGTAACATCGGGACGGCGACAACGAAGGAGGCTGCCGGCAGGCCAGGCTTCTGGACCTGCTGGACAGCCCCATCCTTCGATTCCGATTCTTGCACAGGAGATGCGATATGCAGAAACAGCTAAGGAAATACTTCGCTTTTTTTGCTTTGCCGACTTTGCTTGCATTTGCGATATCCTTCGTCGTGCCATTCGTGCTGGGCATCTATCTGTCCTTCACCACCTTCACGACGGTGACGAACGCCACGTGGGTCGGTTTCGCCAACTATTCGCGCGTCTTCAGCGATCCCGACTTTCTGCGCGCCCTGTGGTTTACGGTGCGCTTCACGATCGTCTCCGTCCTCACCATTAACGTGTTTGCGTTTCTGATCGCCCTGCTGCTCACGAGGGGGATACGCGGGACAAATGTTTTCCGCACGATTTTCTTCATGCCGAACCTGATCGGCGGGATTGTGCTGGGGTACATATGGCAACTCATCCTGAACGGCATCCTGTACAACTTCGACGCGACGCTGACCGTGAAGCCCACATACGGCTTCTGGGGACTCGTCATCCTCATGAACTGGCAGATGATCGGCTATATGATGGTCATCTACATCGCCGGGTTGCAGAACGTGCCCAAGGACCTGATCGAGGCGGCCAGCATCGATGGCGCGAACCGGCTGCAGACGCTGCGCAATGTGACGATGCCGCTCGTCATGCCGTCGATCACGATCTGCCTGTTCCTCACGCTGTCCAACTCGTTCAAGCTGTTCGACCAGAACCTGGCATTAACCGCTGGCGCGCCGTCCAAGCGGACGACGATGCTGGCGCTCGACATCTACAATACATTCTACGGCAAGTCCGGCTGGGAAGGCGTCGGGCAGGCCAAGGCTGTGATCTTCTTTATCATCGTGGCACTCATCGTGCTGGTGCAGCTATTAATCACACGCAAGAGGGAAGTGGAAAGCTGATGCAGGAGAAACGTGGTTCCGGAAGTCGTGTGCTCATCTTCATCGTGCTGGTCATCTTGTCGGTACTGTTCATCAGTCCGATCCTGATCGTGTTCATGAATTCCTTCAAGGGGCGGTTCTTTATCAGCGATACGCCGTTCCAGTTTCCGAACGCGCAGACTTTCGTCGGGCTGACGAACTATACGAGCGGCGTGGTGAAGACGGGATTCTTCAACGCTTTCGGCCTGTCGCTGTTCATCACCATCGGCTCGGTGGCCGTCATCGTGCTGCTGACCGCGATGACCGCTTATTACATCACTCGCGTCAAGAATGGACTGACGAATCTGCTGTACTACCTGTTCACGTTCTCGATGATCGTGCCGTTCCAGATGGTCATGTTCACGATGACGAAGACGGCCAACACGCTGAGGCTGGACAACCCGATCGGCATCATCCTCATCTACCTCGGCTTCGGCGCCGGTCTGTCCGTGTTCCTGTACTGCGGCTTCGTCAAGTCGATCCCGCTGGAGATCGAGGAAGCGGTCATGATCGACGGGTACAATCCGATCCAGTCGTTCTTCCGTGTCATCCTGCCGCTGCTGAAGCCGATCGCCATCACCGTCGCCATCCTGAACGTGATGTGGATCTGGAACGACTATCTGCTGCCGCTGCTCGTCATCGGCTCGGAGTACAAGACGGTGCCGATCGCCATCCAGTACCTGAAGGGCGGCTATGGCTCGATCGACATGGGCGCGATGATGGCGATGCTCGTGCTGGCGATCGTGCCGATCATCATCTTCTACCTGTTCTGCCAGAAGTACATCATCGAAGGCGTCGTCGCCGGCGCGGTCAAGGGATGAGCGGCGGGGCGATCGCTTCCTCTATCGCCACCAGCACGTCCAGAGCCCGGCCCTTGAGGAAGATGTCGAACTGCCCCTCATAGCCGGTCTCTTCCGCATTGATGAAGATCCGCGCCGCCCGCGTCAGGAAAGGCAGCTGATTGACCGGCGCGACCTGCAGGCTCGTGCCGATCACCAGCACCAGATCCGCCTCTCGGATGGCGTCCAGCGTATGATTCCAGGCGTCCGGGGGCAAGGTTTCGCCGAAGAGCACCACGTTCGGACGGAGCCTGCCGCCGCACGCGCACCTCTCCTTCTGCAGGAACGCCGCTTCCTCATGCGGTTTCCCGCACGCATGGCAACGGAAGGTGCGGATCGTGCCATGCAGCTCATGCACATTGCGGCTGCCGGCAGCCTGATGAAGGCGATCCACGTTCTGGGTGCCTATGCTGGCCAGCATCTCCCGCTTCTCCCATTCCGCCAGGATGCGATGCCCCTGGTGCGGCACGACATGTTGCAGCTGCTCGATCCGCATCCTGTAGAATTCATGAAAAAGATCGTAATGGCTCTCCAACGCCTCAACCGTCGCGACCGTCCGCGGATCGATATTCCGCCACCACCCGCTTGAGGAGCGGAAGTCTTTCACGCCGGCATCGACAGACAGCCCGGCTCCCGAGATCAGCACCATGCGGCGGGCTTCCTTGATCAGCGAAGCCGCGCGACGGGTCCTATCGATCTCTGCCACCACACACCCTCCTTTTCTTCTTGCCTTGGTTTCAACGATTGGCTGTTGAATGATCCGATGGATGAGCAGGAAAACCTGGCATCATCATCCAATGTCGCACTGACGTTCCGTTAGCAGCAGGCATATGGCCTTTCTTGCCCATATAGCGAATCGACGTTCCGTTGCCCTGGGAAGGGTGATCCCGGGCGATCAACGCCGCCTCAGATCTTCCTCCCGAGGATCACCAGATCCCGCCTGATCCCGTCCAGAATCGCCACTTCGGGGAAATGCCCCCACTTCTCAAAGCCGCAAGCGGCAAACAGGCGCAGGCTCGGTTCGTTGTGCCCGAAGATGAAGGCCAGCAGCCGGTCGATCCCGTACTTCGGACATTCCTCGATGACCTTGCCGAGAATCTTCTTCCCGAGCCCCCTGCCCCTGAAGCTCTCATGCAGATAGATGCTGACTTCGGCAGTCGGATGATACGCCGGCCGGCCGTAGAAATTCTGCAGACTCGCCCAGCCGCAGACCCCGTCCTCGCATTCGATCACCCACAACGGTCTTTTCTCCGGATGGTGGGCGTGGAACCAGGGCAGGCGATCCTCGACCGTCACGGGCTCGGTATCAGCCGTGACCATCCTGCCGGGAATGGTGGAGTTGTATATATCAACGATGACGGGCAAGTCTTCAAGCGTCGCGATTCTGAATGTGATCTCGTATGTCATACACTATGGAGCTCCTCTCCGGGGGA
>Ga0065720_1019195_pt1 | contig 33132 bp, 29 predicted proteins | sample Thericmetagenome_FD_59107 | JGI IMG/M metagenome (GOLD analysis project Ga0065720, IMG submission 59107) | Thermophilic microbial communities from the Joint Bioenergy Institute, California, USA of rice/straw/compost enrichment - eDNA_2 v2... | ecosystem: Engineered > Solid waste > Grass >... | reverse complement strand
GAGAGCTGGAGGAGGACATGGACATGTTAAGGCGTTGCCGAGACCGACACGGAATCCGAAGCAGCCGAAAGACGGCCACGAGAGTCGAGAATCATAAGACACATCGGCCCAGAACTAGACTACAAGCCCGGGCCCCGAGCCATGTATGTATAGCAGCGTGACTGACAGGCTGTGACAGGCCCCACGGGCTCCGCAATCTCCTTCGAATCTCCAGGTTAGTCCAATTCGTATTTTCTGCAGGCACTTTGGCAGCTTGCGGCGGCCTGTGTTGTGCCCTGGCATAAGCCATGGCGCGGGAGCCCAAGCCCCGGGTGCGGCGGGTGGTGGCCCGGGAGTGGATACGCAGGATCTCGGAAGTCTCAGGCGGACGGATTTTGATCCGACGACCGAGCCAAGCCCGTTACTCCGGTACCTCCGCACCACGCAACGGCCGGCCGATGCGCTCATCGAATCTCCTCAATCGATGTCGTGGGGAAATGCCTGAAAATTGAGGGACGCCCCCCGCGCCCTAGCTTTGCCCTGTTCCTAAAAGGGGAGTTTTCATAGTGCTGGAAGGCCCCAAAGGGCAATGGGAGCCCCTTCCTGCGCATGTTTCTCAGTATCAGCGAGAAAGTGCAGGAACAAACCCTGCCAGCCCTGACCAGCCCCCAAACAGTTGGTGACTCACTCTTGCCCAATCGAGGACCGCTGGAAACGAGATAACGCACAACACGATGGACTTTTTCCAGTTCTCGTGGACCTGGCTCCCGTTTCTCTGAGCCAAGCGAGTGCGAGGCTGGGAAGTACACCGGCGGAGAGACCCAGAGAAGATCATCTGTGCGCCATTTTGCACGGCCATGTTAAGCGCCTAACAGCTGCACATCGGGAGTTCTCGATATTCCTCGAAATTCCCACTGGACGGAAGTAGGGCTTACGAATCTACCATCAGGAAATAGCAGGAACTTCACGATCACTATCCGGAATGCCAGTGGTCATAAGACAGCATGCTGGCGGGGGCTGGAGAAGCTGATGCAACCTTCTACGTCATACGTCATAAGGCCGCGTCTTATTGACAGCAGCATACTCCTCAGCCCTATGGGTGACAAAGTCGACTTACTCAATCCTCCCCCAACTCCAGATGTTCAATCCCACTTTTGTTCCCTTCTTCACCGGTAGTCCAGCATGCCACGTCTCCTCAAATGCCCTCCCGGAACCATCCGACATAAAATTCTCCCAGTACACGGCATTTCCCGGTCGCGGCCTAAAGATGACGCCCTTCCGTTCCGCGTCATCATCTCCTGCCTGTTCAGGAGGAGGACATTCAATGAACTGGCACCATCTCTCATCCCGCCTATGTGGTAGAAGAGGGAACTGAGTGCCCCCTCCCTCAAGCATCTCCTCGGCCTCAGCCCCGTCCTGTTGGACCACACCTGATCCAGAAACCCACACCATGAAGCTGCTTACTCTGCCCCAGCCACCGCGTCCCGTACCCCTACATCCGGACGCCGCGATCGGTCAGTTGTTTTGCTCAGCTTCTAGGCCATAATGAAGGTGAAGGAAGGGGGTATACCAGTCAAAATGGTGCTCGTAGTGTCCGCCCTCGCGGTACCGCTGCACCCGAAGCCGTTCAATCCACACTTCATCGCGCCAGCCCTGTAGTGCGCGTGCCCGGTCTTCGATGCACTTCACCGTACCGGTACGGGGGATCATAGCCACCTCGGAGTCACGTACCGCGGGTACGCGTTCCGTGCTATCCCCGGCCGTGACTGTGGATGGTGCATAGAGGGGCTCACTGATCATGTAAGTCCAGCTATGCCTGGGAGTGAGATATTCAGGCATCTACACACCTTATCTCGAGCAAATGCTTCCTTTCGTCTCGTGACAAGAAGCCCTCAATATATAAAACTAGCGGATGCCGCGAGTATACGTAGACATTATAGTGGTCTGGAGGGCAGGTGTAGTTCTTGACACCATCCTCGAGGGCCAGCAAGTCCGTGTTAAGCTCTGGCCGGGGCAGCCGGCGGATTTGTGGACCTGCCGACGGCGAAAAAAGCCTGTAGATTGGGTCTGCAAAGAAGAAAAGGACTGGGATGAGTCCAAGGAGATATGTAAACATTGTTTATTGATGCATTGGCGCGGATCTGTGAAATTTTGATGGTCGACAGTTGAGCTTAGCAGGTGTGAGAAAGGCAGATGGTGTTGGCTGCCCGACCTTCCTTTCCCCTGAAGCCAAAACCGGGACCCCCGAACAGTGGGGCTGATCCGGCCGATGAAACCGTGCTTGTTTCCATGACATGGGCAATAGGACTGTGTTTAGAGAGCTGTCCAAGAAAATTTGAGTATTTGTCGAATAAATCGACGGCAAGCTTTATGAGATTTGTAGATTTACTTTATGAAACGTCCCTCGTAAGATTACACAACCCGGCATTTGGTTTAAGCTGGGGGGTTTGGGGTTAGGGTTAATACAGGTCCCTGAAAAGGCGCTCGAAAACACAGCCTACAAGTTCCGACTGGCAACCATTTTAAGTTCAAAAATAGAAAAATGCCAGTAGCTGGACCACATTTACTCCTTGCAAAGGTATCCGTCCTTCCATGCTATGGCTGATCAGCCCGCATATTCTCCCAACTGACTTTACCGTCTTCAAGGCCAACTTACCTCCTGGTATCAAGGCAGCCGCATACATAACCAACGAGATGGGACGCAAATCCTCATCTGTTGACTCCTCCAGATAGCGATGCCAGAAGTCAACCACATTATCCACGCCCCTACGCAGATCAGCGCAACTGTCATCATCAACACCCCAGCACTCCAGCCCCAAACATGTCCCAAACTCGCGGAAGGCCAGCCGTCGCGACGCATTCCGAGCCATCAGCCCGTGACGCTCGTCCAGCAGCATGGTCCGCGCCATCTCCAGGCTTTGGTTACCCAAGTTAGCTGCCCAATCCTCATCGCGGAAAAAGTGTGCCATCCACAGGCCCATGCCTAAATCCAAAGGATCGCGGCTAGCCTGCAGTTTGCTCCCTCCCGCGCGGCCCATCAGCCGACGATAGTCTGCAATCTCGCTAGTTAACAGTCCCTCAGCGGCCGGGCCGCCATGTAGTTTTTCCGCAGTGCGCTGCAGGAGTCGGTACACGGCAAAACCAGTCGCGGCATCAAGATGGCCCTCGGACGGGACCAACACGTCATCCAAGTCGGTTGAGACCTTCCAGACCATGCGGGTCGCGGCGCCGTTCTGGCGTACCACAAAGTGTGGATGAATGGCTTTCGCTAGCTGTATGGCCAGACGATTCCATTCCGGCTCCTCTGTTGCCAGTGCCAAGCGATTCAAAGCGAACATCCATAGCGTAAGGTAGTGGTGGTACTGGCCGTCGCCGTCGTAGCCGTGTTCCGACATCTTGCCAATACGTAAGCCTCCTTTGAGCGGCTCGTCGTCGGTTGCGCGAGGTAGTCGGGCCGTGCCATCACGCGTACGGCCTAGCACATCATGGACCGTCTTTGCCAACTGTTTGGCTAGTGTCAGGTACACCGACGACTGGGTCTCGCGCGACAGGGTGATGAAGTTGACAAGGCCGAAGGCGTCAGTCCACAAGTAGCGGCCGCGATGGCCGCCGGCGCCAGGCTTATCCGGGGCAGTCCACGAGCGAGCGGCATCTTCGAAGAGGTGGTCAAAGTTGCCGTAAACCAGCTTCATCGCCTCGATGAAGTGGGGAACTGTCCGTGGAGCGGAGGAAGCCATTGTTCTCAAGCACCGGATTTGTGTCCTTATAATGGACATCGCTGGTGTTTGCGTGATGCCTGCGGGTTTCGAGTCGGCCGTGTCATGATTGACAGCAATCGGGGCCTAGGGTCTTGAGGGCAGAGAATCCTGGCTGTAGCGACGTCACGATTACATTTGGCCAAGCAATGCTGAACCGAACAATGCAAAACCGCGACACAGGTCACAGACGGAAGTGTTTGTGGTAGCAGAACCTTGTTCAAGTCAATCGAGTGACTGTATTGTTGATGAAGAAGATCTTAGGCTTCTGTAGCAATTCTGATTGCATAAACTTACAACAGAGCTGTTGGCAGCCGATGAACCTGGTGATGATGACGATGCTGACATGCAAAGTGAAATCAAACAACAAACGATGTTGGCAAATCATCCCACCTCGAATGCCCCTCCAAGCTGCTGACAATGACGCAGGGCGCCCTGCCATGACCCTGCTAGCTTGCCCTGGCTTGGCGCATACTAGCCCATTTTCGATTAGTGCGGGGCTGTGCTTTTCTGATTGGTCGAAGATAACAACGAATCGCTCCATACCCTGGAGTTCCAGCGGCTTCTGGATCGTGCGGGACAGCTCCGGCAGGCTCCAGGAGGCTCTGGGCGATTCAGGAGCCTGCGAGTAACCCCACTGAAATCTCACGCAGTTGGTAGCAGGTGCTGGAGCCGTCATCCCACTTCGCGATCCTCCCAACAAGAGCTTCACGGCTGAAGCTTCTCTCATCTTCCAACCATCTCCAGCCTGACTGCCGCTGGTATATAAAACACAATTTGCCGCCTGCTAGCCAAGCCGCGTTTCCTTTTCTGGTCAGACATCAACAGCCTCATCAACGACACAGATACCCAAAATTGATACCAACACCAACAAACAACAGCTGCCCAAGACAATCAATTGGAGCCTGACGTCACATTCATCAGTCAGTTTCATTAGCTTTCATCAAGACAACGGCACCAACATTTGCTCTACTACCCCTAAAGACAACATACCATATCACAACATAACCCAGATACCCGGGACATTCGTCTCTTGAACACACGACCACCATGAACTCCAAGATGGAATTTACGGACAGGGCCAAGAAGGCGTTGGAAGACGCCATGGCCCTGGCAGAGCAGTACCAACATCTTCAGCTTCAGCCTGTTCACTTGGCAGTCGCCCTTCTCGATCCCACACCCGACCCCAGCAAAGACCAGAGCATTGCCCCGGGCACCACCAGCACACTCTTCCGACAGGTCGTTGAGCGCGCCCACGGTGATGCCCAGGCCTTCGATCGCGCTCTGAAGAAGAAGCTCGTTCGTCTGCCTAGCCAGGACCCTCCACCCGATCAGGTGTCCATGTCCGCCGGCTGCAGCAATGTGCTTCGAAAGGCGAATGAGCTCCAGAAGGTCCAGAAGGACTCATACATCGCCGTCGACCACCTCATTGCCGCTCTGGCAGAGGACCACGCCATTCAGGAGGCCTTGAAAGAGGCCAACATCCCGAAGCCGAAGCTCATCCAAGACGCGATCCAAGCCATCCGTGGTAACAAGCGGGTGGACTCGCGCAATGCCGACACAGAGCAGGAGAACGAGAATCTGAGCAAGTTCTGCATCGACATGACAGCCATGGCCCGTGAGGGCAAGATCGACCCTGTCATTGGTCGTGAGGAAGAGATTCGCCGTGTCATTCGAATCTTGTCACGCCGTACCAAGAACAACCCTGTGCTGATCGGCGAGCCAGGTGTGGGCAAGACTACCATTGTTGAAGGTCTGGCCCAGCGCATCGTCAACGCCGATGTTCCCGACAACCTAGCTGCTTGCAAGCTGTTGTCTTTGGACGTCGGTGCTTTGGTGGCCGGCAGCAAGTACCGTGGCGAGTTTGAAGAGCGCATGAAGGGCGTGCTGAAGGAGATCCAGGAGTCGAAGGAGACCATCATCCTCTTCGTTGACGAAATTCACCTGCTTATGGGTGCCGGGTCATCGGGCGAGGGTGGAATGGACGCTGCCAACCTGCTCAAGCCCATGCTTGCCAGGGGTCAGCTTCACTGCATTGGCGCTACCACCCTGGCCGAGTACCGCAAATACATTGAGAAGGACGCTGCCTTCGAGCGCCGTTTCCAGCAGGTACTCGTTAAGGAGCCAAGCATCAGCGAGACCATTTCCATCCTCCGTGGTCTCAAGGAGAAGTACGAAGTTCACCACGGTGTCAACATTGCTGATGCCGCCATCGTGGCCGCCGCCAACCTGGCTGCCCGCTACCTGACCTCTCGCCGGCTGCCCGATTCGGCCGTCGACCTCATCGACGAGGCCGCCGCTGCAGTTCGTGTCGCCCGCGAGTCGCAACCCGAAATCATCGATTCCCTCGAGCGCCGTCTCCGCCAGCTCAAGATCGAAATCCACGCTCTGTCTCGTGAGAAGGACGAGGCATCCAAGGCGCGTTTGGCGCAGGCGAAGCAGGACGCCCAGAACGTCGAGGAGGAGCTCCGTCCACTTCGCGAGAAGTACGAGCGCGAGCGCCAGCGCGGCAAGGCCATTCAGGAGGCCAAGATGAAGCTCGAGGCGCTCCGTGTCAAAGCTGAAGACGCGAGCCGTATGGGCGACCACAGCCGTGCGGCCGACCTGCAGTACTACGCCATTCCAGAGCAGGAGGCCATCATCAAGCGGCTTGAGGCCGAGAAGGCTGCTGCTGATGCGGCGCTCAACGCCAATGGTGCTGACGTCGGCGGTTCTATGATCACCGATGTTGTCGGTCCCGATCAGATCAACGAGATTGTCGCCCGCTGGACGGGCATTCCTGTCACGCGCCTCAAAACCTCGGAGAAGGAAAAGCTACTACACATGGAGCAGGCCCTGTCTAAGATCGTGGTCGGCCAGAAGGAAGCGGTGCAGTCTGTTTCGAACGCCATTCGCCTGCAGCGCTCTGGCCTTAGCAACCCAAATCAGCCACCGAGCTTCCTCTTCTGTGGTCCCTCTGGCACCGGCAAGACCCTTTTGACCAAAGCCCTTGCCGAGTTCTTGTTCGACGACCCCAAGTCCATGATCCGTTTCGACATGTCCGAGTACCAGGAGCGGCACTCGCTCAGCCGCATGATTGGTGCTCCGCCCGGCTACGTTGGCCATGACGCTGGTGGCCAGCTGACCGAGGCGCTCCGGCGCCGGCCCTTCTCGATCTTGCTGTTCGACGAGGTTGAGAAGGCCGCCAAGGAGGTGCTCACGGTGTTGCTGCAGCTGATGGACGATGGTCGTATCACCGACGGCCAGGGCCGCGTCGTCGACGCCAAGAACTGCATTGTTGTCATGACCTCAAACCTGGGTGCTGAGTACCTGTCGCGGGCCAACAACGGCAAGGATGGCAAGATCGACCCGACGACGCGCGAACTTGTCATGAACACGCTCCGCAACTACTTCCTTCCCGAGTTCCTCAACCGCATCTCGTCCGTTGTCATCTTCAACCGGCTGACGCGCCGCGAGATCCGCAAGATTGTCGACTTGCGCATTGCTGAGATCCAGAAGCGCTTGACCGACAACGACCGCAATGTCATCATAAAGGTCTCGGAAGAGGCAAAGGACAAGCTTGGCGCCCAGGGCTACTCGCCTGTCTACGGTGCTCGCCCGCTGCAGCGCTTGCTTGAGAAGGAGGTGCTTAACAGGTTGGCTATTCTCATCCTGCGCGGGCAGATCCGTGAGGGAGAGGTTGCGCACGTCGAGCTGGTCGACGGCAAGGTGCAGGTGCTGCCTAATCACCCAGATAGCGAGCCGGAGGATGTGGATGTAGATATGGACTCGGATGATGCCGTTGACGAGGTGGCTCCGGATTCGATGGACGAGGATATTTACAATGATTGACTGAAGGAAGGGAATAGGAAAAGAAAATGGGATGACACTGCATTGGAGTAAATGGATTGGCAGGATTGAGCATTGTCATAAGCTATGATGGTTGGTGTTTCGGATTCTTTGGGCTTGTTCTTCTGCACTTGTATATAGGTATTTTAATAATGGGTTGGCTGTCTGACTTTTAGGTTGGACATCAGGACGGGTAAAAATGGGATTGCTAGACCCAGGAAATAAAGTGAGATTTATCGTATAATTGCTGTCTCTTGACTTGGCTATGGAGGAATCGCAAGATGTTGAATTGTGATAACTGAACGTAAAAAGCGAGCCTGCGATGTTGCAAGTCTTTGTTCAAGACTAGGGGTGAGAAAAGCGGGGCATTGTTCTTTGTCTGTCCACGCTTCCCGTCAAGCCGTGCCCCGCTTCCCGTTAACACAGCATCCCATTGGCCCATCGGTCGCAGACGGCACCGTCCCAAAAATTGTTCTGAACGTTCGAGCAGTTGAGGTAGTCGATGGCAGGCAGTCGGCCAATTTGAACGCCAGCCCGAGAGACGACGCCGAGTTGACTGCTTGCGATCCAGCCCCCGATAACTCAGCTCGCGGTCCGGCACGCACGCTCCCGAATCCGGCCGGTTCCCTCCCAGCAGTTTGCGACAGTACAGCGAGCAGGCTCGGCGCAATTGATTGATCAATTTGTCGATCTGCTCGTTGGGAGAGGAGTATACAAAACGGACACATCTTGGGGCTTGGACCGGACGGGACGGACAGCTGGTAATTTACCGAGGAGGAGGGATTTTAACGATAAACGGACGACGACCCCGACAACGATCCGCGGGTCCGACCATACCATAAACCCATCGCCGATACCCTATCTCGACCGAATCGCGTAATCGGGCACAGTCCAATACCAACACAACCGCCATGAGCCACTCGATGCGGGCGCGGCCCACGCTATTCCAGATGTTTGGGGGGTTGGTCAGGGCAGCACAGACAGGAGGGTGTGGCTGCGGGGGGAGAGTTGAGGCCACGGCGGCGGCAGCTGCCGTGCGCGGCGTGCGGTTCATGAGCGGCGCGGTGGAAGAGGCGACAGAAGAGCAGTCTAGGGCACCGCAGCGGCACCCCAGGGGACAACAACCGGCCGGTCACGGTGAGCGGTTCTGGGTGTGGCATCACATTGCGACCAACATGGTGGTTTACTCGTTGACCCCTGTGCTGGACGTAAGAAGATCGACTCCCCCCTTGAACCTCATTTAATAGGGCTGACAGGTATTACTAACTACAGCAGATAAATAAAGCCAAGAGGCAGTTTGCCTTTACCGGCAAGAAGCTCGTGCCCGCCAAGATCCGCAAGGACTACTGGCGGCCGCTGGCCATGGTCGAGCTGGGCGCCGGCAAGGGCGAAGTTGGCCGCAGCGTCTACCAGAAGCTGCGTGAACTCAAGAAGCGCCACGAGCTCGAGTGGGAGGACGAGCGCCTGCTCAACCTGCCCAAGAAGCTGCGTGGTATCGAGCTGAACGACATGCGCGGCAACTTTGTCGCCGACCTGGCGTATGTCTGCGCCGGTCACGGCAAGGGCAACCTCGTGGTGGTAAAGGAGGAGGAGGATTCTAAGGTGAAGAAGAAAAAGTCCAAGAACAGCAAAGTTGTCCAGGCTAACCAGGCGGGCGAGAACAAGGCTATCGAGCAAGAGCAGCAACAGCAGGAGGAGGAGAAGGCGAATAAGGCCCCCAAGCTGCACCCTGTCACCGTATACTGGGCCAACGAGCAGGATAAGTACTACGCCGAGTCGTGGACCGACAACGTCACCCACATCGTCGGCATTCCGGATTACCTGCCCGGCCCGAAGACCAAGACGATGGCGACGCTTAACCTGTCGGCCGAGGCCGACGCCCGGTCACAGGCAGAGGCTGTCGCGACCGCCTAAGCAGCTGCCATGCTAACGAGAGAAAGAGGTAGTGCTATGAGGTCGATGTATGGAATGTGTTGGTGTATATTGGGACTTGTTCTGGCTCAATCAAGGGCTGGCGAGAGTTGTCGGATGGGAAGAGACTGCTAGCAGGCTGTCCTTTCTGACTGTATTATATTGTACACGCTGCATTCGAATGTATAAGGATCTACATGGTAGCGAGCAATAGAGCTTGGCTTCAACCGACACCCACATACTGCTCCTAAGTCCTTCGCTGCATCGAGCTTAGCTTGCGCTCATACTTTGATGGCAAACGACTTGAGATACTCATAATCGGCCACATTAGCGTCCACACACTCCCTGATGATACGCTGCCCCTTTTCTCCATACTTTTGCCGCCATTCTTCGTCCTCCTCTTCCCGGGTGGGAGTTTTCTATCTTGGTTAGTGCCATTTTCAATATCGTCACCGAGTCACGGAACAGACTTACCACTTCAGCCCTAGCCTTCAATCCAGTGCTCTTCAGCGCATCGTCATGGAAACCCTCCCATTTCGCAAAGGCCTCCTCTGCCTTATGCTGCTGCTCCTCAGCTTCCTCCCCATCTTGTTCATTCCCCCATTGCAGCATTGCCTCATCAAACTTTAATCCAACATCCTCACAAAACCTCTTCACTACCTTCTTGGGCTTAGCAAGCAGCTCATCCGCATCCACAACCGTAATCTTCACTCTCTTTACTTTCCTCTCCCTATCTTTCCCTTCCTCATCCCCGTTCCCATCCGTCCCTGCCGGCTTGGCCAACCACTTAGATGCCCCATCCTCCCCAATCACACCCTCCGTTCTGAGGTAGTCAAACAGCCTCCTCAGCTCGGCGTAGCCCGCCTCGCTGGGCATGAACTGGTGAAATCCTGTTCGGTCAGATAAAGGCGGCACTGTGCAGCGGTAGTAGGAAGGGATTGCTCGACGCGGGTGACGGATCAGGAAGGCGAAGTGGAAGCGCCGCAGAACGGAGAGCGGGATGACGGTTGGGTTGTGGATTGGGCTTTCGAGAAGGGGTGTGCGACGGTCGGTGGAGGATGGAGAGTCTGTGGGGGTGTCAGTTGGGGGGCGGTAGTCAAGTAGGGAGGGCGCGATGTGGGCGATGTGGTTGTCCGGAGGGAATAGGTAGTGTGCGATGTCTTTTATGAAGAGGCGTTTGCCCTGTTGGAACTCTGTCAGTCAGTATTTGGTCTTCTCCTAAGTGCGCAGGACAAAGACCATACCTCCTCAGCATCATCCTCCAACAATCTCTCCACGATGTCGCGGTATGTGACGTCGACAAAACCACTCTTTTGGCGAGCCTCTTCATCATCGGCATACCGCTCGCTCAGACGCTCCGGGCCGAAGTAGAAGGCATCTCCGAAGGGTTCATGCACACATTTAAGGTCCTTCCGGGTCATAAAGACGCGCTCGAAGGCAGTTGAGCAGGCCCGCGGGTGCGTGGCTACGAAGATGGGCTTCTTATTAATAGGGGGCATGGCGATAAGATGCATTATTTAAGGATGATCAAAAATGTCCAACAACGGCAATGGTTGGGACAGGTTGAGATAGGGAACCTCCAGACAAGAAGCCAGCAGAGGACTACAAGACGGGATGACGGCTGTTGGAATCTCTCATCTTAAGTTATTGTTTCCATGGGCGGAGAGCACGGACGGAGAGAAGTCCACGGTTTGGTTCCTTCCAATCTCAACAAACGACAATCCAGTCACGGGTTCTGAGTGAAATCAAGATGGGCAGCCTGCTCCGCTCTATATGGCAATCTCATCCTAAGCAAGCAATTTCAAGTACTGCGATTACGAATCTTTGGCACTCTACACTGAGAACGATCAGCTCAAGCTCAATCTGGGCCAATGAAGATTTGACTTCTTGTGACGACGCAGATAATGCTGTTGTTATCGACGAGGGTTTGGGTTTGGCCTGGGTATGACGTCATAGCAGTTGGCTTGCCAAGATATGATTGCGGGCTCAGTCCCCAGCAACTTGAACAAGACCGAAGGCCACGAAAGCATGATATGTTTAAGAGATGGAGGTTTCTGAACCTTGATAAAACATTGTATATCTTTACCCAAAGGCAAAGATTAGATATGAAATCAAAGAATTCCTGGTACTTGACCTTTCTGATTCCACTCCATTTCCAACACGAACACCCCTCACTGCGTCTTCTTTTTCCTCTCCTTCTCAGCAGCCCCTCTCCTTAACCAAACGCCAGCCAACCTCCCCACAACCCATGCAAACCCAAACACAATCACCGCCGCCGTGCCCAAGTTCACCCACCCAGCTTTATCCATGTCCAGCACCGGCACCCTAACCGTGTTCACCATCCTGCTTCCCTGCCCCGCAGCCGGCTTCGGCTCAACATGCCAAAACACTATTCCCGGCTTGTCAGCAAACAGCGCATCGTACCCCAGTCCACTGCGCTCGAACGGTCCCAATGGGGCATCGGCGACGGCTGGGTCACGACATGCCCAGAAGACAGCGGGGTAGGGAATCTCGATGGAACGGTAACCTCCGCTGGCAGGGGCGAGGTAACGTAGGTGGAGGGGGATCTCTGCCGTGAACTCCCCTGCAGCAGCAGATTCAGTGGGAGTAGCTAGATCTAGGAGCAGGGCCGAGCCCCACTGCGGGACGGCATAGTCCGGGGCTTCGAGGTCGACAGGTTTGGTGGCGAAGCGGAGGGCGGAAAGGTTCTTGGATGCGAGGAAGATTGGGTCAGAGAGCTGGTAGCGGTCAGGGAAAATGGTGCGCGGGAGGGTCAAGTAAGCGTGGAGGGAGCATTCTTGCTCCTCTGGGGATCGCGGTGGTCTCGCGGAGGAGAGACGTAGCTGCAGAGTAGGGTGTAATCCAGTCGGGGAAAGGAAGCGGGCCGAGAAAGACGATTCTGCATCGCGGTGACGTGCGGCGAAGGAGAAAAGCACGGGGGAGAGCTTCTTGTTCTCTCGTAGGACTGTGATCAGGCCTGAGATGCCAATTTCGTGGGGGTCAAGTGTTTTAGGCTTGTCGGTCGAGAGAATGCCAACCTCGGTGCGGTGTCCTTCGCGCGATGTGGCGTGAATATGCTGGCGCTGGTAGGGCCAAGTGGCTGTAACGCGGAAGTCGTTCGCGTCAGAGTCGTAGGCTATGTCGAGGGAACTCGCTGAGGTCAGACTGTCTAGCCTGTTTGAGCAGGATGTATCGTCTGAGCGGCACAGGAGGGACCTGGCCCGGCGGGTAAGATGCGATAGGCTCCTCAATGGCTGGTAATACTGAAGAGTGGTAACGCCAGTGGATTGGGCTTTGGACAGCGCGGTGAAGGATTCCTGAGTCGGTCAGTGATTGAAGTCTGTTGAATCAGTCTAGATTCCGTGGCGTACATTTGAACAGTAAATATCATCACCAAATAGCTCCACAAGAGCCGAGCACAGTGAATCTCTGCGATGAACCATCATGTTAGCCTGAAATAACGGCAATGGAGATGGTCCGTCTGACGTACAGCGAAGTATCTGGTCTCCGGGGAGTGAAGACGACATGAAAGCCAGGGGGTAGTCTCGACAGCAACGGGCTCACAGTCTCATGGTAAGCATCGGTCACCCACTTGATGTCAAGCCCCTGAAAATCACTAAGGAGTGTCTGGAGCTCAGAGGGCAGCTCATCGACGCTGAACTTAAGTCTCTCTTCACGAACAGCATGTACTTCTGGTCCGCTAACAGTGGTGCTGTCGACCTTAAGCTCTGATGGTTCCAGCGAGTCTCCCAGCTTTTGAACAAATGTGATGCGTTCGCGCATGATGTGAGAGTGATTGTGTATCTCAAAAAGTAAATGATGAGATCGTTATCGAGGTGTCGTCGCTACGACGATGCTGTTGAGAGGCTGTCAGGCTGATGGCCAGCTGTCAACGGTCGGCCCGCGCTCCCTGCAGTGCCAAGCCAAGCCAAGCCGGCAATGGGGCACACGCAGCCAGTGGTCTTGGCGGTCTTGGCGATCACCACTTTCAACGGCTCGTGAGCGACTGGTTCGCTCGGCATGCTCCTTCCCCAAATCCTCACCGGAGCAATGTCGCGCTAAACCCGATTTGGTGACCGGGGGGATGGCAAGCAGCAGCAGCTAATGTTGAGCCATCAGAGGCTCCTTCTGTCTAGATGGCCATTTTTGACAACATCCTGACTTGTCTTTTTTGCTGTTGCCTTGCTCGCAAACTTGTCCCGTAACGATCGGGAAGATCTGAGAACGTGGATGGTTGCCGATCTCCGGTGAAGACGGCGGACAGTTTCCAAATTGATGCTTGAAATGCTTCCTTATCGCAACCGTTCCCTAGCATCATCGGAGTCAAGATCCAGCAAGTGTCATTTTTTGTCCTTTTTCTAATCGTTTGTCAGATCTGTGGGGTCCATTACGCCCTTCGCGCCCTTCCACGTACACCGGCCTCTCTGCTTGCACTCCTGGGCTCCCGGGCCTCTTGCTGTCGCCTGTCGCCTCGTTGGATACCCCTGTGCAACCTCGGTCTGCTCTGTCTGGCCGCTGACTTCCGGGGCTCAAGCGACGTCCTAGGTTCACGTTGTGCTTCATAACCTGGACTCTGGCCTCCTGCTGCTCTAACCTCCTTCGCTATGGAGGATACTCCGCCCTTCATCCCCATCCGGACCCGACAGCCGGCACGATACGGCGCCAGCATGAGCAGCGCAGACTCTGCTGTATGTAGTCTCGACGATGGCATCTATTCTGTTAGTATACCCGACATAAGTGCTCACGCCTTGCAGTACGGCTCGGCTTCCGAGAGCTCTTATCCGGCTGCCACTCATGACATTAGCCGAGTGAACTACCATGTCAAGCACATCGATGCTTTTGCCCGGGCCTTGGAAGATGTGAGTCTCTTAGATGCAGCTTGTTGTGCCTTATTATTCTCTAGGGGCATGTCCCTGACTCTTCAATAGTCAGTAGCGAGGGCCTTTCCGAACCAAGACCGTGCCGATCAACGATACTCCAGAGTATATGCCCTGCTATTGCACTGGGAGTCTGACGACCTCTGGGTGTTACCCGAGCTGGAAGACCTCGAGAAATGTTTTCGAGAACATTACTGCTTCAAGACCGAGATCTTCTCCATTCCCTCCGAGAATTCCCATCTGGAGCTGATGCTCAAGGTGGGAGATATGGTCAAGCAGTATGAATCTGAAGAAACTCTGTTCATCGTATACTATGGCGGCCACGCTCGCATAGACGAATCCAGACATAGCACCTGGTGCGCAAACCGTCGTATCGACTCGCCGTCCCTTCAGTGGTCCGCCATTCAGACGCTGCTCGAACGCTCCATTTCTGATGTCCTGATCCTTCTAGACTGCTGCGCTGGCGCAGCCAGTGCCACATATGCTACTGGGCAGAGCATCACTGAGACCATTTGCGCTTCCAGCTGGGATGCTATTGCCCCGAATCCCGGCAGTTATTCTTTTACCAACTGCTTGATCGAAGTTCTCGAGGAATGGCGCGGCCGCACATTCTCAGCCGCCATGCTTCATGCCGAAATTCTCGCTCGCCTGAAGCATCCTCGGCCTATCCTGATCAACGGGAAGCACTTCGAGGCGAGGGCAACACCGGTTCACTTCATGCTGACTTCCAATCACAAGGCTCCAAGTATCGAGATTTGCAAGCTGCTTCCTCGTCGTCAGCCCCCTCCGTCTTCTGCGTGCGACCTAACCCTACGGCATCGCTCGGCTGCTCCAAGGCCGGCTCCCGGTACACAACCACTAGCGAACTACCCTTTGATTGATGGCCGTCTTCCATGCAGCCTAGAGCCGAATGAGGATGAGCCGCATGTGTTGATTTCATTAGCCCTTGAAGATGACCAAAGGTTGGACCTTCAGGCTTGGGAAGAGTGGTTGGCCAAAGTTCCCACCTTGGCGAAGTATGTCAAGGTCCAGGGTGTCTTTAAGAGCCATTCAACCTTGCTACTCTTCTCTCTTCCCGTCATGGTCTGGGATTTCCTGCCAGATGACCCGGCCTGCTCTTTCATCGCCTTTATCCGGTCCAACAACCTTCTTCACGACCGGAAATCAGGAGACGAGAGACTAAAACAAAGTGTCCTGGTTTCTGTCGATACACCCGCATCCAGTCCAGTCTGCAAAGATCAAAAGTCGTCCTCGTCTCCTGTGACTTCTCAGCCTGTGGACGACAGTAATGTGGCCACAACCGACGCTGCTGCTTCTGCTAATCCCAATAAACTGCAAGCAGCTCAGCCTTTATCTTCGACTCAACCGACCAATCCTGAGTTGCCCGTACCTGTTTCCAGACCTGACGACCGATCACAACTCCCTACATTGAAAGTATCCGACGCCCCAACGCCTGCACGCTCAATAACTCAAGTTTTGAGTTTACGAGATGTGCCGTCTACAACTCCCACGAGCTTGCTCGAGCGGCCGCAAACACTCACTCGGTCTCTATCAGCAGCCGCCACAGTCTCAACTGGAGCAACACACCGCGAGGATGCCTCTAGCACCCCAGTCATCGACAACCATCTTACCTATGAAGAGCCTGTCCCTTTCTTTGAAAACACAGAAGAAAATTTACTCCCTGCATATGTCACAAGCAGGTTAGAGAACTATTACCAGGACGATCCGAATCCGAGCATAGCAATCCTGCAGGATCTAGCAGCGAACCTTAGAGTTGGCTTGTTGGATGTCCAAGTAAGTGGTTAAACCCCGGGTCGCTGATTCATCGCTAATTGTCCAGGCTTGGTTCCGTCGTCGGAGAGAAGAGGACTTGATGATGTACAAAGTCCAAAGACTTCAGATAGCCTCTCAGCGGATTGAGCCCAGCGATGGCCCTAAGATGATACTGCCTGGTCAACTCAACGCTTTGCTCGAGATATATCCTACAAAGGGCATCCTCCTTGTTGATTTGAGATCTCCATCCGAGTTTGAGCGCTCTCATATTCATGACGCTATCAACTTGCGCGCCCCCGTGAGCTTTGTTGAGAGCACTTCCTTGGAGATGATTGAGGACACCTTCATGGACGATCAGAGTCGCCGAAGCTTCAGCAAGTGGCGTCATTACAAGTGCCTCGTTTTCTACGACCGAGCTATAGAGTTCGATTGGGAGTGCCCCGTCGCCGCAGCCCTGTACTCGAAACTTCAGAGTAAGGGCTGGTTCGGACAATGCTTCATACTGAAAGGCCATTTCCGCGAGTTTTCGAGCTCATTCGATAAGCATATTAGCGGCACTAAGATGACCAGTGCCGGCAAGGAGTATCTTGATAGCTTGAGACAACTGTCTAGTCCGACATATGAGGAGGAAGACAGGCGAGACTCGCTCTACGAGCAATGGCTCGATGACTTCACCCAGCAACGTGTACCAACCGTGGAGCTGGTTCCTGCAAAGAAACAGGAAAGGTTGAATACTGTTGAGCAGCATCAGAAGGAGCTCGAGGCTGAGTTCGAGTCCCGCTTCCCGGCGCTCTACCGGAAAGCACAGGCGATGCGATCCATCTGGAGTTCGACAACTTATGAGCAACGTCAACAGCTAGACAACGACGATGAGGAGCCAGCATCCCCCTTGCCCTCACCGCCACCTGGATATCTCGAACCGTTTCGACCGGTCAGGTGGACTCCTCCTCCTCCTCCTCCTCCTCCTCCTCCTCCACGTGAGCACACCAGAAATGACAACTTTGATCGCAAGGCACCATTGGTCGAGTCACTTGTGCGCGGGCTAGAGAGAATTCGGACTGCAGATGTAAGGTCATCTCCAGCAGAGCCTGGAACAGCGACCCCGCAACAGCAGGCTCATCAGGAGAGTGTTAGCTACGCTTCCTCCAAGCCGGGGATAGTCACCAGCAGCGGTGGCAGTGGTGATTATTCTTATGAGCATGATGACTACGACAAGATCAATCCCAAAAGTGAGGGCTTGACGGCAGATCAGCCTACGTATGGGATTGGGTTGGGTGTGACTACGAGTGGTGGTCCTGAGGCCGTAACGGCTCAGGAAGGGATGGGAAAGGAGACTTCCAAAATACCCCAGCTTTTGGGAAGGTTAAAGAGTAGCGTGGAATAAGCGAGGGTGCTGTTTCGGATGCATGTCATGGGATTGTGTTTTGTGCAGGCTTAGATCTGGGTATGGCATGGTATGGTTGTTCATATAGGGTTTGAATGGGTTGGATATTTTGCATCGAGCAGCTTTCTTGGAAACATTTGTCTACTTATCTTTACATCCAATAGGCATAATCACTCAATGTCACTCTGTTTGGATTATGAAGCTCCGTTTTCTCCCGACGATGGAACATGCGCACTGTGCTCTGATCATGATGCTGGCTTAAAGCTCTCAAATGTCGTGCTGGCATATGATTTCGAAATGATGCCTCTTTGCAAAAGACATCCGACTTGGGTGGATCTGTGCAGATTTACATGCTATACGGGCATAGGGGAGCCTGAAAATTCCAGCCGTCGCGCCCCATTCTGACTGGGACCGACCACGGGAATATTTCCCTATGTTGTTCAGGATCAGACCACACTTACTCGTGGATACTCCTCTGACGGGTTGGTGGGCAGGTCTGCATACGCGCATCCAATGATGTAAAGGCTATGTAATGGATAACTTTGAGGATTTGGAGCACAAGAACTTTGTTTGCTTTGTTTGTTGTAAATGAGACTAGGTTAAAGGATTCCTTACCCCTGTCTCGATCCTCTTTCTATTCATAGATCTCTCCAAAACACGGCGTCCAAATATTTATCACAACATTCTACCCTCGATTCCTCCAGACCCCTATCCTTTTGCCTGTCTGGCATCCACTTGTACGAAATATCCCTTAATGCCAAGAGAATCTGACACGAACCTGAATTTTAGAGTTCAACCAGTTTCTGATCTGCTTTTTCCCGTTGCCCTTCCTTACCTCCGATGTCACGCTCCCTTGAGGTCCCTGGTTGGTGGGTCGGACGGCGGTTTGGGGGATACAGTTGGGTTACCGCCGAGGCAAGTTGGGCAACTGTAAAAAGGGTAAGACGTCCAGCGACAACACAATGACGTTACAAAGGAGACTTTGGCTATGTTTGTGGTGGTGTGTTGACGGTGTGGTAATTCCCTCAGGCTACATGTAGCAAAACCTGCTTACATCTGATTTGACCTACCTCTATGGGGAAGAATCGCTGAGGGCCCCGTATGCCCCGTACGTCAGGTGGTATCTGGGCCCGTATGTATGTGCCGCTATGCATGGAACACCAAGTGATGTCTCTAGAAGGTGTCAATACCCGATACCTCCGCCTGACTCTGCCGCTTGTTCTCCACAAATCCTGTCAACGGCACGGGTGATGGATCTGAAAGTGCCTATCACTCCTGCCGCACTCTTTGTACGATATCTCCACTGCGAGGGATCTAGCATATGATGTAAGGAAACCTTTCCATTTTCATAGACCGAGAGCGGTCGGGGCGAAACCGGAGGGAGTAGGGCAGGCTATGTGTATAGCTAACCTGACGGGAACCGCTTGTGCCGTTGCCGGTGCTGTGCTTAAGCAATTCCATTAACGACAGATAGGCTGGTGATGAGAGTTGAAAGGCGATTGAGGAATCCCGGGCCGGAAGAAATGTCAGCAAGCCCTATTAAGTGTCAATCCGCTATGACGAATTCTCTTCTTCCATTGTTCACTGTCATCTGCGTCGGCAAGTAATGAATATATTAGACAAAAAGATCTGTCGCACGAAAAGCAGCCGACGTCAACACCCAACACCGAGAGCGGCAGCATATTGTTTCCCGCCCTTGCCGGCCTGTCAACTCAAGACCACATAGGCAACTTTGACAGCAACATCAAATTGCCAAGCGAGCCTCAGGCGAGACCGTTGAACAAGTCCAACGCCCAACGGATATGAGGATGCGGCACGGCACGGCAGAGGCATTCCGATGCCATCTATCTCTATTTCCCTCCGAGTCTCTCTCATTGACAACTGCCTTTAACGCCGCCGCGGCCGCTGCCGCCGCAAGCTTTGCCCATTCTGCGGGATGAAATCATGATATATACAATAAGCCTACATTGACGTGGGATGGGCGTGACGTATCCCCTCGACAAAGTTTGGAAACGCTCGCTCGGCTATCTCTCGCTTGTCGCGCAGGTGACCAGCGAGCCAGCGAAGCCCAATCGAGCCCATGCCGCGCCTATGCTCGGTCATTTCTGATAGGACGGCTCAACGTTGGCTTGTGGGTGTTCAGCCTGGTAGGCTAAAATTTGGTTTGCACTAAACGTTAAGTAGAATATGTCGACGATCGACAAGGGATGCCCTGGCTTCAGGATGATGATAATGATGACGGTGATGAGGATGGTAGAGTTCCTGTTTCTGGACTTGGCTATTTAATATCATCTATCTACTTCTTACAGGAACACAAAGGCAGACAGACGGCTTGCCGCGCGGCCGCGGAGCGGCAAACGACAACGGCATTGAGAAAGCTGCGGCTTCGGCCCCTTTCATAAGACATCTTGGCTGTAGTTGTTGTTAATGTCGAACTGTAAAACCAACTTGCCGCCCGCCTCTTATTATGGATAGATGCAGCGCCGCACTTTTCCGAGCCGTGTGACCTGTCATAGTGAGATCATACGTGTGAAGAGTAGGCAGAAGCACAAAACCACACATCCCATGCTACTCTGCGACTGTGGTGGCTTGTGGCATCGGCCCGAGTCGGTTGTATCCGTAGAGAACAGCAGGTTCGAAGTGGATTCTCCCATGGCTTTGAACGCAACGGTTCATGTCACAATAATTTGAGACAAATACATTGATGGGAGGCCATAAGTTTACCTGTAAAGCTATGGCTGCAGAAGCATGGACGGTAAGTGACTGAGTTTTCATTTTGCATATGAAATTGATGAGACTTGAATCATGACACTGGTGCATTGAGGATATGACGCCGAGATGAAGAGACCGACGGAAGTATGTATTGAGACCTGCATGAAACAACACCGTTACCATGACAAATAAGGGGCACATGATGCCAAACATACTTCACCTACCTACCTACCTGGGTAGTGTATGAGCAGTAACACAAGGTCGAGCTAATGAGCTGCCCAAGGAGACGCGGAAAATTCACACTCCCCATGACATTCCGCCTTTCTTGATTCCCTCTCTGCCATGTACCGAAAGCCCAGTCCCAAACTCGGTTCTTCTCTCCCGAAAGCCACCCAACCAAGCAATAAGCAGCGTCTTGGACGTAGCAGCACCAATGCTTGCGTGCACTAGCTTAGCATCTTCCATCACCAGCCGCAACCAGAGATCCAGGAGCATTTCCTCCTGCATGTTGGAACCCGTTATGCCTGTTGCGCTATAACACGACAACCTTAGAGCATTGATATGCATTGGGCACCGGTTGGGAGCTACCGAGGATACATTACAGTTATATGATGCGATGAGGTACATAATTGTGGGCATAGATCCCAGGGGACGAAAGCAAAGGTTACATTGGTGCTGAGCAGTGGGCGGCTATATCAAGGAGTCGTTAATTCGGCGAACCACATCCGGCGTTGCGTTTGCCGAGCCTTTCGCTTCAGGACGGCCACACTTGACCCTTCCAGGCAAGCCGGCAGCCGAGCGAGGCTGCCAGTGCGGCGGCGGCGGCGACAGATGGTGACTGGCTGAATGATACAGAGCGACGCGAGTAGCACATAGCCATACATACATACATATACATACATACATAGGCGCGCGTGGGGGAGCCACATACAATCTTGGCTCCTAACGGTCGCCTGCAACCTACTTTATGTCCTCTGCTTCATACAAGACCTACACTACCTACCCGTTTTCCTGGTGCGAGCAGTCTCGTAGCTCCGCGATATATTGCATTGCATGTTGCCGATGCGCTTGCCGGCCTTATTGGCTGCAGGACACGTACCTGAGCTGAGGCCCTAGCGCCGTCGAGACAGGCAGGTGTCTCCTCTCTCCTTGATTTGCCCTTAATAGCCGGCTTATAGGACCCTGTATCGACGCCTTACCATCGCTTGTCCCATGTTTCCACATATAATAGGTAACAAAGAGCCTTTCCTCGGCTTAGCCCTTGAGTGGCGGCCCCTGAATAGCTTTGCGATGCAATCCCCCAGCAGCCGGCTGCATTACGTCGACGACCCCTTCACAACCCCCTGCCAGCGGAAGATGTTCCTATCTATCGGTAATCGCCGTATAGTAGCAGTTGGAGTTGTAATGGCTTGTACTTGGCAACGTTTAGGTAGCTAGGGAGTTAGTACTGCTGCTGTAGCATGGCACAACGTTGTGTCGGTGATTTTCAAGCGAAAGAAAAAGCAGGGCACAAGGCAAGCAATGGTTCTGCCGAAAATGTGATGCTCACATGCCCTGCCAATTGCCGGCCAACTGGGTAACAGTGACAGCCGCCACCACAACGTCACCATTCCATACCTATACTCCGTAGCCAACCATCATTGCAAACACAAGCAAGCTACAACATAGCATGACAGTAAAGGCGGTGAGGGAACCAGCCTCTCATGCCGAACATAGTGTATTCCCTCCGAGCGGCTATCCGAGCCATGCGCCGAGCCCTCCCTCCGTCCTCCGAGGGTTCCGGGGTGGCGTCCGGGGTATGTATGGATGTGGATGTGTTTGACGGGGCTGATGCTCCTCCAGCCCCAGACAGGCGGATTCGGTAACCGGGTAAGGTCTTTTAGCCACCCAAACACAGAGCGCGACAGCAGGTCCGCGTCTATATGCCGATAATGAAGGGCCGAAGAGTGCTGCTGTTGTGTGAAGACGAGCGTGTGGCTGTCTGAGAGGGCGAAGCGAGACAGGCTGTCAATATTGCCGGGCGGAGTCTCGGCTTAGATAAAAAACTCCCTTTGTGAGGTCGAATGAGACAGGAACACAATGGGTTGTTATTGTGGGCAGTCCTGCAAAGCTGTATCCAGTGAGATGTTGCAGAGAGAGATACTGAATCGAAGACAAGGCAAGGCAAGGCTGCCCAGTTCTAGGCTGACAGCCTGCTTCCAGCAACTGCTCTCAAAAACTTCAGTCCACTTGCGTCCACTTGTCCGGCAATATCTCTCAAGCACCAAGCTTCCATCATCAGTACGCAACCCACATCACAGGGCCTCAGCGCCAGCACCGGCAACCGCTGGCCTGCAGCAGCAGAGTGTCAAACAACCTCCAAAAAGGAATGTCTCATGCGTCGACCATCGCTGGTCTCATTCCACCAATCCGTGATCCATCGTCCCCATTGAATGGAACCCCAGACAGTGCGATCTCGCACGTATGACCAACAATAGAGCTGTCACTTGCCCACTTGGGAGCTGTCCCCGTCCAAGGGTCCAGTGAGACGTCGAGCCGAGGCGGAGGGGCCCCACCCTTAGCTGCTCATCAGCCGGGGAAAAACACCCAGCCAAAAACCAGCGGCACCCCAAGCAATACGCTTTTTTATCAGTCGGGGTTGGCTGTGGGTGACGGCGTGGTGTGTGTCGTGGTATGGGCGTGCGGGCTTGGCAGCCTGGGCCGAGGGTGTGCGCGCAAAAGGAACTGCGAATTAGTGGATGGGATGGGATGAGGGGGAGGGGAACGTTCACTTTGGCTTGGGGAAGGGTAGGGTTGTGAGAGGGGGAAAAAGGCAGGGAAAAAAAAAATGTGTGTGTGGGGTCACGTTTTCCCCCAGGGTTCATTGATCAAACAAGAAAACAAGATGACAGGACCAAGACGCTCAGACCACTGCATGTTGCCTTCTGGCAAAACCTTGGAACCGACCGTTTTTCACTTGCGCTCACACCCTCCATGACCCCCTTTTTCTGATCCCTCGCTTGGGAAAAAGCGATGAAACCCTTTTGCGTGAGGCACCCGATGTGCCGGTCCAAAAGCAGGGTGTTGCTCCGATCAGACTTGGGCAATCCAAACTTTGTAGCAGCAGTTACGAATACGCATCCAGGTACTCCCACGCGCGGCGACTGTGCTTGGTTTTGGCGATTGTGATGTGATGTAATGCATGAGGCGCTGATGAGGCTCCAGCAATGCATTGGATAGCGATACAAGCAACGCTCCTCCATCTCCAAGGTTTCCCCATTTCCCCATTTTTTTCACTCCAGATTTTGCTGACAAGGGACTCCTCTGCTTGTGTCTCGTCGTCCCCCCCCACATCGGCGACAATAAAAAAGCATCCAGCCAGTTTCTCGGCGTCCAATCTCGGCTTTCCGATCAAAAACAAACAGCGTCTAGTTTGTTTGCTGGCTAGAACGTATCCTGTTTACAGGGGACCAGCGAGAAAAATTATCAACTTCCACAGATGATGGACAAAAACTGTGGAGATGTCGATGATGGCCTCGGCGATATATCGAAGTCCCGAAGACCAAAAGAGACATTAGATGGCTGACCCGTCGAGAGCCATCGGAGAAAGCAGCGATTGTTGGGCAGACAGAGGTAAACTCGCACCCGAGTCCTTCCGCTCTACCGCTGGATCGGGAGATGGACGACCCCATCCATCAAATCGGTCGGCTTCTTTGCACGGGTTCAATCGGCCAGTGGCCAGCCAGCGGCTAGCAGCCTGCCCAGCCTGCCCAGCTGTCGGCTTGGGATGGTATGGGATAGGGAGCTGGCGGTCAGTAGGCCAGCATGTGAACGGATGGATTCCATCCCACCCCCAACAGGGCGAATGAGCAGAAAAATGTGGGTTTGTGCCGAATTCCGTTCGCGGCAGCGGCCGGTCCCTTGGCAGCTGTCATTATTTGACAACCTCCCAAGTCTTGTGTGCTCTTGACGCACAGCAAATCGAAGGCACGGAATCCCGTTCGAAGCTTTCAGCTCTTACCTCACACACTTCTTGGTCAGCAATGGAGGTACGTAGCACTCCGTAACCCCGTAGCTGAGATGAGAGGACGTTCGATCTCTCCGACTCTCACTCTCTTACCCCTCTCCATGCACATATGACAATTTCGTCGTCGTCTTCTCCTCCCGTCATCATTCTTCCTCCTCCTGTATAGGAGCTAGCCTATTTCGGGCAGCTCGCGCCATTGTCGTCGAAACCATTGATCTCAACCCTGAATTTCCTGTTCTATTTGATCGCGCGATGGCGATTAGCGCCATTGGCATTGGGATGAACCTATCCCAGGTCCAGTGGGCTCCATTTTCAGGGTCCTGGGCTTATGATGGGAGCGGAATGCGGGGTTGTGGACCAAGGTCACACACGTCCCGTGACGGGGGCAGAAAAAGTCGAGAAAAATGGGAAGAAAGATGACGTTTGTTCTCGGTTCTATCTCGGACAGCGACGATCGTGCCGCGGCAAAAACTGAAAATGCCCCAAAATGTCGAATATGTGGACTTTACCCACTTTTTCTGTTGATGCTTATTGATATCAACAGTTGCGGTGTTGCTGTACCTATTTGCGCCTGTCCTGTCTCAACATGCAGAGCCGATATCTCCAGATTGCCGGCGGCACTGTTCCGCGGCAGAGATCTATGTACGGGCGGGTGCGAGAAAAAATAATGATGCCTTCAAAAATGCCTAGTACTTGGGAACGCCCCCTTCTCTTCCCCTCGCAAACTGATAGTCCGCTGCGCCGAGCAGGGAGAAGGATGAGTTTTTGATCGATTTTTGTGCGCCCGTCGAACCATCACCACCTTGCCATCTTCGACGTTGCGCTGCCTTCCGCAATCCCGCCCACGAAAATCAGGCGATTTGACATGCTCTGCCCCGTCCCGCGACTCCACTCTTTGATCGCCGACCTGACCTGGGGCCTGAGCTCTTGGCAATGGCCAAGCATACGCGGAGCGTAGCATCATAGGTAGTGTAGATAGCCATGTGGTGTACCCCATTATCGACATTTCAAGCTTTCTCAACGGAAGATATCAACATTGTGGATGTGTGGATTGTGTGGATGCTGGGTTACTTGTTCGTAACCTGTGCCATCTGCGAAACAATGCGGCTCGGCGTCCGCGGAACATTTTTGTGGAAGTAGTCATGAAATTGTTGAGTTCACTCGATGGAGCGAGGGCGTTGATGTATTGCTGTGCTCCGTTCCATGTTTCGTCCCTTGAGCTGTGAAACGGCATCTGGTCGATCATGAGAATGGCAAGCCGCACTTCTGTATCGCTACTGCGCAGACATGCTGTCTTTTGCTTGCAATAGTTTGTTTCTCTGCATGTCAGATCGATTGATTAACTTGCTCGTTTTGTCTTGGCCCTGTCTCCTTCGCCTATTTCTCTTGCATCGCCACGTCTGCAGGAACCGCCATCCGGCGGACAGGATTAGATATTTAGTCTATAGCGTCAGTACGGACAGGTGGGTAGCGACTAGCACTGTACATAGGGACGTGACAGTAGCCCTTCGTTAACGTCCGCGCGTCTCTTGGCGACGACGTTGGCGAGGAGCCGCGCATATCGCCAGCGCGGGGTTGGTTTACCTAGCATGGGTGTTTTGCGTCACCGGTCCCATGTCTATGCACACACATATCGGGACGGTGATGGAGATATTGCATATATATGGTAGCAATATCAAAAAGAAAAAGTTCTGGGTTACACAAGCGGAGGACCAACGCTACTGTCAACTTTATTGCTGGCTGCAGTCCCGCTTTTTTTTTTAGGTTCCTTGAACTCTTTCCTTCAGCGGTTTTGTTCGGCGCTGTTCAGTTTTGAAGTGTATACGGATTATACTTGAACCCTATATAGCGGTGACCATCCGGACCAGTGGGCGATCGTTACTATTTGAGCTAAATCTGTACATGTAGGCAGCTAGGCGTCCACCAAAGTTACGGAACGCAGGTCCCCTGCGAGCAGCCGTCAGTTAACTGTTGTTGGCGAAGCAGGGAGCGATTGGCGCTGTGCCGTAGGTATGTGAATGCAGGCTGGTAGCAGCGGCTCTGGTGGCCGACGCCACGGCGACATGTCTGCTTCGGGGCTGCTCCGATCCTTGATGGCGGCGCAATTGGTGGAAATATGTGGATGGGAACCTTCTCCCGTGGGACCGAGACGTCGTCAGCCTTGTATCTCTACAAGATCAGTGGGTCTGGTTTCGTGAACATGATCGGCCTTTTCTACATCGCACTTGTTGTGTCCCGCCGTCTTTGGACAATGACAGGTTTGAAATGTCGCACATTGACCAAACACATCATGCCTGGCGGAATTTCCTTATCCATTCCCCGTAAGTAGGTAGGGCAGGGTGCACACAACAGTCTATTCAGGTCAGGGTCTTTTGTAAGCTGGTGTGTGGCAAGCGTTGAATTGAGGTGCGGAAAAGAGACTTTGTCTTAGTCATACTACAAATTCTTGTCCACAGCACAGCGTCGTGATGCTTGTGGTTTCGGCGCTACTGAGCGCAGATGACACCTCACACGTGACTTCGGGCAGCGGTTCGGAAGGTGGACACCGAAGGCGACGGTGTTCCTGGAGCCCTTTGACATCGCTTGGAAATGTCGAGCAATAAAAGGAACTTCTCAGCATTTGCGTGGCTGAGATAGCGGTTACGATCCGAGGCTCTGGACGTCGACTTTTGATTTTCGCTTCTGCCCTTGACCGTGGATCACTGTCAACCCTGATTCTTCGTTGCCTTGGCTAGAGGCGCCCTGGTAGTTCATCGTGTTGTCTGATTGGTCTCTGGGCCGGCGCTCCCACGAAGTCCACATGGTGTCCGACGAGGTGGTTCCCAAAAATGGTTCCGGGCCCTGTCAGTGAGACTTCGATGGTGTCATTGTCGATGTCTACACATCAGGGGGGGTTGGATAGCCACAGATTGAAAGGGCTGCCAGCAGCAAATGGGCTTGTAACGGCGTTCCCACGAATATGTACGGCGACGAACAAGGAAATCTCGGGTGCTTAGGGGGAGCATGATCTGCCTTTTGCAAGGCCTGCCATCGAGAGTTTTGTGCTTCCAAAGCCTCGTGTTTACCGATTCGATCAACACGTCAAGCGGCGCACAACGTCGATTTTAATCTAAAATTTGGGTTGCCAACCTGCAGCCACTCCCGTCGTTACAGAACCGACTGTCAGGATGCATTATTGGAGAGCTGGCTGTTGAAACAGACAGTGATGTTATGAGTGTTGCGGATAGATGCAGAGGTCGCCCAGCGTTTGTTACCGACGATACGGTCCAGTACAGTGGGCATACGGTATGTTACCACATCCGTTGGCCCAGGAGCTTCGGCTTCAGGCAGCGCTTCCTGAGAGTTTTAGGTGGAGCAAACCGGACGGTCCACATGGCTGGGTTGCCGAGAAGCGACGTGCTGGGGTGTGTGACCAGGGGTGGCTGACGAGTTGGTGTCGTTGGCGTCAGGGAAGATGCTCCTGTCAAGAGGCCGGTGATTCTGATGTTTTCTGCTGTCACATCACGGCAGTTACAGCAGTGTTTTGTTCTGTGCGTACGGAGTACGTACGAAAGCGTCACAGAGCAGGAGGCATAGAACGGACGCTTTGAGAGTGTGTATTTTTGGCATACGGAGCGCCTATCACCGTCGATCCCATGTTTCTTGAAGGCGAGATGTTTGAGGGCTGCTCTTCATTCACGCTTCTGATGCTTCTGTCTGATGACTGACGGACGACCGATCTGCGTCCAACCGATATGGTCCATTGCTGCCGGAAGATCTGACGCGGCGCAATTCGAAACAAGGCCCTCATCGCTGCACAACTTCAATTTCAGTTCCATGAATTCTTCTGGATCATGGAGGTCGGGAATTGGAATTTTGAATTTGAAGTGACTTTGAGGACGAAGCTTCATTTGGCTTTCTGTGCACAGCTCAGCTCCGATACCATGCCCTCATGCTCACCGCCTTACTGGGTAAGACAGATGCCGTGCACACAATCCGTATTCACAATAGAAGTCGTCGTGGCCTGTTATTGTTGCACTTCCGTTCAGGGAAATGCCGTATCATCGACACATGATGGGCTCGCTGGTTCATCAGGCGATGAAGGAGTTGCTGATGACAATGAGATGAAAAAGGGTCGCAGAATGGCAGGGACGGTTAGAAACGCCCCCACATTTTTCCTGTTTTGCAGCCATCTGGCTCGACTTGGCTTGGGGCCGTTTCGGTTAGCGTTCCGAGATCCTTGTCTGGCAGGTGCAAGCCAGTGCTGCTGTCCGACGACCTGGCAGCCTGGGTGCTGTGGACAGTCGCTAACAGATTACACTTGCACCAAAGCAGCACAACAATTGAATCACTGGGTCGACCGGATCGCAGATCTGAGGGGGCCAATTGGATGGCGCCCTGAGAAAAGCTTTGTGGCCAAATGCCGAAGAGTACGCGGCAGCCCTTCCGGCTCCCGGATTTTGTTCTGTCCTGTTGCTGCGTTGCTGGCGCGGGAGTATCCAGTATCCAAGAGATGGAGAGTCTGTCGGGCCACTGCGAAAAAGCACGTCTGTCCCCGTGCATGCACTAGACGATGCGAACACGCCATTAACAGCCAGAATTTTGCTTGTTTTTTTTCGTACGAGATATCGTGGCTGGAGATTTGCGGATTGCCAGCCGTACGTACATACGGATGTCTGCCCAATTCCTGATACCCTGCACAGCAGAACTGGCTGACGTGCTCCCAGGACCAGATAGGCACGCTTTTGGCATCCCGGCCTGTCCCCTAATCTTATCTCTGAGGGGCCCAGTCATCCAATCTGGCCCAATCCCTCTAGCCCCAGCCCAGCCCATTGAATCCAACCCAATCTCCCCTGATTAATCCAGAGACGCGCTCGGCGATTGCATGTGATCGGGGCCTCAAAGCACTCCATCTGCCCACGGATTGCCGAGCTTCCTCAGTCGCGAACGGAGGCTCGCTGGCCGTTTTGTTGGGGATAAGTGGACAGAGCAAGAGTATGAAAGAATAGGTATGATCGAGGCCACTGTTCGATCCTCCCAGCGGTACCTACCAGAGCAGGCAAGGCCGCAATGCACAACCACATCCTGGAAACTCCCGGTGTCCCGTCATCATGTCAAGTGGCAGGCTGCCAGTCCCTCGGCTCAGAGCAACCGGAAGCGGGTGGGCAGGGCCATCTGACGTGTGGCCGTGTGGACAGGTACACAACTCGCCGTACACAGGCCGCATAGTGCACAGCGTATATAAACAGATAAAAAGACCGTCCACGCATGCGCAAGACGGATCGGTACAAAGTATCGTGACATTAGCGAGCCATGGCGCATGCCGGGTGACGAATGCACTGCAGTGCTAGCACCGAGCAGGGGACTCAGAGACGTGGGTCGGCGCCGTTGACCCCACGCGATCGATGGCAGCTCCACACAGTGTTTCCTGGAGCGCGACTTGGAGGGGCGTATTGGAGCTTCGGTACATGGCCCCCTGGCCTCTGGTGTCTCTCGCCGTGCAAGGAACAATGTGCGCTGCCCCCCCCCCCTTCCCGGGAGGAAACACCATGGCCGAGGATGGGGAGCCCTTGTCAGCCCCGGGACGACGAGGGTGTCTCGTGGGTTGTCCTTGGGCTGTCTTTTGACCTCGCATGCTTCGCCGGTAAAGGAATAGTCGTTCCGTCCTTGCTGCCCCCTCTATCTCTTGTCATTCATTCCCATTCATACATATGGATGAGCCTCCCCTCCCTTCTCTCCCAGGTCTCAAGCTGTCTTTATATTGGCTGCCTGCTGCATGCATCTCTGGGTTTCCGACTCCCCATTGCTCACGACAGATCTCTATCTCTCGCTCCAGTCTCACTCACAGGCTGGTGATGTGTTGATATCCGACTACGACATCCTCAGGGCCCGAGTGCTGCAGTACACCACTAGAGACTCGCGGCGTTAGAAGGCATTGTTGAACATCTCGACACATTTGGGCACGGCATTGTGACAGGAACGACGACAAACCCCTCTCTATCGGTCTCCAACTCTGACTCATCGACGACGCTACACATTCTGTAATACTGGGCCTGCCTGATCGAGCCCCACTTTCGATTTGTTTTTTGCTTATTCGATCGGCTCTTATGACAACTACAATGGATTTCACAATGCAGGTATGTCAGAGACATGCGTTCTCATCAGTTTTTGAAACTCTCTAACTCAGTCTTCAGTCACGACCATACGCTACTTCTCTCTCGGCCCTCTGCGAGGTCGCCGTTAAGAAGCTCGACAGCCCTCCAACTCAGAAGATTTCCATTGCCGGCCTCTTGTGCGATGAAGCCCAACCGGCACCTGCTCAGAAATCTTACCACCCTCAAACACCCAGCATGAGCCCTCCATCAAGAAGCGAATCATTTCTGCCTCTACCCCAGCAACAGCAGCAGCAGCAGCAGCAGCAATCCCAGCAGCACTTCAGACCCTGGGAGATTCAGAGCCCCACCAGCGCATCCGAGACTTGGGAGACCCCTTCTCACAGCGCTTCTGCGACCACATCAGACCAGCAGCAACCCATTTCTCCCCGCACTGACCTGGTCCCACGCCGGATATCGGCTCCTCCTCCCCCCCCTCGCCCCGGTTATGAGTACATCTTGTACCGTGGGCAGTGGGTTCAGAGCCGAAGCATGGCGAAGCTGCACAACCTGTCCTGCGAAGTCCGCAGCCCAGGCTCCAAGAGCAGCTCGTCGTCGGGCAGCCAAACCGGGGAGAAGAAGACGCGCAAGGCGCTGCCGGCACACGTGGTCGCCATGTTTATGACGTGGTTGTTCGATGACGATTTGTATAACTTGTCGTATCCGTTCCCAACGGCCGAGGAGAAGAAGATGTTCATGGCTGGTGGCGTGACCGAGAGCCAGGTCAACGGGTGGTTCATCAATGCTCGCCGGCGCTGCATCCGTGATATTATTGAGGAACTCAACAAGCAAGGCGTGCCCATCAAGCAGCACAAGCATCGCCATCCACCGCCGGGCCACGACCAGCGAAAGAAGAATCTTACCTTCTCCAACGCGCTGCGCGAGAACAGCCTGTATGCTCAGCACCGTCGTGCCATTGAGGCTGTGCGTGCCACCCGCCGTGCTAGGAGCCGTTCTCCGAAGGAGAACGCCCTACCATCGCCCAAGTGGGAGCCGATCATGTGCTGAGTCTCTCAAAACCAGATACTTAAGCAAATGTACCTGAAAAAGGTGGCTTGGAAGGTTATTTTTCTTGGCGCAAGACATACTAGTGTACATATTCATTTTTTTTGGATTACGGGAAGGTCAAAAAGGGGTAGTCGCACAGGAATGGCGTTTGGGACATTTGTTTCGGTACATACGGATACCTCTGAGCATCATCATGGGATTTTGCATTGGTACGGTTCATGGCCGGCGTTCAAACATTATTGTACTGCATTTATCGGCATTTGTGGCATACCATTTGAACACTTGAGCATTTGGCATCTACTATTGACAAGCATTTTGTCTACTGTATAGTAACTGCCCAGTGGCAGAGAATGCATTCATATGACAGATCAGAGCTGAACAATTCAAATTGTGATATGTCAACGTATTATGAACTCGTCCTTTCTCTCTCTTGTGTCAAGGTGGCTGTTGTGGAACTTGAGCCCCTTTTGTTGATATGATCCACTACGCGTTGCCAGAGCGACCACGTCAAGTAGCCATTCTTCAGCTCACATCAACCTCTTCAGTTCCTCGAGGATAATCAATTCAATTATCTTGTTTGATTTAGAGACTAAACCTTTTGATCAATGTTTGGCTCATGAAGTTGGGCTTGGTTGCAATATGTTTTGTCAGTAGAGCCCCACCTACTCTGGAATACCTAGAAAGGAGGTAGGTACGGATTGCCTCTGACTACCCCTACCAAAGATGAAGACAGTGACTTGAGATCGATACTCAATAAATTCGGTGACGAGAAAGCAATATGTTACTAGAAACATGGCAGTTACAGCCTTTCTGCCTTACCCCTCGTACTTCATCATCTCATGCTCCTCATCTGGTCATGCATGCCGTGTCACCGATGCTAACCGATTTCCCTATGCAGTTTTTGTCGAAAAGGGAAAGAGAACGGCGCCTTTCTCGCAGACTGAATATGCCACTGCGGCGTTATACTCACGATCGGCATATTGATCATATGTCCTTGTTCTACCATCACCGGACCAATCTAATGCATATGTGCAGATGTAGATAAAAAGGGGATACTGGCGAAGCACTTTGTGCAAAGAATGAGAATTGAGTGAAATAAACTGCCAAAAAATACAGGGCATATCGAGGAGACGATGATATGTTGTCGTGCTGTAGAAGCGGTCAAGAGTCAGACAGGTGCGCAAGCATCGGAGGCCCCGAGTCTGGTTCAAGCTGAGCTTCGTATTCCTTCCTGTCGAGGCAGCTCGAGTAAGATGCTGTGCCCTGGGCGGTCTGTGTAAGTGTTGCACTTGCATCAGCAGGAACATGTTTGTCTTCCTATCCTGTCTTTTGCTTACCTGTTTACCAACATGTTTGCTCTCATAGGTACCTTTTTGGGTTATTATGGGAAGAAGGCTAGAGGAAAAGCACCAGCGAAGTTTGAGGCAAACATACATTTGATGAGTCTACTTTACTTCTTGTTTACGCTCTCTGAATAGTGTCGATACGATAAGGCATCTACTAAGCCTACCTTTTCAGATGCAACTAGCCGGACGGAACTTTTTACACCTCCATGACCGACGATCATTAAGTGAATCCTCTACATGATAGCTCTAATTCACAATAATGATGGCGGCGAGGGTTCCTCAATTCAGCGCCGATTCTCTCTTCTTGATCCGGCCACTTCCTTTCCATCAAACATCAACTCACTTGCCAATACATCCCCACCAAGTGTCACGAGGGACAACCCAGCCTCACGCTTGTGAAACCTCGCCGCTTGCGCGACCTG